>Ga0209697_10000849_pt1 | contig 49876 bp, 41 predicted proteins | sample AliMusrvi5mmetaG_FD_184115 | JGI IMG/M metagenome (GOLD analysis project Ga0209697, IMG submission 184115) | Freshwater lake bacterial and archeal communities from Alinen Mustajarvi, Finland, to study Microbial Dark Matter (Phase II) - Alinen... | ecosystem: Environmental > Aquatic > Freshwater...
GCGCATCGACCAGTTTGTCACTCACCACAATGCCCACAGCCAACCCTTCCAATGGACGGCTACTGCAGATTCGATCCTGGAAAAGTTGCATCGACTTTGCTCACGTATCAGTGGGACAGGACACTAGGCCGTCGTCTACTGCCGCACCGCCTGCGCCAGCGCGGCCCAGGCTTTGAGGGTCATCGCGTGGGTGAAGCCGGCGCCGGCCACCGGGTGCGAGGCCAGTTTGACGACCACCATTTCGGCGGCCGGGTTCACATGGATCATCTGGCCGTGCACGCCCGAGGCCTCGTAGGCGCCATCGGCGTTGTGCAGCATCCACCACTGGTTGCGGTAGCTGTAGCCGGCGCGGAACGGCATGCCGCCGGCCTTGAATTTCTCGCGGTCACCGCCCTTGACGAAGGTGTCGTCGAGCACGGCCTTGTCGAAGATGCGCTGGCCGTTGAATTCGCCGCCACGGCGCAGCATCTCGCCAAAGCGCGCCAGATCGCGCGCCGTGGCGTTCAGGCCCGCCCCCTGCAGCGGCGTGCCGACCGAGTCGACCATGACATAGGCATCTTCTTCCATGCCGAGCTTCTGCCAGATGTTTTCGCTCATCAGGTCAGCCCAGTGCCGGTTGGTGGCGCGCGAAACGATCCAGCCCAGCACCTCGGAATGCACGGTGCGGTAGACAAAGCCCGCGCCATGCTCGCCCTCTTTCGGCAAGGTCTTGAGGAAGTCATAGATGTTGGTCTTGCCCTGGTAGCCCGGCGGGCGCGGCAGCAGACCGCTGGCCCAGTTGTAGCCGAAGATCTCTGTCGTCGGGTCGGTGTAGACCTCGCGGAAACGCACGGCGCCGGTCATGTCCATGACGTCCTGCACTTTCATGTCGCCCCAGGCGCTGCCGGCCAACTCGGGCACGTACTTCGTGACCAGGGCCTGCGGGTCGATCTTGCCGTCGTGCGCGAGCTGCGCCGCCATCAGGCCGGTGAAGGACTTGGTGACCGAGAACAGAAGATGCGGCGTCCACGGTTTCATCTGGTTGTCGTAGCGCTCGTAAACGATGCGACCCTTGTGCAGCACGACGATGGCGTCGCTGTAACTGGAATTGAACCAGTCGTCGATCGTGGTCTTGTTGCCCTTGTCGTCATCGAACACGAAGTTGCCGATCGACTTGCCCGCCATCGGCAGCACGGCCGCCGGCGCGCTGCCGTGGCGGATGTTGCGCGTGGGGACGAGTTCACGCAGATGCTGCGTGACCCAGCGCAGCTGCGGGTACTTGTAGGAATTGGTCAGGTCGACGCGCTGGGCATCGAGCGGCGGAAAGGTGCTCATGAAGCCGAGCTTGTCCAGCGACACCGATTCGGGTGACGGCAGGGTCTGGGCCAGGGCTGCGTGGGCGAGCAGCGCAGCGGCGATGATGAGTGAAACAGGGCGCAGGATTGACATAGAGTCCTCGTTGAATCGGGCCTTGGTTCGGCCGGCAAAAAATCATGATGCCCGTTGTGGCGTCCTTCCACATCAGGGAAACACCTCAGCCCTGTCGCCGTCGCGACCACTCCGCCATGCCCTTGCGCAATGCGGGCCATCGCCTGCGTGCGCGCGGCGCAACGGGCGCTATGCTAGAGTGAATTTCATTCCATTACGAGACCAACAACATGCACCCTGCCCTGCCCTGCACCGGCCTTGAACTCCGCTCCCTGGTCAAGCCCGATGGCGAGCTCGAACTATCCCTGGTCGAGCAGCCTGTGCCGCAGCCCGCGGCCGACGAGGTCGTGGTCCGCATCGAAGCGGCGCCGATCAACCCGTCCGACATTGGCCTGCTGTTCGGCGCGGCCGACATGAACACGGCCAAGGTCTCGGGCACGCCCGATCATCCGGTCGTGACAGCGCGCGTTCCCGAGCGCGCGATGAAGGGCATGGCGGCGCGCGCCGGGCGGTCGCTGCCGGTCGGCAACGAAGGCGCCGGCGTGGTTGTGGCGGCCGGCGCATCGCCTGCGGCGCAGGCCCTGCTGGGCCGGACCGTGGCCGTGCTGGGCGGCGCCATGTACACGCAGTACCGCTGCATCAAGGTCGAGCAAACGCTGCTGCTGCCGGCGGGCACGACGTCGGCCGAGGGCGCGTCCTGCTTTGTCAACCCGCTGACCGCGCTGGGCATGGTCGAGACCATGCGCCGCGAGGGTCACAAGGCGCTGGTGCACACGGCGGCGGCCTCCAACCTCGGCCAGATGCTCAACCGCATCTGCATCAAGGACGGGATCGCGCTCGTGAACATCGTGCGCAAGCCGGAGCAGGAAGCGATCCTGCGCGCCATCGGCGCCAAGTACGTCTGCAACGCAGCCTCGCCGACCTTCCTGGAGGACCTGACGCAGGCGCTCGTCGCCACCGGCGCCACCATCGCCTTCGACGCCACGGGCGGGGGCAAACTGGCCGGGCAGATCCTGGGCTGCATGGAAGCGGCGCTGAACAAAACCGCCACCGAATACAGCCGCTATGGTTCGACGACGCACAAGCAGGTCTACCTCTATGGCGGACTCGACACCAGCCCGACCGAGTTCAACCGCAATTTCGGCATGGCCTGGGGCATGGGCGGCTGGCTGCTGTTTCCGTTTCTGCAGCGCATCGGCGCCGAGGCCGCGCAGGCCCTGCGCCAGCGCGTGGCCAACGAGCTCAAGACCACTTTCGCCAGCCACTACGCGAAAGAAATTTCGCTGACGCAGGCGCTGCAGCTCGACGCGATCCAGGACTATGGCCAGCGCGCCACCGGTGCCAAGTACCTGATCAACCCGAATCAATGAGCGCGAACGAGGGATTGCGGATCAGGTCCGCCATGACAGCTCGGGCTTGATGCCATGATCGAACGCCTCACGCCGCCGTTTGCCGAGCAGTACCGCGCCCTGATGCTGCAAGCCTATGCCGACCATCCCGACGCCTTCACCTCCAGCGCGGCCGAGCGTGCGGCGCTGCCGCTGGCGTGGTGGGTGCAGCGGCTGGGCACCGACCCGGACGCGCGCGAGCTGGTCATTGGCGCGGTCGAGGATGGCCAACTGCTCGGCGTCGCCGGCCTGTCGTTCGAGCCGCGCGAAAAGGCGGCGCACAAGGCGACGCTGTTCGGCATGTTTGTGGCGCATGCGCACCGGGGCCGCGGCCTGGGACGCCAGCTGGTCGAGGCCGCGCTCGCCTGTGCCCGCGCCCGCGCCGGAACGCGCCTGGTGCAACTCACCGTCACCGACGGCAACCACGGCGCCGAGGCGCTCTACCGCCACTGCGGCTTCGTGCCATTCGGACTGGAGCCGCTGGCGGTGGCCGTCAACGGCGAATTCGTCTCCAAGCTGCACATGTGGTGCGATCTGCACACGAAGAGCTGAACGCTGCCTTGTCATGCCGGACTCGATCCGGCATCCATGCCACGCGGACATGGATTGCGGGCAAGCCCGCAATGACACCGAAAAAAGCATAGCCGTAACACGGCCCTTTCCCCCTCGTTTGATGCGATGATCGACGGTTCGGGTTTTGAATCAATCGTTGAAAAGGGTGCAAGTGTTCAAGAACATGATCGTGTATCGGGTCGGGCCGGATTGGTCCGCGAGCGTGGCGCAGATCGAGGCCGCCCTGGACGGCGCGCGCTTTGTCGAATGTGGCGCCACACAGGAAAAGTCGATCGGCTGGTGCGAGCCGCGCGGCCAGGCGCATGGGCCGCTGGTGGAGTCGGTCGGCGGCCAGCTCATCTTCAAGCTGATGATCGAGACGCGCGCCCTGCCCGGCTCGGTCGTCACGCGCAAGGCCAAGGAGCGCGTGGCGCAGATCGAAGCGACCACCGGGCGCAAGCCGGGCAAGAAGGAGATCCGCGACCTGAAGGATGAAATCCGGCTGGATCTGCTGCCGCAGGCCTTCACCAAGCAGGCATCGGTCGGCGTCTGGATCGACCCGAAGGCGCGGCTGCTCGTGATCGACGCGGGCAGCCAGACGCGCGCCGACGAAGTGGTGACGATGCTGGTCAAGTCGCTCGACGGCTTCGCCGCAGCCTTGCTCGACAGCAAGCTCTCGCCGACCGCCGCGATGTCCGAATGGCTCATCAGCCAGGAAGCGCCGGTCGGCTTCAGCGTGGACCGTGAATGCGAGCTCAAGGCGGCCGACGAATCGAAGGCCGTGGTGCGCTATGCGCGCCATCCGCTGGACAACGACGAGGTGCGCCAGCACGTGAAGTCGGGCAAGCTGCCGACCCGGCTGGCCCTGACCTGGAACAGCCGCGTCTCGTTTGTGCTGACCGAAGGCCTGCAGATGAAGAAAGTGACGTTCCTGGAAGTGGTGATGGATGGCGCATCGACCGGCAAGGACGATGGCTTCGATGCCGATGTGGCGATCGCAACCGCTGAACTGGGCAAGCTGCTGCCCGACCTGATCGAAGCACTGGGTGGGGAAATGGAAACGGCGTGAACGCCGCCTGAGGCCGGTCTACCAGTTGCGCACGCGGCCGGTATCGACGTGGACGAACTGCTCGCCCGGATAGTAGCCCACTCCACCGGCGCGCAGCGAAAGCGCGGCGTCGCGCAAGTCGCCCAGCCCGACGCCGGGCAGGCGGATGTCGATCGCCTTGCCTTCCATGTGCAGGCTGTGCTTGGCCACGCCACCGCCGCGCGTGTTGCGCAGCGTGTTGTTCGTGGTCGGGCAACGGTAACCCGAGATCACCTGGAACGATTGCCCTGCACCGAGCGTCTGCTGCACGCGGTACAGCACGTCGAATAGCTGCGGGTCGATCACACCGACGTCGCCGGCATAGTGGTCGCGCAGGAAATGGTTGAGCGTGCTCAGCGCTTCGGGCACATAACGGTCGCCAACGGCGTAGACCAGCGAGATGCGTTCGCCCGTATGCGTATGGTCCAGCCGCAGGCTGCGCGCATCGGGCACGGCCGCATAGGCCGTCCGCGCCGCCAGCGGCAGTGCCGCACCGGCCACGGCGAAGCGGGCGGCGCGATGCAGGAAGCTGCGGCGGGAATGATGGACGGGCTGGTTCGGCATTCTGGGGAGTATTTTACTTGGCAACGGGATTTGGCGCTTGCGCCGCGCCAAGCGCCGCCGAATGCTGGTGCAACGCCTGGTCCAGCAGGCGATCATGGCCGTAGAGGTCGGGGTAGAAGAAGACGCGACCTTTCTTCACGATCACCGTGGTGTAGGCGATCAGCACGGGCAGCGGCTGCGCCAGGCGCAGCGTGTTGGACTCGCCCTTTTCCATCGCCTGGCGGATGCGTTCTTCGGTCCAGGCCGGCTCGTCCTGCAGCACGAATTGCGCCAGCGGCACCGGGGCTTCGACGCGGATGCAGCCATGGCTGAAGTCGCGGCGCGTGCGCTCGAACAGCTTGGGCGTCGGCGTGTGGTGCAGGTAGATGTTGTCGTTGTTGGGAAAGACGAACTTGATGTCGCCCAGCGCATTCTTCGGCCCGGGGCGCTGGCGGATGCGCCAGCCGCCGTGCAGCACGGCGTCGAGGTGCTCAGGCGAAAGCGTGGTCACTACCTGGCCGCTGCCGGTGACGAATTCAAAGCCCTCGCGCTCGAAATAGCCCTCGTCGCGCCGGATATGCGGCACCAGTTCCTTGCGCGTGATCGAAGGCGGCACGTTCCAGTAAGGGCTGAACTCGATGAAGCGCATCTCCTCGTCGAACAGCGGTGTGCGCGTGTTGAATGCCTTGCCGACGATGACCTTCATCGTGAGCTTGACGTCGACCTTGCCGTCGCGCACCTCGTAGGCGCGCAGCACGAACTCGGGCACGTTGACCACGATCATGCGCGGCACCTGCAGGAACGGCGTCCAGCGCAGGCGCTCCATGGTCAGCTCGATCTGCCGCGCGCGCTCCGCCGGGGCCGTGTTCAGCTGTTGCAGCGTCTCCTGGCCAAGCACACCGTCGGGCGTCAGCCCGTGGCGCTCCTGGAACGACTGCAGCGCGACCAGCAACGGCCCTTCCAGAACCAGCGGCACCGCTGTGCCCGCCGGCAGGTCGCCGAGCACTTCCAACCGCTGCGCCAGCAAGGGCAGACCGGCGTACGGCTTGCCCGCGATCAACTTGCGCACCGGCAGTGGCGGCAGCGCGCTTTGCCAGGCGGGGTGCGTGGCCAGTGCGCGGTAGCGCGCCAGAGCACTTTGCAGGCTGGCATACATCGGCAGCGGGGGCGTGGCCTGGCGCACCAGCTCGGGCAGTCGATGCGATGCCAGTTCCTGGCGCAAACGGGCGGCGTCGAGCCGCTCGTGGGGCGGCACGCTGAAGTTGGCGTGAATCTGGCGCGGATCGACGCGGCCCGCCTGCAAGTCCGCAAGATAGTGCTGCAGGGCCGCGGTCAGGGCGGTGTCCAGCTGCGCCTGGGCGGCCTCGGGCAGCACCGGCCCCTGCTGTGCCAGCGTCAGTCGCTGCTGCAGGGCCTGCGCGTCGTAATCACGCGGCACCAGCCCTTCCTTGTCCGCAGAGACCAGCAGTTCGACCAGCTGGCGCGCATCGGGCGTCGGACGGCCCGCCGCAAGCCAGAGCGGCGCATCGGCCGCCGACACGCGGCCCGCGAGCAGGGTCAGCAGAAGCAGAAGGCAATGAAGAAACTTGTAACGCATCGTGTCGATCAATCAGGGTTGGCAAAGCTGCAGAGGAGGCTCGCAGCGCAGGAGTGTGGCACAACCGTCGCCGCTGCTTGATAAAGATCAGCAACCGGGCACGAGAACGGGCGACGAGGGCATTTTCGCCGCCGCCTCGTCCTTACGCTGACCTGCGGCAATCACGACATGCCATGCCGCTGGTTCGCCCATTGGCCTGTTCCGTTCAGGGCTGCACCGCGGCCCGGCTACAGGCGGAAGGATGTGATGAAGAACCTGAACCTGCCCAGACCCGTTCCCACCGCCGTGGCCGTGGGCATCGCCCTTGTGATCTGGTTTGTCATACCGGTGCCCGACAAGGTCAGCCCAGACGCGTGGCATCTGCTGGCGCTGTTCATCGGAACCATCGCCGCCATCATCGGCAAGGCGATGCCGATCGGCGCCCTGTCGATCGTCGCCATCTCCCTGGTGGCCATCACCGAGGTCACGCGCCCGGGCAAGCCCGAAGGCGCGATCGCCGATGCGCTGAGCGGCTTCTCCAACCCGCTGATCTGGCTGATCGCGATCGCCGTGATGATCGCGGTCGCGCTGACCAAGACCGGCCTCGGTACGCGCATCGGCTATTACTTCATCTCACTGCTGGGCAAAAGGACCATCGGCGTCGCCTACGGCCTGGTCCTGTCCGAACTGGTGATCGCGCCGGTCACGCCGAGCAACACCGCGCGCGGCGGCGCCATCATCCACCCGGTCATGCGCTCGATCGCCGATGTCTTCGGCTCCAGCCCGGAACTGGGCACGTCGAAGAAGATCGGCCGCTACCTGGCGCTGGTGAACTACAACACCAACCCGATCACCTCGGCCATGTTCGTGACGGCCACGGCGCCCAATCCCCTAATCGTGGAACTGGTCGCCAAGGCCACCAACTCGGCGATCAAGATCACCTGGGGCCAATGGGCGCTGGCGGCGCTGCTGCCGGGTCTGGTGATGCTGCTGGTGATGCCGCTGGTGCTGTACGTGCTCTACCCGCCCGAGATCAAGAGCACGCCCAACGCGCGTGAGCTGGCGCAAAGCGAGTTGACGAAGCTCGGCCCGATGCGCACACCCGAGTACATCACGCTGGGCGTGCTGGGGCTGATGCTGCTGATGTGGGCCGGCGTGCCGACCTGGCTGTTCGGCGCGGCCTACGACCTCAACGCCACCACCACGGCGTGGATCGGCCTGTCGCTGCTGCTGGTGACAGGCGTGCTGGACTGGGAAGACATCCTCAAGGCCAAGAGCGCTTGGGACACGCTGATCTGGTTTGCCGCGCTGGTGATGATGGCGACCTTTCTGGGCAAGCTCGGCCTGGTCACGTGGTTCGCGCAATCGATCCAGCAAAGCATCAGCGCGCTGGGCCTGGGCTGGGTCAGCGCCACGGCCATCCTGGTGCTGGTCTATTTCTACTCGCACTACTTCTTTGCCAGCACCACGGCCCACATCACGGCCATGTACGCGGCCTTCTTCGCGGCCGGCGTGGCGCTGGGCGCGCCGCCCATGATGCTGGCGCTGGTGCTGGCCTTCGCCTCGTCGCTGATGATGTCGCTGACCCATTACGGCACGGGCACGGCGCCGATCATCTTCGGCTCCGGCTACACCACGCTCAACGAGTGGTGGATCGCCGGCGCCGTGATGAGCGTGGTCAACCTGACACTGCTGGTTGTGTGCGGCAGCATCTGGTGGAAGTTCCTCGGCTACTTCTGAATCGTCGGTGAAAGCGCTGGCGGCTGCCAGCGCCCGGACCTGTGTGCGAAACAGCACAGATCGCTTTCTTCTTCGGGCGCATCCTGCGACCCCATGACCCGCGCAAGGCCTTGTGTGCGTCATGTGTTCGATGGCAAACCGAGTGTCCGCAACCCCCATGGCGGTCACTTCAACAGGAGAAAGACGATGAAGAAGTTCAAACAGCATTCCAGGACCAAGTCCATTGCATGGTCGACGGCTGCGGCCTGCGCCCTACTGCTCAGCGCCTGCGGCGGTGGCGGCGACAATGGCAACAGCGGCAACGGCACGCTCGGCGTGTCCCTGACCGACGCGCCAGCCTGCGGCTTCGACGCCGTCAACGTGACGGTCGCCAAGGTGCGGGTCAACCAGAGCAGCACCGCCTCCGACACCGATGGCGGCTGGACCGACATCGCGGTCAACCGCAAGATCAATCTGCTCGATCTGAACAACGGATTGCTCGACAAGCTCGGCGAAATGCCCCTGACGCCAGGTCATTACACACAGTTACGTCTGGTGCTCGATGCGAACACCAAGACCGACCTGACGAACTCGGTGGTGCCCACCGGTGGCGTCGAGACCGCGCTGGTCACGCCCAGCGCCGTGCAAAGCGGCATCAAGCTGGTCAACGCATTCGATGTGGCAGCCGGGCAGCGGGTTGACCTGGTGCTCGACTTCAATGCCTGCAAATCGATCGTGAAACGCGGCAACGGCGTCTATGCCCTCAAGCCCGTGATCCAGGTTGTGCCGTTCGCGCTCAACGGAATCGACGGCTTTGTCGACAAGGCCATCCTCGGCAACGGAGTGCTGGTGACGGCGCAACAGGGCAGCGTGGTGATGCAGACCACGGCCCCGAACGCCACCACCGGCGAGTTCTTCCTGACACGCCTGCCCATCGGCAACTACGACGTGGTCATGACGGCGAACGGCCGCAGCACGGCCGTGGTCGGCGCGGTGCCGGTCACCAGCACCACCAGCGTGACGGTGCTCAGCAGCAGCCTGCTGCCGATCACCCTGCCAGCGTCGCCGGTGAGCCGCATGGTGAGCGGAACCGCGGTCCTGAACCCGGCCAACGCGCTGGTCGACACCTACGTGGCAGCCAAGCAGACCTTCGGCACGGCCCCGACCGTCACCGTGAAATCCGTCATGGCCGATGATCAGGCCCTGGGCGCCTACACGATGACCCTGCCGGCGAGCGCGCCCATGTACAGTCCGTACGCGATCAACTGGTCGTCAACCTCGCTGGCCGCGCAAGCCGGCCTGGCAGCGAAGTACAACGTCGAGGCTTCTGCGATCGGTTACCAGACCCAAGTGTACACGAAAGACATCACGACGCTCGACGCAACGCAGGCCTTCCTGCTGATACCGTAAATCCGATGGCGCCATCGCGCACTGATTGCTGAAAGAACCAGGCGCCGCGGCGCCTGGTTTGCATCCAACGCCGCCCAGCCCTTACCATGCAGGCTTCACTCCGGAGACCTGCATGCCCGTCATCACCAACATCGAAGACCTGCGTGTCCTGGCGCAAAAGCGGGTGCCGCGCATGTTCTACGACTACGCCGACTCCGGCGCCTGGACCGAAGGCACCTACCGCGCCAATGAGACCGATTTCCAGAGAATCAAGCTGCGCCAGCGTGTGGCCATCAACATGGACAACCGGACCACCGCCAGCACCATGATCGGGCAGCGCATGACGATGCCGGTGGCGCTGGCGCCGGTCGGCCTGACCGGCATGCAGCACGCCGACGGCGAGATTCTGGCGGCGCGCGCCGCCAAGGATTTTGGCGTGCCGTTCACGCTCTCGACCATGAGCATCTGCTCGCTCGAAGACGTGGCCGAGGGCACAAACCGGCACCCGTTCTGGTTCCAGGTCTATGTGATCCGGGACCGCGGTTTCATCGAGCGCCTGATCGAGCGCGCCCGCGCCGCCAACTGCTCGGCGTTGGTGCTGACGCTCGATTTGCAAATCATCGGCCAGCGCCACAAGGACATCAAGAACGGCCTGAGCGCGCCGCCCAAGATGACGCTGCCCAACATCCTCAACATGATGACCAAGCCGCGCTGGGGCCTGGGCATGCTGGGCACGAAGCGGCGCGGCTTCGGCAACATCATCGGCCACGTCAGCGGCGTCGAGAACATGGGCTCGCTGTCGCAGTGGACGGCCAGCCAGTTCGACCCGACCCTGAACTGGAACGACGTGGAATGGATCAAGCGGCGCTGGGGCGGCAAGCTGATCCTCAAGGGCATCCAGGACGTGGAAGACGCGCGCCTGGCGGTCAGCGCCGGTGCCGATGCGCTGATCGTGTCGAACCACGGCGGGCGCCAGCTCGATGGCGCCGAGTCGAGCATCCGCGCCCTGCCGCCCATCGTGGACGCGGTCGGCAAGGACATCGAGGTGCACATGGACGGCGGCATCCGCAGCGGCCAGGACGTGCTCAAGGCGTGCGCCCTGGGCGCGCAAGGCGTCTACATCGGGCGCTCCTACATCTACGGCCTGGGCGCCATGGGCCAGGCCGGCGTGACCAAATCACTGGAGATCATCCACAAGGAGCTCGACGTCACGATGGCGCTGTGCGGGCGCACCGACATCAACACGATCGACAAGTCGATCCTGCTGCCGGGGAGTTATTGAGCTAGCCGCCCGTCACCGGCGGGAAGAAGGCCACTTCGGCGCCGTCGTGCAGCGCGGCGGTTTCGTTGCTCATGACCTGATCGAGCGCCATGCGCACGGCGCGGCCGCGCGCCAGGCATTCGGCGTGGCCGTCACCGCAGGCGATCAATTCATCGCGCAGGCCTGCCAGCGTGACAGCCGTGGTGTCGAGCGACTCGCCGGACAGGCCGATGGTCTCGCGGATCGACGCAAAGTACTTGACGCTGACTCTCATCGCAACACCTCGGCAAAAGGAATGAAACGCACGCTGTCGCCGTGCGCGATCGGCCGCCCCGGCGGGTTGTCGACCAGTCCGTCACCCCAGACCGCCGAGGTCAGGACGCCGGAGCTTTGGTTGGTAAACAGTTCCAGGCCACCGGCCGCGTTGCGGCGCACGCGCAGGAATTCGCGCCGCCGGTCGGCGCGCGGCCAGTCGAAATGGGCCTGCGCCGCAATCGACTTCGTCGCCACCTCGGTGACGCCCTGCAGCTTGAGCAGGAACGGGCGCACCAGCAGCAAAAAAGTCACATAGCTCGACACCGGGTTGCCCGGCAGGCCGATGAAATGGGTGTCATGCACGCGGCCATAGGCGAAGGGCTTGCCGGGCTTGATGGCGATCTGCCACAGCGCCAGCGTGCCCAGCGCCTGCACGGCGGGCTTGATGTGGTCTTCCTCGCCGACCGAGACACCCCCGCTGGTCAGGATCAGGTCGTGCCGGTTGGCGGCGCCGCGCAGCGCCTCCATCGTGGCGTCCAGGCGGTCGGGCACGATGCCGAGGTCCGTCACCTCGCAGCCCAGGCGCAGCAGCAGCGCGCGCAGAAAGAAACGGTTGGAGTTGTAGATGGCGCCCGGCTTCATGTCGGCCGGCGCGACATCGCCCGGCATCACCAGTTCATCGCCCGTGGAGAACAGCGCCACGCGCGGACGGCGCCGCACCGGCAGCGTCGCCATGCCGATGCTGGCGGCCAGCCCGAGCGAGGCCGGCGTCAGGCGCTCGCCGCTGGCCAGCACGGTGGCGCCAAGCGTCACATCCTCTCCGGCGCGCCGGATCCACTGGCCCGCAACCGGCTGCGCCTTGATCTGCACCAGGCCATCGTGCAATTCGCAGTCTTCCTGCATCACGATCGCGTCGGCGCCGGCGGGAACCGGCGCGCCGGTGAAGATGCGGGCCGCGCTGCCAGCGGCCAGCGGCGCGGCGGCGGCGCCAGCGGGAATGCGCTGGGTCACCGGCAGCGTCGCGGGCGCCTGCGCCAGATCGGCGCAGCGCACGGCATAGCCGTCCATGCTGCTGTTGTCCTGCGGCGGCACGTGCAGACCTGAGACCAGGTCCTGCGCCAGCACGCGGCCGTCGGCGTCGAAGGTCGCAACCGTTTCGACCTCGGGCAACACCGAGGCAAAGCCGAGCAGTTCGGCCAGGGCGTCGTCAAGCGGGCGCAGACCGGGGCGTGCTTCGCTCATGAGCAGTGCTGCGCAATATAGGCCTTGACCGCCGCGACATCGGCGGCCATGGCGGTGACGCGCCGGGGCAGCGCCTCGATGCCTTCGAACCGGGCCGGGCGATCGGGCTCGCGCCCGAGGGCTTCCACGATCGTGGCGGCGAACTTGATCGGCAATGCCGTTTCCAGCACGATCATCGGCACGCCGGCGCGCAGCTGCTCGCGCGCCACCTTGAGCGCATCGGCCGTGTGCGTGTCGATCATCACGCCGAAGCGCTCCCAGGTTTTGCGGATCGTGCGCAGGCGGTCGCCGTGCGTGCTCTTGCCGCTGACAAAACCAAAGCGCCCCGCCGCCTGACCGAAACGCGGGTCGGCGCACAGATCGAACCGGCCGCGGTCAGCAAGTGCCGCGCCGAACAGGGACTTGACCAGCGCGCCGTCGCGCTCCAGCAGGTCGAACACGAAGCGCTCGAAGTTGCTGGCCTTGGAGATGTCCATCGACGGGCTCGAGGTCTCGAAAGTGTCGGCACTGCCGCGCACGCGGTAGACGCCGGTGCGGAAGAACTCGTCGAGCACATCGTTCTCGTTGGTGGCGACCACCAGCTTGTCGATCGGCAGACCCATCATGCGCGCCACATGGCCGGCGCAGACGTTGCCGAAGTTGCCCGAGGGGACCGTAAAGCAGACCTTTTCCGAATCTGATTGGGTGGCCTGGAAGTAGCCGGCAAAGTAATAAACCACCTGGGCCAGCAGCCGCGCCCAGTTGATCGAGTTGACGGTGCCGATCCGGTACTTGCGCTTGAAGTCGAGGTCGTTCGAGACCGCCTTGACCATGTCCTGGCAGTCGTCGAAAACGCCGTCCACCGCGATGTTGTGGATGTTCTCGTCCATCAGGCTGAACATCTGCGCCTGCTGGAACGGGCTCATGCGTCCGGCCGGGCTGGTCATGAAGACGCGCACGCTCTTCTTGCCGCGCATCGCGTACTCAGCCGCGCTGCCGGTGTCGCCGCTGGTTGCGCCCAGGATGTTGAGCTGCTCGCCACGGCGCGCGAGCTCGTACTCGAACAGGTTGCCGAGCAACTGCATCGCCATATCCTTGAACGCCAGCGTCGGGCCATTCGACAAGGCTTCGAGGCACAAGGCGGCCGAGCCGGAGCCGGCCGCGGCGTCTTCGAGTTTGGTCAGGGGAACGATCTGCGGCGTGCCGAACACCGCTTCGGTATAGGTCTTGTCGCAGATCGCCTTCAGGTCGGCGGCGGGGATGTCGTCGATGTACAGCGACAGCACCTCGAAAGCCAGCGCCGCGTAGCCCTGCTCGCCCCAGACGGTGCGCCAGCGCGCGAGCAGCGCGGCATCGACCTGCGGGTAGTGCTCGGGCAGGTACAGGCCGCCATCGGGTGCCAGGCCTTCGAGCAGGATTTCGCAAAAGCGCTTGCGCCCGCCGCTGTCGGTGCGCGCGGCGCGCGTGGAGAGGTACTTCATCAGGCCAGTTCTTCCTTGCGGATGCGGATGATCGGCGCCAGCACCGTCGGCAGCGCCTGCATCTGCGCCAGCGCGGCGTTCATCTCGGACTCGGCGCAATCGTGCGTCAGGATGATGAGGTCGGTCTGGGTCGCGCCCTCGCCCGCCACCTCGTCGGCTTCGCGCTGCAGGATGGCGTCGATGCTGATGCCCAGCGCGGCCAGGATGCCGGTCACCTTGGCCAGCACGCCGGCCTCGTCGGCCACGCGCAGGCGCAGGTAGTAGCTGGTGACGACATCGCTCATCGGCAGCACATGCAGGTCGCTCATCGCATTGGGCTGGAACGCGAGGTGCGGGACGCGGTTGAGCGGATCGGCCGTGTGCAGGCGTGTGATGTCGACTAGGTCGGCGATCACGGCGCTGGCGGTCGGCTCGGAGCCCGCGCCCTTGCCGTAGTACAGCGTAGTGCCGACGGCGTCGCCCTGCACCATGACGGCATTCATCGCGCCTTCGACATTGGCGATCAGGCGCCGCGTCGGCACCAGGCTCGGGTGCACGCGCAGCTCAATGCCCTTGTCCGTGCGCTTGGTGATGCCCAGCAGCTTGATGCGGTAGCCGAGTTGCTCGGCATACTTGATGTCGGCCGCGCCGAGCTTGGTGATGCCTTCGATGTAGGCCTTGTCGAACTGCACCGGGATGCCGAACGCGATCGAGCACATGATGGTGGCCTTGTGCGCGGCGTCCACCCCTTCGATGTCGAAGGTCGGATCGGCCTCGGCGTAACCGAGGCGCTGCGCTTCCTTCAGGACCACGTCGAAATCGAGCCCCTTGTCGCGCATCTCGGACAGGATGAAGTTGGTGGTGCCGTTGATGATGCCGGCAATCCACTGGATGCTGTTGGCCGTCAGGCCCTCGCGCAGCGCCTTGATGATCGGGATGCCGCCGGCCACCGCCGCCTCGAAAGCGACGATCACGCCCTTGGCCGAGGCCGCGGCAAAGATTTCGGTGCCGTGCACGGCAAGCAGCGCCTTGTTGGCCGTCACCACGTGCTTGCCCGCAGCAATCGCTTCGAGCACCAGCGTGCGCGCGATGCCGTAGCCGCCGATCAGCTCGATCACGATGTCGATTTCCGGGTTGGCGATCACGGCGCGCGCATCGGACACCACCTTCACGCCCGGACCGGCCAGCGCCTGCGCACGCGCCGTGTCCAAATCCGCGATCATCGTGATCTCGATGCCGCGGCCGGCGCGGCGCTTGATTTCTTCCTGATTGCGGCGCAGCACGTTGACCGTGCCGGAACCGACAACGCCGGCACCCAGAAGACCTACTTGAATTGGTTTCATACAGATAAATGGTTGGATTGCCCGCCGGCCCTGCGTCGGGCCGCGGCGGGTAAGCAGCAAATCAGTTGCTGTGGCGTTTGCGGTAGCTTTCAAGAAACTTGGCGACCCGGCCGATGGCCTCGCGCAAATCGTCTTCATGCGGCAGGAACACGATGCGGAAATGGTCGGGGGCGGCCCAGTTGAAGCCGGTCCCCTGCACCAGCATGACGCGGGTCTCCTGCAGCAGTTCCAGAAAGAACTGCTGGTCGTCCGCGATCGGGTACAGCGTCGGGTCGAGCCGGGGGAACATGTACAGCGCGGCGGCGGGCTTGACGCAGGTGACGCCGGGAATCGCGGTGATCAGTTCATAGGCCAGGTCGCGCTGGCGGCGCAGGCGTCCGCCTTCTGCCACCAGTTCGTTGATGCTCTGGTGGCCGCCGAGCGCGGTCTGGATCGCCCACTGGCCCGGCACGTTGGCGCACAGCCGCATGTTCGAGAGCATGTTGAGCCCCTCGATGTAGTCGCGCGCCGGCTTCTTGTCGCCCGACACGACCATCCAGCCGGCCCGGTAACCGCAGGAACGGTAGCTCTTGGACAGCGAGTTGAAAGTCAGTGTCAGCACGTCGTCGCTGAGGCTGGCAATGGCCGTGTGGCGGGCGCCGTCATACAGCACCTTGTCATAGACCTCGTCGGCAAAGATCACCAGGCCGTGCTCGCGCGCGATCGCCACGATGGCCTTGAGCATGTCGTCCGAATACAGGGCGCCGGTCGGGTTGTTCGGGTTGATGACGACAATCCCCTTGGTGCGCGGCGTGATCTTGGCGCGGATGTCGTCGAGGTCGGGCATCCAGCCCTGCGCCTCGTCGCACAGGTAATGCACCGGCGTGCCGCCCGACAGGCTGGCGGCCGCGGTCCAGAGCGGGTAGTCGGGCGACGGCAGCAGCAATTCGTCGCCGTTGTCGAGCAGGGCATTGGTCGCCATCACGATCAGTTCGCTCGCGCCGTTACCCAGGTAGATGTCGTCGAGCGTCACGCCCTTGACGCCCTGCTGCTGGGTGTAGTGCATGACCGCCTTGCGGGCGCCGAAGATGCCCTTGCTGTCGGAGTAACCGGCCGAATTGGGCAGGTTGCGGATCATGTCCTTCTGGATTTCCTCGGGCGCGTCGAAGCCGAACGCGGCCAGATTGCCGATGTTGAGCTTGATGATCTTGTGACCTTCCTCCTCCATCTGGCGCGCCGCGTCCATGATGGGGCCGCGTATGTCGTAGCAGACGCTGGCAAGCTTGGTAGATTTTCGAATGGTCTTCAAAGTCCCTCCGGACACGGGTGACGTGATGCGAAACCTATAATTTGACCACAACTCAGCGCCAGGCCCCGGCCAGTTGCCGCCCACCGCCAGCCCAACGGAATTTTTCAGCATGAAGCTTCAACCCGACATCATCAGCGTGCAGTCGATCAGCGGTTACGGACCGGGCTGGATCGGCGTTGCCGGCGAAAAAATCACCACCAGCGTGCTCATCGGCTCCGGTGGCGAACGGCAAGCCTGGGCCTGCAACCGCTTCGAGGACCTTGACCAGTCCCACTTCGCCGAACTGGCTGCGATGGACGCCGAACTGGTCATCTTCGGCAGCGGCAAGCGCATCCGCTTCCCGCAGCCGGTCTGGCTCCAGCCCTTGATCGAGAAGCGCATCGGCATCGAAACCATGGACACCAAAGCGGCCTGCCGGACCTACAACATTCTGGCCGCCGAGGGGCGCAGGGTCGTCGCCGCTTTGCTGCTCGAAAGCACATAGGGATAACACGTGTGCCCCTCAAGGGCGACGGAGCTGATTTTCAGAGTAAAATCGCAGGTTGTAGTCGAAGGTGCCACAGCGTTGTCACAGGATAGGACCAACGACTTGAGAGAACGACGCATCCTGTCACACGAGATCAAGAACCATGGCGATTGTTGTCAATAAACCCATCCCTGAATTTGAATCGAATGCCACCAGTGGCATCAAGGTGTCCAACACCTCCCACCTCGGAAAAACAATCATCCTGTACTTCTACCCCAAGGACAACACGCCAGGTTGCACGACCGAAGCGATGCAGTTCCGGGACAAGTACAAGGACTTCGTGAAGGCCGGCGCCACCGTCTTCGGCGTGTCGCGCGACAACATGAAATCGCACGAGGAATTCAAGGCCAAGCTGGAACTGCCGTTCGAGCTGATCGCCGATACCGAAGAAAAGATGTGCCACATGTTCGGCGTCGTCAAGAACAAGATCATGTACGGCAAGAAGGTCAAGGGCATTGAGCGCAGCACCTTCCTGATCGGCCCGGACGGCCAGCTCAAGGAAGAATGGCGCGGCCTGAAGGTGCCCGGCCATGTGGACGACGTGCTCAAGGCCGTCAAGGAACTCAAAAAGACCGCCGCACTCGTCTGACCGCAGATGCATGCCCAGGCGCATGCCATTGAAAAGCCGCCCTGTTTCCACGGCGGCTTTTTCGCTTAAAGAACACCACCCCATCCATTCGCCCTAAGCCCCTATGCCACTGCCAACCGCCCCCACCAAACGCGCCGCCTTGCTGTCCGAACGGGATTACAACGTGCCAGCCCGCGCCCGCAAGCCGGAAGCGCCGGCGGCGGTGCAAGTCGCAACCGAACGAGCACCGGCACGGGAAGCCGAAGCACCCATCGCGGCGCCGGCACCCGTGACGATGGCCATGGAAAAAAATACGGCGCCAGGCCGCGGCGCGCGCGCCCGCCGGCCTGACGCCAGCGCGCTGGAAGCGCCAGCCAAGGCACCGGCCGCCACGGCACCGGCGCCGGCAGCACCGAAGTTGCGGGCAAAAAAGACCAAGCACAATGGTCCGCCCAAGCTGTTCGTGCTCGACACCAATGTGCTGCTGCACGACCCGATGTGCCTGTTCCGCTTCGAGGAACACGACATCTTTCTTCCGATGATTGTTCTGGAAGAACTCGATTCCCACAAGAAGGGCGTGACCGAGGTCGCCCGCAACGCGCGCCAGACCAGCCGCACGCTCGACGCCCTGGCCGGCCATCAGAACGCCGACATCACGGCCGGCTTGCCACTGGGCAGCACCGGCCACCGCGAAGCCGGCGGCAAGTTGTTCTTCCAGACGCAGCTCCTGAACTACACATTGCCGAGTAGCCTGCCTCAGGGCAAGGCCGACAACCAGATTCTGGGCGTGGTGGAGGCGCTGCGCCAGCAGTTCGCCGAGCACGGCCAGGTGCCCGGCAGCGCAGCGCGCGAAGTGGTGCTGGTGTCCAAGGACATCAACATGCGCGTCAAGGCGCGCGCGCTCGGCCTGGCAACCGACGACTACCAGAACGACAAGACACTCGAAGACGGCGATCTGCTGTACGCCGGTGCCTATGCCCTGCCCGCCAATTTCTGGACCAATCACGGTGAAACCGTGGAAAGCTGGCAGCAGGGTGCGCACACGTTCTACCGCATCACCGGCCCGATCGTGCCAAGCCTGCTGATCAACCAGTTCATTTACTTCGAGTCGCCCGGCGAGCCCAGCCTATATGCGCGCGTCACCGAGATCCGCGGCAACACGGCGGTCTTCAAGACGCTCAAGGACTACACACACCTGAAGAACGCGGTGTGGGGCGTGACCACGCGCAACCGGGAGCAGAACTTCGCGATGAACCTGCTGATGGATCCGGAGATCGACTTCGTCACCCTGACCGGCACGGCCGGCACCGGCAAGACCCTGATGGCGCTGGCAGCGGGCCTGACCCAGGTGCTGGACGACCGGCGCTACACCGAGATCATCGTCACGCGGGCCACGGTCAGCGTCGGTGAAGACATCGGCTTCCTGCCGGGCACCGAAGAAGAAAAGATGGGGCCGTGGATGGGCGCGCTCGACGACAACCTCGAAGTGCTGGGCAAGACCGACACCAGCGCAGGCGAATGGGGACGTGCCGCCACCAACGAACTGATCCGCAGCCGGATCAAGGTCAAGAGCATGAACTTCATGCGCGGGCGCACCTTCCTGAACAAGTACGTCATCATCGACGAGGCGCAGAACCTGACGCCCAAGCAGATGAAGACGCTGATCACCCGCGCCGGCCCCGGCACCAAGATCATCTGCATGGGCAACATCGCCCAGATCGACACGCCCTACCTGACCGAGGGCTCGTCCGGGCTGACCTTTGCCGTCGACAAGTTCAAGGGCTGGCAGCACGGCGGCCACATCACGCTGGCGCGCGGCGAGCGCTCGCGGCTGGCAGACTTTGCCAGCGAGGTGCTTTAGCGCCCCGGAGCACCGGGGGCCGCAAGGCCCGTGGCGGCGCCCTAGAAGTCGCCGCTGCCGCCCGAGGCCAGCGATTCGAACTTGGTGATCGGTTTCAGGAAGGCCAGCTTGACGACGCCGGTCGGGCCGTTACGCTGCTTGGCGATGATGACTTCGGCCACGCCGGGCTCCTTACAGGCGTCCTTCGTGTAGTACTCGTCGCGGTAGATGAACATGATGATGTCGGCGTCCTGCTCGATCGCGCCGGACTCGCGCAGATCGCTCATCATGGGCCGCTTGTCGGGGCGGCTTTCCACACTGCGATTGAGCTGCGACAAGGCCATCACCGGGCACTGCAATTCCTTGGCCAGCATCTTGAGGCCGCGTGAGATTTCGCCCAGTTCCGTCGCCCGGTTCTCGCCGTCGCTGTTGCCCGATCCACTCATGAGCTGCAGGTAGTCGACCACGATCAGGCCGAGCTTGCCGCACTGGCGCGACAGGCGCCGGGCGTTGGCCCGCAGTTCGCTCGAAGTCAGGCCGGCCGACTCGTCAATGTGCAGGGAAATGGTGCGCAGCTTTTCAATCGCTTCGGTCAGGCGCGGCCATTCCTCGTCGGTCAGCTTGCCGGTGCGCAAATGGCTCTGGTCGATGCGGCCGATCGAGCCGACGATCCGCACGGCCAGTTGGGCCGCACCCATTTCCATCGAGAACACGGCCACCGGCAGGCCCTCGTTGAGCGCCACATGCTCGGCAATATTGATGGCCAGGGCCGTCTTGCCCATCGACGGCCGCGCCGCCAGCACGATCAGGTCGCCGGCCTGAAAGCCGGCCGTCATGCGGTCCAGGTCGTAAAACCCGGTCGGCACGCCGGTCACGTCGTTCGGGTTGTCGGCCATCTCCTGGACACGGTCCAGCAGCGCCACCACCAGCGTGTCCATGGCCTGAAAGCCCTGGCGGTTGCGGGCGCCCTCTTCGCCGATGTTGAAAATCTTCTGCTCGGCCTCGTCCAGGATCGTCGCCACCGGACGCCCCTGCGGATTGAACGCGGTGGTCGAAATCTCGTCGCTGGCACTGACCAGCTTGCGCAGGACGGAGCGCTCGCGGACGATCTCGGCGTAGCGCCGGATATTGCCGGCGCTCGGCACGTATTGCGCCAGCGCGTTGAGGTAGGCCAGCCCGCCAATTTCCTCGGCCTTGCCTTGCCCGATCAGTTGCTCGAACACCGTGATCACGTCGGCCGGCTTGGAGGCGTTGATCAAGGCCCCGATGGCGCCGAACACCATACGGTGCTCGAAGCGGTAGAAATCGCCCTCGTGCAGCAGGTCGCCCACGCGGTCCCAGGCGCCGTTGTCAAGCAGCAGGCCGCCGAGCACGCTGGACTCGGCCTCGACCGAGTGCGGCGGTATGCGCAATTGCGCCACTTGCCGGTCTTGCCCGTAATCATCAGGCACGGCAGAAAGTACAGCAGACATGGGGTTTCCTTAGAGCCTTGAATACTACGCCAGCGACTGTTTGGCGTCGAGTGAAATGCTGGGCACAAGCCGCTTAAAAGCTGTGCACAGGCTGTGGAGATCTGTGGACAAGTCGAAGCGCCAAGAGAAAAGCCGCCAGGGCGCAAACCCCGGCGGCTTTAGAGGCAGAGCGAGCGCGGTTTAGGCCGTTTCGCCGTACACCGAGACCGTGATGTCGACCACGACGTCGGTATGCAAAGCAACGCTGACCGTGCTGTCGCCAACGACCTTGATCGGACCATTGGGCATGCGGATCTGAGCCTTGACGACGGGGAATCCGTTCTTGGTCAGCTCTTCGGCGATGTCGGCGTTGGTGACGGAACCGAACAGGCGACCGTCCACGCCGGCCTTCTGGGTCAGCTTGGCGGTTGTGCCGGCCAGCTTTTCACCGACGGCTTGCGCCTCGGCCAGTTTGGCGGCGGCAGCCTTTTCCAGTTCAGCGCGCTTTTCTTCGAACTGTTGTTTCGCCGATTCGGTGGCGCGACGGGCGCGGCCGGAAGGAATAAGGAAGTTGCGGGCATAACCGTCCTTGACGCGCACGATTTCACCGAGATTGCCAAGGTTCACGACCTTGTCGAGCAGAATAATTTGCATGGTCGTTTTCCTTAGATCTTGTGCTGGTCGCTGTACGGCAGCATCGCGAGGAAGCGCGCGCGCTTGATAGCGGTGTTGAGCTGGCGCTGGAAAATGGCACGGGTGCCAGTCAGGCGCGCGGGGATGATCTTGCCGTTCTCGGCGATGAAATCGCGCAAGGTGTCGATGTCCTTGTAGTCAATCTCTTCAACACCGGTCACGGTGAAGCGGCAAAAGCGCTTGCGCTTGAACAGCAGGTTCTGTGCTGGGCGCTTCGGGCGCTTGTCTTTGTTATTGAAACGTTTTGGTCCGGCCATGATGGACTCCTTAAATAAATGCGAATTCGTTAATCTTGCTGAAACTCTTGGACATGAAATACAAGTGTCTTGCCGTTGCGGGGTGTTCCCAAGAAACCGGTGAAGCGCCAGGTGCTGCCTATGGCCTGTCTGACAAGCCGTTCAGCCAATGCACCGAAAGCCACCGCCTTGATTGCCGCCTTGACCTGTCTTGTTTGCCCTGTTTCCTGAATTTCGGACTCGTGTTCGAGACGAAGATTCAAGGCGGGCAGTCCGGCCGGTGTGTAGCGCAAGCCGTCAAGCTCGGCGATACAGGCGGTCAGAACAAGCTGGTTGGCAACGTGGTTCACGCTCCTCGCTGACAAGTACTGGTTCAGGCCTGGTATTCAGCCTGCTGTGTCTTGCGGGCGTCTTCACGCTCGACCGTCTTCATCATCGAAGACGGGCCGGTGTCGGCCTTCTTCTTCGAAACGGTCAGATGACGCAAGACGGCATCGTTGAACTTGAACGCATGTTCGAGTTCGGCCATCACCGCCTGATCGGCTTCGATGTTGACGCAAAGGTAGTGCGCCTTGGCAAGTTTGTTGATCATGTAGACCAGTTGGCGACGGCCCCAGTCCTCGACGCGGTGCACTTTGCCGCCGCCGGCAATGATCATGCCCTTGTAGCGCTCCAGCATGGCGGGAACTTGTTCGCTCTGATCCGGATGGATCATGAGAATGATTTCGTAATGACGCATTGATACTCCTTGTGGATAGCCCCTTCGGGGCAGAATAAGCCACCCTCAGCGTCGTGTGAGGTGTGGCAAGGTGAGCCAGCGATTATATGCGATCCGAAGCCGGCGTGCCGCTGCGCCCGCCCGGCCACAGGAGGCTGACGGCCAGCGTCACGAGCAGTCCGGCCAGAATGCCGAAGACGCCGGCAGAAACCGGCTGGATGCCAAACCACAGGCCGCTGCCAACCAGACCCAGTTCGGAACGGACCGACGCCGCATTGACGGCCATGTAGTAGATCGTCAGGCCCAGGCCCGCCGACATGCCGCTCACGGCGGCCCGGGAGGTCGTTCCCTTCCACAGGATTCCCAGCACCATGACCGGCACAAACGCAGCCCCCGCCAGCGAAAACGAGGCCGAGACGAGGTAGAGAATGTCTGCCGGGCGTTGCGCCGCGACGTAGGCGGCCACCAGGGCCGCCACCAGCAGCACGAATTTGGACAGCATCACGCGGCGCACGGCACCCGCCTGACCACTCCCGCTGGCGCCGCGAAAGAACAGGTCATGCGCCAGCGCGTTGCCGATCGTCAGCAGCAGGCCATCGGCGGTCGACAAGGCCGCGGCCAGCCCGCCTGCGGCAACCAGTGCCGACACCACATAGGGCAGCCCGCCAATCTCCGGTGTTGCCAGCATCACGATATCGGCGCCCAGCCGGAGTTCGGAGAACTGCAGGATGTTGTCGCCATTGACATCGCTGACCGATATCAGGGCCGGGTCGACTTTCGCCCATTGCGCAATCCAGGCCGGCAGCGAATCAAAACTCTGGCCGACCAGGTGGCTCATGATCTCGTACTTCACGAGCACCGCCAGCGCCGGCGCCGCGAGGTACAGGAGGGCAATGAAAAACAGCGACCAGACCACGGAAGTCCGGGCTTCGGCGACCGTTCGGGTCGTGTAAAAGCGGGTCAGGAGGTGCGGCAAGCCGGCCGTCCCCACCATCAGGCAGAACATCAGGGCCAGGAAGTTCGTCCTTGAGAGTTCAAATTCCTCGCGTGCAGCGGGACTGCCATCCGGATCACCGGCAAAGGCCTTGGCGTGCAGCGGCATGCCGCCCAGCGGCCTGGCGCGCTCGAGGTTGTCCTGCATGGCGCGCGTCCAGTACTCGCGCGCCGTCGCGGCATCCCTGGGCAGCGCAGCCAACTCACGCCTTGCGGCGACGATGGCCACTTCGTCTGCATGATGTTCGTTCAAGCGGTGAATCCTGTCCTTCAAGTCCTTGCGCTCAGTCGCCAACGCTGCCTCCACGTCCTGCAGTTTGAGCTCGTAGTCGTGCGCGCGCCGCGCGAATTCGTCGGTCACCTGCCGCTCGGCCGGCGACTTCAACAGTTGTTGTTCGAGGCTGGCAATCTTGGGCAGTTGCTGTCCGTAGACAAAAGGCGCCAAGGGGTTGCCCATCTGCTTGTAGGCCAGCCACGAAACCGGAATCAGAAAGGCCAGGATCAGCACCACATACTGGGTCACCTGGGTCCAGGTCACGGCCCGCATGCCTCCGAGGAACGAACACACCAGCACGCCGCCCAGGCCGAGCAGGATGCCGATCTCGAACTGGACCCCGGTCAGGCGCGAGGTGATCAGCCCGACGCCGTAGATCTGCGCCACCACATAGGTGAAGGAACACAGCACGGCCGAAAACGCCGCGATCATGCGCGGCCAGCGACCGCCGAAACGTTGCTGAAAATAGTCAGGCACGGTGTACAGCTCGAGTTTGCGCAGGTACGGCGCCACCAGCAGCGCCACGAGACAAAAGCCGCCGGTCCAGCCCAGCACGTACACCAGGCCGCCGGGCTGACCCGGCGTGCCGGAAAACCCCTGCAGGTAGAGCCCGCCGGCCATACTGATGAAGGAAGCCGCGCTCATCCAGTCCGCGGCCGTCGCCATGCCGTTGTAGACGGCCGGAATATTGCGCCCTGCCACGTAATATTCGGCGGCATCCGAGGTGCGGCCGTGCACGCCAATCACGGCGTACAGGCAGACCGTAGCAAACAGGAAGATCGCACCGACCCAGCCCTTCTTCAGTCCCCACTGCTCGGCCAGCGCCAGGGCCAGCAGGAACAGCAGCAGACCCAGCACGTAGACGCCAAAGCGCCGGTGCAGGCGGCGCTTGTAGGCGCTATAGGCGGGGTCCGCCGCCGCGCTCTGTCCGTCGCGCCGATTGGCGAGCCAGGCAAACAGCGCAACGATGGCGATGAAGATGAAAACACTGCCCTGGGCGGCGAACCAGTAGGCCACCGGCCAGCCGTCGACAATGCCGCGCAGGTCGTGCGCAAAGAAGACGACGCCAAACGACGCCGCAAACCAGAGTGCCAGCAGCCAGCCCTGCAAACGCAAGCCGCCGGCCATGGCTATTGACCAGCGAGCCTTTGCCAGGTCGCCACGACTGAATCCGGGTTCAGGGAAATCGATGAAATCCCCTCGCGCGTCAGCCACTCCGCAAAGTCCGGATGATCGCTCGGACCCTGGCCACAAATGCCGATGTACTTGCCCTCGGCCTTGCAGGCCGCGATCGCCATGCTGATCAGAGCGGTGACCGCCGGATCGCGTTCATCGAAATCGGCGGCCAGCAACTCCATGCCGGAATCGCGATCCAGACCCAGCGTCAACTGCGTCAGGTCATTCGAGCCGATCGAGAAGCCGTCGAAGTACTGCAGGAATTCCTTGGCCAGGATGGCGTTGCTCGGGATCTCGCACATCATGATGATCTTGAGGCCGTTCTCGCCGCGCTTGAGCCCGTGCTTGGCCATCAGCTCGGTCACCTTGCGCGCCTGGCCGACGGTGCGCACGAACGGCACCATGACCTGGATATTGCTCAGCCCCATGTCCTCGCGAACGCGTTTGAGCGCTTCGCACTCCATCGCGAACGCCTCGCCGAAATCGGCGCTGACGTAGCGCGCGGCACCGCGAAAGCCGAGCATCGGATTTTCTTCCTCGGGCTCGTAACGGCTGCCGCCGATGAGCTTGCGGTATTCGTTGCTCTTGAAATCCGACAGGCGCACGATCACCGGTTTGGGCCAGAACGCCGCGCCGATCGTGGCCACGCCCTCGGCGACCCGGTCCACGTAGAAGGCGCGAGGCGACGCATGACCGCGGGCCACCGACTCGACCGCCTTCTTCAGGTCGGCTGCGATGTTCGGATAGTCGAGGATCGCCTTCGGGTGCACGCCGATGTTGTTGTTGATGATGAATTCCAGTCGCGCCAGGCCCACGCCTTCATTGGGCAACTGGCAGAAGTCAAAGGCGAGTTGTGGGTTGCCGACGTTCATCATGATCTTGACCGGCACGGCCGGCATTTCGCCGCGCCGGACTTCGCTGACTTCGGTTTCCAGCAGCCCGTCGTAGATGAAGCCGGTATCGCCCTCGGCGCAGCTGACCGTCACCAGCGTGCCCTCCTTGAGCAGTTCGGTCGCATTGCCGCAGCCGACCACCGCAGGAATCCCGAGTTCGCGGGCAATGATGGCGGCGTGGCAAGTACGCCCGCCCCGGTTCGTCACAATGGCCGAGGCCCGCTTCATCACCGGCTCCCAATTCGGGTCGGTCATGTCGGTCACCAGCACATCGCCGGCCTGCACCTTGTCCATCTCGCTGATGTTGTGCACGATGCGCACCGGTCCCGTGCCGATCTTCTGGCCGATGGCGCGCCCTTCGACGATGACGGCACCCTTGCCCTTGAGCGTGTAGCGGTACTGAACCGCGCTGCCGGCTTGGCTCTTGACCGTCTCCGGCCGTGCCTGCAGGATGTAGATCTCGCCGTCCGCTCCGTCCTTGCCCCACTCGATGTCCATCGGGCGGCCATAGTGCTGCTCGATCACGAGTGCGTAGGCTGCCAGTTTCTCGACGTCCGCATCGGTCAGCGAATAGCGGTTGCGCAGTTCGGTCGGCACGTCGGTGGTCTTGACCAATTTGCCGCTCACCGCCTTCTCTTCGGCGGTGGTGAACTGCATCTGGATCAGCTTGGAGCCCAGGCTGCGGCGAATCAGAGCGCGCTTGCCGGCCTTGAGCATCGGCTTGTGGACATAGAACTCGTCCGGGTTGACGGCGCCCTGCACCACGGTCTCGCCAAGGCCGTAGCTCGATGTGATGAAGACCACATCAGAGAAGCCGGACTCGGTATCGATGGTGAACATGACGCCGGCGGCGCCGATGTCCGAGCGCACCATGCGCTGGATGCCGGCGCTGAGCGCCACATGCTCGTGCGCAAAGCCCTTGTGCACGCGGTAGCTGATGGCGCGGTCGTTGTAGAGCGAGGCAAACACCTCGCGGATCTTGTGCAGGATTTCCTCGATGCCGATGACATTGAGGAAGGTCTCCTGCTGGCCGGCAAACGAGGCGTCGGGCAGGTCTTCCGCCGTGGCCGAGGAGCGCACCGCAAACGAGGCCTGCGTGTTGCCCGCGCTCAGCGTCACGAAAGCGTCGCGGATCGCCTGCTCGAGATCGGCCGGAAAGGGCTGCGCCTCGACCAGCGCCCGAATTTCCGCACCCACCTGCGCCAGTGCGCGCACGTCTTCCGTGTCGAGCGCACTCAGGCGCGCATTGATCCGGCCCGCCAGATCCTGGTAGGCCAGAAAATCGCGGAAGGCATGGGCCGTTGTGGCGAAGCCGGTCGGGACCTTGACGCCCGTCGGCAGGTTTGAAATCATCTCGCCGAGACTGGCGTTCTTGCCGCCAACCGACTCGACGTCAGTCATCCTCAGGTTCTCAAACGGTACGACCAAGGCGGTCGGGCTGAATAGTGCAGACATGGGAAAGCTCCAGAAGTTAAAAGCGTAGCGGCGCGCGCATTCCGGGCCGGAAATGCGTGCGCAGTGCTCAGGCGAGCCATCCGACGGCGTCTTCGATGTGGCAGGTCAATGGGGCGCATGAGAAAATCGGGTCAATTGGCATCATTGTAGGGCGTGAGCCCGCGCGCAGCCCAGTGCGCTGCAGCAGCATGCCGACCATCCGACCCGCCCTTCACCACCTTCCCACCATGTCCAACCGCACTGTTTTCTTTGTTTCCGACGGCACCGGCATCACGGCCGAAACCTTCGGCAACGCCATCCTGGCCCAGTTCGAAGTCAAGTTTCGCCATGTCCGCCTACCCTTTGTCGACAGCATCGACAAGGCGGAGCAAGCCGTGCGCCAGATCAACCACGCGGGTGTCATCGACGGCAACAAGCCGATCGTCTTCACGACCGTCGTCAACACCGGGATCCTCGACGTCATCACGCAAGGCTGCCAGGGCATGCTGCTCGACTTGTTCCAGACTTTCGTGCAACCCCTCGAAACCGAACTCGGCGTCAAGTCGAACCACCGCGTCGGCCGCTTCAGCGACGTCAGCAAGAGCGAGGAATACCAGTCGCGCATCGAGGCCATCAACTTCTCGCTGGCGCACGACGACGGGCAATCGAACGTCGATCTGGTGCAGTCCGATGTGATCCTGGTCGGCGTCAGCCGCAGCGGCAAGACCCCAACCTCGCTCTATCTGGCGATGCAATACGGTCTCAAGGCCTCCAATTACCCCTTGATCCCGGAGGACTTTGAACGCGGGCAGTTGCCGCCGGCGCTCAAGCCGCACCACGGCAAGCTGTTCGGCCTGACGATCCAGCCCGAACGCCTGAGCGAGATCCGCAACGAACGCCGGCCCAACTCGCGCTACGCCTCACTGGAAAACTGCCGCATGGAGGTGCGCGAAGCCGAGGCCATGATGCGCCGCTCGGGCATCCGCTGGCTGTCGACGACCACCAAATCGATCGAAGAAATCGCCACCACCATCCTGCAGGAACTCCGACCCGAGCGGCTCGACTACTGACGCTCGGAGCGTGATCTAGAACTGCAATGCGGCAATGCCGGCGCGCGCAATCTGCGCATCCTCGCTCGATTTCACGCCGCTGACGCCGACGGCGCCCAGGCATTGGCCGTCCTTGAGCACGGGCACGCCGCCCTCGAGCATGCCGCTGACGAGCGGCGCGCTCAGGAAAGAGGTGCGACCGCCGTTGATGACGTCTTCGTAAACCTTGCTTTCGCGCCGTCCCAGTGCCGCCGTGTGCGCCTTCGCCGGCGCAATATGGGCGGAAATCGCCGGCGCGCCGTCGAGCCGCTGCAGCCACAGCAGATGGCCGCCTTCGTCGACGATGGCAATCGTGACCGCCCAGTTGTTCTTCAGCGCCTCGGCTTCAGCCGCGGCCGCCACCTTCTTGACATCGGAGAGTTCAAGGGCAAATGTGTTTTTCATGGGTGAACCTCGGTTGGACGAAGAATCGAGCATAACGCGTCTGCCCGCGCCGCTTGCCGACGCCACCGTGCAGAAACCCCTGCAGCGCTGCGGCATCAGGCCGGTCAATTCTTGCGCGGGTCTTGATTCCCATAGAATGCGCCCTATCTGCTACCCGCAGACATTGAAGGAGTTTCTGACCATGAATGACAACGTGCAATCGATTGACCGCGGCTACGGCTTCGGCTCATTGGCCGAGCAGCGCAACAAGGTGCTGCGCAATACCTACTGGTTGCTGGCCTTGAGCCTGGTACCCACCGTTCTGGGCGCCTGGCTGGGCGTGGCCACCGGCATCACCCGCTCGCTGGGCGGCGGCCTGGGCATGATTGTGTTTCTCGGTGGCGCCTTCGGCTTCATGTACGCGATCGAAAAGACCAAGAATTCGGCTGCCGGCGTGCCGGTACTGCTGGGTTTCACCTTCTTCATGGGCCTGATGCTCTCGCGCATGATCGCCATGGTGCTGGGTTTCAAGAACGGTCCTGACCTGATCATGACCGCCTTTGGCGGCACAGCCGGCGTTTTCTTCGTCATGGCCAGCCTGTCGAGCGTGATCAAGCGCGACCTCTCCGGCATGGCCAAGTGGCTGTTTGTCGGCGCCATCGCCATCATGATCGGCGGCATCATCAACATCTTTGTCGGCTCCACAGCCGGCATGGCGGTGATCTCGGTCATGGCCATCGGCATCTTCAGCGCCTACATGCTGTTCGACCTCAAGCAGATCGTCGACGGCGGCGAGACCAACTACATCAGCGCCACCCTGGCCCTGTACCTCGACATCATCAACGTGTTCCAGAGCCTGTTGGCCCTGCTCGGCATCTTCGGCGGCGAACGCGACTGAGCGGCGCGGCCAGGCCGCTGCCAGAAGGAAAGGCCCCACAGGGCCTTTCTTTTTTTGTTGGCAAGTGCTGCTAGGCCAACGCCGCAAGCCGCTCGAACGCCTGAACCGGCAAGGCCTCGCTGAACAGAAAGCCCTGGTAGTTGTGGCAGCCCAGGCCGGCCAGGAAGTCGCGCTGCGCTTCGGTCTCGACACCCTCGGCGATCACCGTCAGACCCATGCTCTCGGTCAGCGCCACCACCATTCCGGCAATGGCAGCGTCATCCGGATCGACCAGGATGTCGCGCACGAAGTTCTGGCCGATCTTGAGTTCGTCGAGCGGCAGCCGTTTCAGGGATGAGAGCGACGAATACCCGGTGCCGAAGTCGTCCAGCGAAAAGCTCACACCCTGTTCCTTGAGCGTGATCATCTTGCTGATGACGCTTTCGACATCCGCGATCAAGACGCTTTCCGTGAGTTCCAGTCGAAGCCGATTTGAATGGGCGCCGGTGCGCGCGATCACCTCCAGCACCTGTTCCACAAAATCCGCCTGGTGAAACTGACGCGCGGTCACGTTGACCGCGATCGTCCAGCGTTCAGCACCGGCGCGCAGTGCCCAGCGTACCAACTGGGTGCAGGCCGTTTCCAGAACCCACAAACCCAGCGGCAGGATCAGCCCGGTCTTTTCCGCCTTCGCGATGAACTCGCACGGCGCAACCCAGCCACGCACCGGATGTGGCCAGCGCAGCAGTGCTTCAACGCCCGTGATCTCACCCTTGCCATCGACCTGGGCCTGGTAATAGACCAGGAACTGCTTCTTCAGGATGGCTTCGCGCAGGTCTTCCTCCAGAACCACATGCGCGATGTTCTCAATCTGCATCAGGGAGTCGAAGAAGCACAAGGCGTTGCGCCCCGCGTCCTTGGCCTTGTACATCGCCAGGTCGGCCCACTTGATCACCTCTTCCGCCGAGCTTTCCTGCCCCAGGAACAGCACCACACCCAGGCTCGCGGTGCAGCTGTGGATCAGCTCCTGCGTCGCACTGCCTTCGCCGGTGCTCAACAGCAAGGCATAGGGCGTGTCGAGCATGCCGCGAATCTTCTCGGCCACCAACCCGGCCTGAACGCGGGCCTGCCCTCGATCCGACGGCAAGTCGTTGAGCAGCACGACGAACTCGTCGCCGCCAAAACGGGCCACCGAGTCGATCTGGCGAACACAAGCAAGCAGTCGTTGGGCCACTTCGATCAGCAGCAGGTCGCCCGCCGCATGCCCCCGAGTGTCATTGAGCGACTTGAAGTTGTCCAGGTCCAGGAATATCAAGGCGCCATGATTCCCGCTGCGCTGCCCGGCCTTCATCGACTGGACCAGGCGATCCTTGAGCAGTTCCCGGTTCGCCAGTCGGGTCAGCGGGTCATAGTAGGCCATGCGTCGCACCAGTTCTTCGGCTTGCGTGCGCGCGGTGATGTCCTCCATGGCGAGCAGGATGAACTTCTGGCCGATGCTCTGCTGAACAATTTCCCGGGCGTTGAGGATCATCGACTTGTGCCCGACCCCAGGAAAATCATGCTCCACCAGATAACCGTCGAATACCGATGACGTGGGAATGATTTCTTCAAAAAATACGCGCAACCTCGGTATGTTCCATTGCCCGTCGCCGAGGTCGTAGATAGACTTGCCAATGGTTTGCACCGGCGCCGTCTCGAAAGTCTTGTAGAAGCTTTGATTCGCCAAGACGATTTCCAGCCGGGAGTTCAGGACCAGCAGCGGTTCGCGCATGGTTTCAACGATGTTTTCGGCGAACTCCTTCGCGCTCTGAATCTCCATCTGGATCCGCTTGCGCTGGCTGATGTCGCTCAGCACCATGCGCATCGCGGGCTGGCCCGCATCATCCTGCGCGGCACTGGCGGTCAGCTGGACCCAGACCTGCGTGGCCTCGTCCTTGCCCATCTGCACTTCGCAGGTCTGCGGCTCGCCACCCGGTTCGACCCGCTGGTGCATCTGGTGAAAGACCTGCCGGTGCTCATGCCGTATGAAGCGGAACACGGGCTGCTGGATGAGGTCGCTGCGCGCCACGCCGAGCAGGTTCGCCGCCGTGAGGTTGGCCGCCAGCAGCAGTTCCCGGTCGCTGACGATGCAGTAACCGACCGGAGCGTTGTCATAGATGTCGAAGTAGCGTGCGCGCTGGAGGTCGAGCTCGGCCTGCGCACGGCGCACTTCCTCGTTCTGCATTTCCAGCTCGATCTGGTGCACGCGAAGTTCGTGCAACACTTCTTGTGTCTGCTCAAAGGACAAAACCTTGTCCTCCCCCTCCGTCCTTGAAAGGTGGTGCTGCGCAACGGCCTCGGCGCGCCGGCGCAGTTCCAGCAGGCTGTGCGATCCGCTGCTGGTCACGCGATTTCCCCGCTGAACCCCTTGGCAGCAGAACCCGTCCGGCTTGCGGTCACAGCGGGACACGGCCCCGCTGTCGTCATGGCGCGGCGGGGGTTTGGCCGACGTCCGTCGGGGACGCCTGCCGCGACTCCAGCATCGCGTAACCGATGTGCTCATCGGCCAGCTTGGACTGGCTGGACGCCGCGCGGAGGTCCCCGCCATCAATGTGCAGGGCCGCTTCCATATGGCAGCGCGAGGCCAGTTCGCAATGCTGAGCCGCTTTCAAGTGGTAGTCGTGGGCCTGCTTTCTGGCAAGCAAGTCCACCGCCGGGCGAAAGTTCCGTGTCATAGTTTTTCTCGCGTTGGTATGCGGCTGTTCAATCGGCATGGCCTTACCGACTGCGGTGCATCGCATGGGAAAGAGACGCTGCCTGGGCACAGCGCCGAACAACCCTCGTGTGGCTCCACGGGCCATGTCCCAGCTTGGGTATCCAATTGCATGGTGCGCTGCTCATGAGGTCCAAAGGGCTCCACTGTGTGGCCGCGATCGCCGGAGGTCTGTGCGTTGGCACGCATTGGCGGCGAATTGCCGCGCTTTGAGAGAGTGCGCTTTGAATCCTGACGCAAGCCATCCGGACCAAAGCCCTCAGGGTCGGCGTCCGGGCCCTTGTTGGCCTGCGGCTGAAAATAAAAATTGGCATCGGCTCGAACTGCGCTTATCCTCAAGTCCTGATTGCATCCCGTTCACCGGGCGGCAGTCTTCCCCCGAGACGTCTTGATTCAAAGGAGAAAGCGGACTTGAGCGACTCCTTTTCGACCGACCCAAACGCGCAGCACCCGCAACCGCAGGCGCCTCTGATTGACCGCCCGGCGCCGGTCAGCGCGGCTTCCTTTGCGCCGCGGTCAACCGAGCAATTGCTGCATGACCTCCAGGTGCATCAGCTCGAACTGGAATTGCAGAACGAGGAGTTGCGCAACACCCAGTACGCGCTCGACGCCGAGCGTGCGCGCTACTTCGACCTTTATGACCTGGCGCCGGTCGGCTACTGCACGCTGAGCGAACAGGGCCTGCTGCTGGAGGCCAACCTGACCGCGGCCACCTTGCTCGGCCTGGCGCGCGGCGCGCTGATCCACCAGCCCTTCAGCCGCTTCGTGCTGAAAGCGGACCAGGACATCTACTACCTGTATCACAAGCAGTTGCTGGCGTCCGGGCAGACGCAGTCCTGCGAGTTGCGGATGCGCACGCATGAGGGCACCAGCTTCTGGGCGCATCTGGAGGCGACCATTGCGCGCAACGCCGAGGGCGCGGCGCTGCATCGCATGGTGCTGACCGACATCACCGATCGCAAGCGCCTGGACCAGACCCTGCAGGAACGAAACATCGAGCTCGACATCGCAAGAAAGGCGGCCGAGACGGCGAATCACGCGAAATCGGACTTCCTCTCCAGCATGAGCCACGAGTTGCGCTCACCCCTCAATTCGATCCTCGGCTTTGCCCAGTTGCTTGAATCCGGCTCCCCGGCGCCAACCGTCGCCCAGAAGGCCAGGATCGACCATATCCTCCACGCCGGCTGGTATCTGCTGGAGTTGATCAATGAGATCCTCGACCTGGCGCTGATCGAAGCGGGCAAGCTGTCGTACTCCCTTGAAGCGCTGCCCTTGTCCGAGATCCTCTCCGAATGCCAGAGCATGAGTCAGGCACTGGCCGAACAAAGCGGCGTTCAGGTCAGCATTGCCGCGTTCGATGCGCCCTGCTACGTGAGCGCGGACCGGACGCGACTGACGCAGCTGATCATCAATCTGCTGTCCAACGCCATCAAGTACAACCGCGCCAACGGAACGGTCACGGTCAGCGCGCAACGCCCGGCAAGCGGCCGCGTGCGCATCAGCGTGCGCGATACCGGCCAGGGTTTGTCCGAGGCCAAGCTGGCGCAATTGTTCCAGCCCTTCAACCGGCTCGGCCAGGAAAGCAGCGGCATTACCGGGACCGGCATCGGCCTGGTGGTGTGCAAGCGCCTGATCGAGATGATGGGTGGTGCCATCGGCGTGGAAAGCACGCTCGGCGTCGGCAGCGTGTTCTGGATCGAACTCAACACGACCGCGCCGCCCGGCTTCAGCGCCGGCAGCGCCGCAAGGATGCCGGCGCCGGCACTGGCGCCGTCCGAGCCCGTGGCGCGCCAGCGCACCGTGCTCTATGTGGAAGACAACGAGGCCAACATGGAACTGGTCGCGCAGCTTGTTGCGCCGAGAACTGATCTGCGGCTGCTTCGCGCCTATGACGCGGTGCAGGGCATCGCGCTGGCCAACAGCGAGTCGCCCGATGTGATCCTGCTCGACATCCACCTGCCTGGCATGAACGGCCTGCAGGCGCTGCGGGTCCTGCAGCTCAACCCGGCCACGCGGCAGATACCGGTGCTGGCCCTGAGCGCCAACGCCATGCCGAGCGATATCGAAAAAGGCCTGGCCGCAGGCTTTCTGCGCTACCTGACCAAGCCGATCCTGAACAAGGAGTTGATGCAGGCGCTGGACCACGCACTGGAACTGGTGCAGCCGCGTGCAAACGATTGAATCATGGCTGACACAAGGCCTGTGCCGCCGCATCCGCAAGACTCGTGGCTCAAGAAGCTCGGGCCGGGCCTGATCACGGGCGCGGCCGACGACGATCCGAGCGGAATTGCCACCTACTCGCAAGCCGGCGCCCAGTTCGGCTTCAACATGCTGTGGACAGTCCTGTTCACCTACCCTTTGATGGTCGGCATCCAGATCGTCAGCGCCCGCATCGGGCGCGTCAGCGGGCACGGACTGGCCACCAACATCCGGCGCCATTACCCGGCCTGGCTGCTGTACGCCGTGGTCGGCCTGCTGCTGATCGCCAACACGATCAACATCGCGGCCGACGTCGCCGCCATGGGCGAGGCCCTCACACTGATCGTCGGCGGCCCGGCGCAGGTCTACGCCGTGGCCTTCGGCGTGGTCTCGCTGCTGCTGCAGGTGTTCATTCCGTACCGACGCTATGTGCGCATCCTCAAATGGCTGACGCTGGCGCTGCTGGCCTACATGGCCACGGCCTTCGTCATCCACATCCCCTGGTCGCAGGTGCTGATCAGCGCGCTGCGGCCGCAGCTGTCTTGGAAGCCCGAATACGTCACGACGGTGGTGGCGGTGTTCGGCACGACGATCAGCCCCTACCTCTTTTTCTGGCAGGCCTCGCAGGAAGTCGAGGACCAGCTGGCCGACCCGCACGCGCGGCCCCTGCTCAAGGCGCCGCAGCAGGCCGGGAGCAACCTGCGCCGCATCCGGATCGACACCTGGGTCGGCATGGGCTTTTCCAATCTGGTCGCCTTCTTCATCATCCTGACGACCGCCGTCACGCTCAACCGGCACGGCATCACCGACATCCAGACCTCGGCGCAGGCGGCCACGGCGCTGCGCCCGCTGGCCGGCGAGTTCGCCTTCATGCTGTTCAGCGCCGGCATCATCGGCACCGGCCTGCTCGCCATTCCCGTGCTGGCCGGCTCCTCCGCCTATGCGATGGCCGGCGCCTTCAAGTGGAAGAACAGCCTGGAGCGAAAGCCCAAGAACGCCAAGCAGTTCTACGCCATCATCGCTGTCTCGACCCTCATCGGCATTGCGCTGGGCTTCACGGCCATCGATCCGATCAAGGCGCTGTACTGGAGCGCCGTGATCAACGGCGTCATCTCGGTGCCGATCATGGTCGTGATGATGCTGATGGCGGCGCGCGCCGACGTCATGGGCCCATTCGTCATTTCACGCGCGCTCAAGATCGTGGGCTGGCTGGCGACCCTGATGATGCTGGCCGCGGTGCTGGCCATGCTGGCGAGTTTCTGAGCCGGCGCTGTGCCGCTTGGCCCAGCCATGTTCGGTAGAGTACAGACCTGGCCGCAGGCAATTCCTAGAGTTGTCGAATCTCCGGAAGAAGGACAGCCAATATGATCAACACCACCACGCGCACGGCGGCGAACGGCCGTATTCCGCCCCGAAGACCGTTCTTCGCCAGAGGCATGGGACGTCACGCCGAGCGGCACAACAGCGACCGCATCGGTTGGTTGCGCGCGGCCGTGCTTGGCGCCAACGACGGCATCGTGTCGACCGCCAGCCTGGTGCTTGGCGTGGCCGCAGCGGGCACGGAGCACCGTTTGATCCTGCTGACAAGTGTCTCGGGCCTGATCGCCGGCGCCATGTCGATGGCCGCGGGCGAGTTCGTCTCCGTCCATTCGCAGAAAGACACCGAAAATGCCGACCTCGCGTGGGAGCGCGCCGAGCTCAAGAAGGACCCCGAGGGCGAACAACGCGAGCTTGCGGGAATCTACGTCGCCCGGGGTCTGGACCCGTCACTGGCCGATCAGGTGGCCGTCAAATTGATGGCCCATGACGCGCTCGGGGCGCACGCGCGCGACGAGCTCGGGCTGTCCGAGACGACCGCTGCGCGTCCGACCCAGGCAGCACTGGTGTCGGCGGCGAGTTTCTCGGTCGGCGCGCTGTTGCCAATTGCCGTTGTCAGCCTGGCAGCGCCAGCGCATTTGATTTTCTGGGTGTCGGCGTCGGCACTGGTATTTCTGGCCGGCCTGGGTGCGCTCTCTGCGCGGGCTGGCGCAGCGCCGGTGTGGCGCGGCACTTGGCGCGTCGCCTTCTGGGGCGCCGTGGCGATGGCGGTCACTGCAGGCGCTGGCGCCCTGTTCGGCGCGGTGGCCTGAACGGCGTCACGAAAATCCCGCACAGCGCCGGCCCGGCGTTCAGCGAGCCAGATAGCCGCCGTCGATCGGGTAGAACGACCCTGTGGCGAACGATGCGCGGTCGCATGCAAGCCAAGTGATCAGTTCGGCAACTTCTTCGGGACGGCCCAGGCGACCCAGGGCATGCGCGGCGATGAGTGCCGCATTGACGGCAGGATCGGCTTCCAGGTTGTGCACCATGGGTGTGTGGATGAAGCCGGGGCCGACGGCATTGATCCGGATGCCGTGCGCGCCGTACTCCCAGGCCGCCGTCTGGGTCAAACCGATGACGCCGTGCTTGGCCGCTGAATACGCCGGTGAGCGCGGGCCGCCGACCGAACCCAGCACCGACGCCAGGTTGATGATGGAGCCGCCGCCTGTGGCCAGCATCGCCTTGATCTGCGCCTGCATGCCGAAGAACACGCCGCTCAGGTTGATGTTGAGCACTTGCGCCCAGCCATCAACCGGATAGTCTGCGGTCGGCGCCACCGGGCCGCCAATGCCGGCGTTGTTGCAGGCGACGTCGAGGCGGCCATAGTGTTTGATCGTGGCCGCAACCAGATCCATGCAGGCTTGCGCGTCGCCCACATTGGTCTTGACAAAGAAGGCGTCACCACCCTGGGCGCGGACCATGGCGGCCGTTTCCTCGCCTTGTTCGGTCTGAACGTCGGAGACTACGACCTTGGCGCCTTCGCGGGCGAACGCCAGCGCAGTCGCGCGGCCGATGCCGGAAGACGCACCGGTGACCAGCGCAATTTTGTTTTTGAGCATGAGGATTCCTTGATGCAAGACGATTGGTGCCCCGATTCACCCGTGGACCAGATGGTCATCGAGGGAAAGGTGCCTGACACCGCCCATCATGGGTTCGCGCGCGCGCCTAGTCTGTTCGCTGCCACACCGAGAAGGATGATGGCCCGATCATCGCCAACCCTGCCCCGCCATCCGCCTTCGGCGGCGCAAGCCCGGCGTCACACCCTCGTCACAAGCGCCTCGAACGCCTGCGCCGGCAAGGGGCCGCTGAACAGATAACCCTGATAGTGGTGGCAGCCCAGCTCGGCAAGAAAGTCCCGCTGCGCTGAGGTTTCGACACCCTCGGCGATCACGGTCAGCCCCATGCTGTCGGCCAGCGCGATGACCATCCGGGCGATCGCCGCGTCATTGGCGTCGAGCAGAATGTCGCGCACAAAACCCTGGTCGATCTTGAGTTCATCCATGGGCAGACGCTTCAGGTAGGAAAGCGACGAATAGCCCGTGCCAAAGTCGTCCAGCGAGAAGCCGATCCCCTGTGCCTTCAGAGCGTTCATCTTGGCCATCACGTCGTCGACGTTCCTGATCATGATGCTCTCGGTCAATTCCAGTTTCAGGCGCCGCGGATCGGCCCCGGTTTGCAACAGCACCTGCGTGACCTGATCGACGAAATCGGCCTGGCTGAACTGATGCGAGCTCACATTGACCGACAGCACAAGCTGCGACATGCGCGGCTGAGCGGCCCAGCGCGCCAACTGGACGCATGTTGTCACCAGCACCCACTTGCCCAGTTCCCCGATCAGGCCGGCCTCTTCTGCCAGCGGGATGAATTGCCCCGGTTCAACCAGTCCGCGTTGCGGATGAACCCAGCGTACCAGCGCCTCCGCTGCGAACACGGCACCGGCCGAATCAACCTGCGGCTGATAGTGCAGGACAAATTGCCCCTTTTCAATCCCCTCGCGCAAGTCCGCCTCCATGGCCGCGCGCTCGTTCAGGCGGACCTGCATTTCCGCGTCGAAGAACCGCATCAGGTTGCGTCCCGCGTCCTTGGCCTGGTACATCGCCACGTCAGCCTGCTTGATCAGTTCGTCGACCGAAAGCTCATTCGGAGAAAACAGGGCGATGCCGATGCTCGCTGTGCTGTGGTGGAGCTCCGACACGCCCAGAACATAGGGCTGATTGATTCTCCGGAGAATCTTTTCGCTGACCACTTTGGCCTGCCGCGCGGCGCTGTCCAGATCGTCGCCCAGGTTCTCCAGCATGACCATGAATTCGTCGCCGCCCAATCTGGCGACGGTGTCCATCTCGCGGACGCTGGCGACGAGCCGCTGCGCCACCTCCTTGAGCAGCAGGTCGCCCATGTTGTGGCCGCGCGTGTCGTTGATGTTCTTGAAATGGTCCAGGTCGATGAACAGCAAGGCGCCACTCGTGCCCAGACGCGCGCCCAGGTTCACGGCCTTGCGCAGGCGATCCATCAGTTCGCGGCGATTGGGCAGGAGCGTGAGCGGGTCCTGGCCGGCGAGCACTTCGAGTTCGCGGCGCAAGAGCAGGCTTCTGGCGTACTGATGAAAAATGATGGCAGACAGGATCACCGCCAGGACTACCGCCGCCAGCGTGTTGAGCCGCATGATGGCCAGTTGCCGGCCGTCTTCCGTCAGGATCAGCATCTGCCACACCGCCGCCAGCGTGATGCCGAACAATGCAATCGAAACCAGGGGCCGCATGAGCGAAAGGCCGGCCACCGCAAAACAAACCAGGATGAACGCCTCCACGCCCCCGACCGCAACATCGAGGTATGAAACCGCAATGCCATAGATAAGGTAGGTCGAACACATCAGCACCTGCATGGTGATTGCGGTTGACGCGTTCAGGTTTGGCTTGCGCAGGATGCGGGAAACAATCACGGTCAGCAGCGAAGTCGCGACTGCCGTCATCGTGTGCAACAGACAAAGGGAATTGGCCCAGACAACGGCCTCCGTGTGCTCCACGGGAACCTTGTAGTTCCAGTACCAGATGGCCAGGACCACCTCGAAGGGGGCAAAGAACCAGAACGTGACCAGGATGCGACGCATCGACTCGATGGCCGCTTCATCCTGCACCGCGCCATAGGCGACGTTCAGCATTCGCAACCGCGCAAGAACCCCTGACAACACTGGATTTTTCTTCACAAGTTGTCCCTCTGCGGAGTCAATGGTTCTGCGAGCCCCGGTGCGCCCAGCCGGTGGTGTTCTTCTCGATGATGCTGAACAGCTCGTACATGGCCATCGCCATCGCACCCACCACCAGCAGACCGGCAAAGGCCAGGCCCATCTGCATGGCGGAGCCTGCCGAGATCAGCAGGTAGCCGATGCCCTCGTTGGCCGCCGTCATCTCCGACACCGTGGTGCCGACAAAGGCCAGCGTGATCGCCACCTTGAGCGAGCCGAAGAAGTACGGCATGGAACGCGGCAGGCCGACCTTGGCCAGCACGTCCCAGCGCCGCGCGCCGAGCACGCGCAGCACGTCTTCGAGCTCGGGCTCCAGCGTGGCCAGGCCGGTTGCGATGTTGACCATGATCGGGAAGAAGCTGATCAGGAAGGCCGTCAGGATGGCAGGCCCGGCGCCGATGCCAAACCAGACCACGAGGATCGGCACGAAGGCCGCTTTGGGCAGCGCGTTGAAGGCCGTCATCAGCGGATAGACGGCGGCGTAGGCCAGGCGCGAACTGCCGATCACGAAGCCGAGCAGCACGCCGACCACGATGGCCAGCCCGAAGCCGGCCATCGTGACCCAGTAGGTTCGCCAGGCGTGCGCGGCGATCGTGCCCTTGAACTCCCAGAACTGGCTCCAGATGCGCAGCGGACTCGGAAAGATGAATTCGGAGACTTCGAAGCCGGCGCATATTCCCTGCCACAGCAGCAGCACCGCGGTCAGCAGCAGCCACGGCGACCACTGTTCAAGCTGCTTCTTGTTCATTGGCCTCCGGCGGAAAAAGGGCGCGCTGCAGGTTGTTTCGCATCGCGCCGATGTGGCCGCGCAATTCGTGCACGATGTCGGTGAATTCCGGCGTGTAGGTGATCTCGAGGTCGCGCGGGCGCGGCAGGTCGATGTCACTCTTGACAACAAAACGCCCCGGGCTGCCGCTCATGACGTAAACGGTGTCGGCCAGAAAGACCGACTCGCGCAGGTCATGCGTGACCAGGATGACGTTGAACTGCTGCTCGGTCCAGAGGTCGCGCAGAATGCACCAGAGCTCCTCGCGCGTGAAGGCGTCCAGCGCGCCGAACGGTTCGTCGAGCAGCAGCATCTTGGGCTCGTGGATCAGCGCGCGGCAGATGCTGGCGCGCTGCTGCATGCCGCCCGAGAGCTGCCAGGGGAACTTGTCTTCATAGCGGCCCAGGCCGACCTTTTGCAGCAGCGCACGCGCCCGCTGCTCGTACTCCTGGCGCTTGGCCTTGAAGTTGCTGCGGTAAGGCTCGACGATCTCCAGTGGCAGCAGCACGTTGTCCACCGTCGTGCGCCAGGGCAGCAGGGACGAGGCCTGAAACGCCATGCCCGAGATCTTCAGCGGTCCGGTGACCGGCTGGCCGTCGATCAGGATCTGCCCCTTCGAGGGCATCTTCAAGCCGGTCGCCAACTTCATGAAGGTCGACTTGCCGCAGCCCGAGGGCCCGACGATGGCGATGAACTCGCCCTGGCGCACCTTCAGGTCGATCGCCTCGACCGCGAAATGCCCCTGCGCGAGCATCTCGCTGTTGTACGCCAGCCAGACATCCCGGAAATCGACAAACCAGTTGTCAACGGGCACTTGCATGCTATTTCTTGGGCAGGACGTTGAGTTCCGCCTTCGAGGGCAGGAAGGATCCGTTCCACACCGCGTCCGGGTTGACACGCGTCTTGGTGCCGTAGGCATCCGACACCTGCGACGCCATCAGCGACAGGCGCGGCCCGTTGACCTGGCCGAAGCCCTCGGCACGCGCGTTGGCGCTGTTGATCACGGTGTCGATGGCCAGCTTGAGACGCCGCGTCTCGAGTTCCACATTGATGATGCCGTCGCGCGCCTTGACGTCCTGGATCGCCGCGGCTGGATTGCCGATCACGTCCTTCATGCCCTTGGCAAATGCGGCCAGAAAGGCCTTGACGGCCGCCGGATTGTCCTTGAGCAGCTTGGGCGAGGCGATGATGGCGTTGCCGTAGAGCTTGACGCCGTAGTCCGGGTACGGCAGCACGACCACATCCTCGACCTTGACGCCGCGCGCCTCCAGATTGAGCAGTGAAGTGAAGGTGAATCCGGTGATGGCGTCGACGTCGCCGCGCACCAGCATGGTTTCGCGAAGCGGCGGGTCCATCGCCGTCCATTGCACGCCGCTGATGGCGTTGGCCTTGGCAAAGATCGGGAAGGCGCGCCGACCAGCGTCGAACACCGGTGCGCCGAGCTTCTTGCCATTGAGGTCAGAGGGCTTCTTGATGCCCGATTTCTTTAGCGCCATGACGGATGCCGGCGTGTCGTTGTAGACCATCATGATGGCCACCGGCTTGTTCGGTGCATCCGGGTTGTTGGCATGGAATTCCATCAGCGCGGCCAGATCGGCAAAACCCATGTCGTAAGCGCCCGAGGCCACGCGCGTAACCGCGCCGCCGGAACCGTTGCCGGCGTCAACCGCGACATCGAGCTTGGCGTCCTTGAAATAGCCTTTGGCCGCCGGCGTTAGAAACAGGGCAGCCGGACCTTCAAAGCGCCAGTCAAGCTGGAACTTGATCGGCGTGGTCTGGGCTTGCGCGCCCGCAAACGCAAAAGCAGCGGCAAGAACCGCAGCGGATTTCAGAAAGACGCGTGTTTTCATATGGATTCCTGCCTAGAAAAGGGTTTTGTAGCTATTAGCAATAAACCTGCCAACGTGGTTGGCAACTCACCGGCACCGATCTTAACTTGCCGAATATGTTTACACTTTCGCCATCCCCACCGGTTTACGCCGTGCAACACCCATCCCTATGACCTCAATCAACAATTCTGTGCGCTTTGTGCTCGACGGCGCCATCATCGAAGCCGACGCGGCGCAACACGCCAGCGCGACGGTGCTGGATTACCTGCGCGAACATCTGCGGCGCAGCGGCACCAAGGAAGGCTGCGCCGAAGGCGATTGCGGCGCCTGCGTGGTGCTGGTGGGCGAGCTCAGCGTCGACGGCACGGCCATCAGCTACGCGCCGGTCAATAGTTGCCTGCAGCTGCTGCCCACGCTCGACGGCAGGTCCGTCAAGACGGTCGAGAGCCTGCAGCGCGCAAACGGCCAGCTGCATCCGGTGCAGCAGGCCATGGCCGAGAGCCACGGCACGCAGTGCGGCTTTTGCACGCCCGGCATCGTGATGAGCGTGACCGGCCTGCTGCAGACCGTGGCCAAGCCGACGCGCGACGAGATCAAGGACGCGCTCAGCGGCAACCTGTGCCGCTGCACCGGCTACAAGCCGATCATCGACGCCGCCGTCAAGGCCAGCGAAGCCGCACCCGAACAGATCCGGTTGCAGGACGCGACCGAACTGGCGCTGCTGCAGCAGCTTCGGCAGGCGCATGCCGAAGACGCGAAGCCGCAGGCGCAGCCATTCTTCGCACCGACCACGCTCGAGGCGCTGGCCGATTACCTCGCGCAGCATCCGCAAGCCACGCTGCTGGCCGGCAGCACCGAGATCGGCCTGCAGGTCAACAAGCAGTTCGCGCGGCCACAGCAAATCGTCTACCTCGGCAACGTGAGCGCGTTGCGCCAGGTCGAGGACCAGGGCGCGTCCTGGCGCATAGGCGCGCAGGTCTGCCTCAACGACGTGCTGACACTGGTCGCGGATGACTACCCGGACTTCGCCGAGGTACTGCGCCGCTTCGGCTCGCCGCCGATCCGCTCCACCGCCACGCTGGCCGGCAACATCGCCAATGGCTCGCCGATCGGCGACAGCATGCCCTGCCTGCTCGCGCTCGGCGCCACGCTGGAACTGCGCTGCGCCAACAGCACGCGCATGCTCGATCTGGAACAGTTCTATACCGGCCAGAAGAAGAACGCGCTGCAAAGCGGCGAATTCATCGCCGCCGTGCATTTGCCCAAGCTGGCCGATGGCCAGGTCTTTCGCGCGCACAAGGTCAGCAAGCGCTTTGACCAGGACATTTCCGCCACCTGCTGCGCCATGCGCTACCAGTTGCAGGACGGCCGCTTCGCCGGGGTTCGCCTGGCCTACAACGGCCTGGCACCCTCGCCATGCCGCGCACCCAAGCTCGAGGCCGTGATCAACGGCCGCACCCCCGACGAGGTGAGCGCGGCGGAACTCGATCAGGCGGTGGCCCAGAGCTTTACCGCGCGCGACGGCCTGCGCGCCAGCTGGACCTACCGCGCGCTGCTGGCCCGCAACCTGGCGCTGCAGTTTGTCGAAGAAGCCACAGCTCAGGAGGCAGTCAAATGAACGCACCCACCGCACAGAAGGAACTCGCCGCGCTGGCCGAGCAGGGGCGCGAACTCGCGCACGAGTCGGCCCGGCTGCACGTCACCGGCGCTGCGACCTACACTGACGACATCCCCGAGCTGCGCGGCACGCTGTACGCGGCCCTGGTCCTGTCCCCCGTGGCGCACGGCGGGCTGATCGGCGAAGGCATCGACCGCGCCGCCCTGCTGGCGCAGAGCGATGTAGTGGGCGTCTTCACCGCCAGTGACATCCCGGGCGAGAACAACTGCGGCCCGATCGTGCACGACGACCCGTTCCTCGCCAGCGGCAAGGTCGAGTTCCTCGGTCAGGCGGTGGCGGTGGTGGTGGCCAGCAGCATGCTGCGCGCGCGCGAGGTCGCCAAGGCGGCCACCGTCGCTGTCAAATCGCTGCCGGCCATCCTGAGCATCGACGAGGCCCTGGCGCAGCAGAGCTTCGTCATGCCGTCCAAGGGCATCACGCGCGGCCAGCCCGACGAGGCCATCGCGGCCGCGCCGCATCGCATCAGCGGACGCACCGAATGCGGCCAGCAGGAACAGTTCTACCTCGAAGGCCAGATCGCCTATGCCGTGCCGCGCGAAGACCGGCAGCTCACGCTCTACGTCTCGACGCAGCATCCCGACGGCAACCAGCGCGAGGCCGCCTCGGCGCTGAACCTGTCGGTCAACGATGTCGAGGTGATCTGCCGTCGCATGGGCGGCGCCTTCGGCGGCAAGGAAGGCAACTCCAGCATCTTCTCGCAGAGCGCCGCGCTGGCGGCGTTCAAGCTGCAGCGCCCGGTCAAGCTGCGCGTCAACCGCGACGACGACATGATGATCACCGGCAAGCGCCACGATTTCCGCATCGACTACGACTGCGGCTTCGATGAGACGGGACGCATCCTGGGTGTCGATGTCGTGCTGGCCTCGCGCTGCGGCTACAGCACCGACTACTCGGGCCCGGTCAACGACCGCGCCCTCCTGCACATCGACAACTGCTACTACCTGCCCAACCTCAAGATCATCAGCTACCGCTGCAAGACCAACATGCAGAGCGCCACCGCGTTTCGCGGTTTCGGCGGCCCGCAGGGCATGTTCGGCATCGAGACCGTGATCGAGGAAATCGCGCACAAGCTGGGCAAGGACCCGCTCGAAGTGCGCCGCGTCAACCTGTACCGCGACCCAGCGGTCTCCGGCGACCCGGCGACGATGACGACGCAATATGGCCAGCCGATCGAGGACTGGATCGGCGACCAGGTCATCGACCAGGTGGCGCTGGAAGCGGACTACCATGCGCGCCGCGCCGCCGTGGCGCAGTTCAACGCCGCCAACAAATACCGCAAGCGCGGCGTCGCGCTGGTGCCGCTCAAGTTCGGCATCTCGTTCACCGCCACCATGCTCAACCAGGGCGGCGCCCTGCTCAACATCTACCAGGACGGCTCGGTCAGCGTGAACCACGGCGGCACCGAAATGGGACAGGGCCTGAACACCAAGATGGCGCAGGTGGCGGCCGACGGCCTGGGCATCAGCGTGAATCTGGTGCGCGTCACCGGCACCGACACGCAGAAGGTGCCCAATGCCAGCGCCACCGCAGCCTCCAGCGGCGCCGACATCAACGGCGCGGCGATCAACAACGCCTGCGACCAGATGCGCGCGCGGCTGCGCCCGGTGGCGGCGCGACTGCTCGATTGCGATGCGGCGGCCGTGACCTTCAGCGGCGGCTTTGCCAGCGCGATCGGCAAGCAGCAAACCATTGCCTGGCCGACCGTGGTCAAGCAGGCCTGGCTCGATCGCGTCGGCCTGAGCGTCACCGGGTTCTACATGACGCCCGACATCCAATACGACTTCATGACATTGCAGGGTCGCGCCTTCTACTACTTCTGCTACGGCGCGGCGGTGAGCGAAGTCGAGATCGACACCCGCACCGGCGAGTGGTGGCTCAAGGCCGTGGACATCGTGCACGACGTGGGCCAAAGCATCAACCCGGCGATCGACAAGGGCCAGATCGAGGGCGCCTACATCCAGGGAATGGGCTGGCTGACGATGGAGGAATGCATCTGGGACAAGCAGGGCAAGCTGCTTACGCACGGCCCGAGCACCTACAAGATCCCGGTCGCCAGCGATGTGCCCGAGCACTTCAACATCAGCCTGTTCGACGGCCGCAACGTCCGGCCCACACCGTATCGCAGCAAGGCCACCGGCGAGCCGCCGCTGATGAACGCCCTGTCGGTGTTCTTCGCGCTGCGCGACGCCGTCAGCGCCAGCGCCGCCCACAAGGCGCGCGTGGACCTGGTGGCGCCGGCAACGCCTGAGCGCATTGCACTGGCCTGCGAGCGCGCCAGGCGTGCCGCCGGCGCCTGAAGGAGGCCAGCGCAGCAACGGCCGCTGCGTCCATATGCGTTCCTTACATCGGGCACGGCAAGATCCGGGCGTCTCCACCTGAACCTTGTCCATGCCGATCATCCATTGTCCGCCCTGCGCTTCGTGCGCGACCGCGCATCCGACCCTTGCGCTTGATCGGATCCGCGCATGAAGGGAACGCAATCGTCATTGGCGGCCTTGACGCTGGGCGCCATCGGCGTCGTTTATGGCGACATCGGCACCTCGCCGCTCTACGCTTTCAAGGAAGTGTTTGTCAGCGGCCATGTTGCCTTGACGACCGAGAACGTCCTGGGCGTGCTGTCGCTGTTCTTCTGGACCCTGACCGTCATCGTCTCGGTCAAGTACGTGCTGCTCATCATGCGCGCCGACAACCATGGCGAAGGCGGGCTGATGGCGCTGGTGGCGCTGGCGTCGCAATCCGTGCAGGACAAGCCGAAGCTCAGGCGCACGCTGATGACGCTGGGCGTCTTTGGCGTCGCGCTATTCTTCGGCGACGGCGTCATCACGCCTGCGATCTCGGTCCTGTCGGCGGTTGAAGGGCTGGTGGTGGTCACCCCGGCCGCGAAGCCCTACGTGCTGCCGATTTCCCTGGTCGTTCTGTTTCTGCTGTTTCTGGTGCAACGCCACGGCACCGACTTTCTGGGCAAATTCTTCGGTCCGATCATGGTCATATGGTTCGCCGCCATCGGGCTGTTCGGAATCGCCCCGATTGTCCAGCACCCTGAAGTGCTGCGTTCCATTTCACCCTACTACGCGCTGCATTTCGGCATCGCGCACTACGAGCTGGCCTTTGTCACGCTGGGTGCCGTCTTCCTCTGCGTCACGGGGGCCGAGGCGCTGTACGCCGACATGGGTCACTTCGGCATACGGCCGATCCGCGTCGCGTGGTTTTCGATGGTGATGCCCTGCCTGATATTGAACTACTTCGGCCAGGGCGCCCTGGTGCTGGCCAACCCGAAGGCGGTGGAGAACCCCTTCTTCCTGATGATGCCGCCCTGGGCCACCATGCCCATGGTGGCGCTGGCGACCGCGGCCACCGTGATCGCCTCGCAGGCCCTGATCTCGGGCGCTTTCTCGGCCACCAAACAGACCATCCAACTCGGCTACCTGCCGCGCTTGACCACCCTGCACACCTCGCACAAGGATACCGGTCAGATCTACGTGCCTGCCGTCAATTGGGCGCTGCTGTTCGGCGTGGTCATGTCGGTCGTTATCTTCGAATCTTCGAGCGCGCTGGCCGCCGCCTACGGCATATCCGTCAGTCTGGTCATGGTGATCACGACCATCCTCACTTACTTCGTGATCCGCCATGGCTGGAAGCTGCCGCTGCCGCTGTGCGTGGCGGCGACGGCCGTCTTCTTCACGGTCGACGTCTCCTTCTTCGCCTCCAACCTGCTCAAGATCGCGGATGGCGGCTGGTTCCCGCTGATGATGGCGGCGGTCCTGTACCTGCTGCTGTCGACCTGGAAGGACGGGCGGCGCCTGCTGGCGACCAAACTGCGCAACGACGCGCTGGAATTGCAGCCGTTCATCGAATCCATCCTGCTCTTCCCGCCGGTTCGTGCCGACGGCACGGCTGTCTTCCTGACGGCCAGCCTGGGTGTTGTGCCCAACGCCATGCTGCACAACCTGAAACACAACAAGGTGCTGCATGAAACCAACCTGTTCCTGACGGTGCTGAGCCAGGACGTTCCAAAGGTGGCGCTGGCGGAGCAGGCAGAGATCTCGGCGCTGGGGCACAACTGCTGGCAGGTCATCATCCGTTTCGGCTTTCTGGACGATCCCGATGTGCCCAGGGCGCTTGAGCAGATCAGCGGCCAGGGATTCACCTTCGACCCGATGCGGACCAGTTATTTCCTGTCGCGCGACATCGTCGTGCCGACCATTGGCAAGGCCATGGCCGCCTGGCGCGAAAAGCTGTTCGCGCAAATGCACCGCAGCGCCAGCGGTGCGGCGGACTTCCTGAACCTGCCGAGCAATGCGGTGGTCGAGCTCGGGTCGAAGATCGAGATCTGAGACGCTCTGCGGGACGCACGAAAGCGCAACGCGCGCCGGTTCACCCGACATTTCTTTGCAACAATCGGGGGCAACCCGAAAATCCTTCGCATGTCCCTCCGAGCCAACGCACTTTCAGCCTTGCAGATCCGCAGTCCGGCGGAAAAATGTACGGCGACGCGCGCGCTGCGGTGTGACGATCGAGAAGTCGACCCCGACGCCGCGCTGGCCGAGCCGGCGCAATTGCCGTGCCGACCGGATCGACCGATCCTGGTTTCCGTGCTGAAGGTGCAGAAGCGATCCGCCCATACGGTCGAGGGCCGCGCCGCACTGCTTCATTCACTGGCCCACATCGAGCTCAATGCCATCGATCTTGCGCTTGACATCGTCTGGCGTTTTCCCGGCATGCCCCCACAGTTCTATGTCGACTGGGCCATCGTGGCGCAGGAAGAGGCACTGCACTTCACGCTGCTGTCGGATCACCTCGCTGAGCTTGGTTACCTCTACGGTGACTTCCCCGCACACACCGGCTTGTGGGACATGGCGCAAAGAACCCGGGGTGACCTGCTGGCACGTCTGGCGTTGGTTCCCAGAACGCTCGAGGCCCGCGGACTGGATGCTTCGCCGCCCGTGCGTGACAAGCTGCTTTCGGCTGGCGACAAGCGTGGCGCCGAAATCCTGTCCATCATCCTGAAGGATGAGATCGGCCATGTGGCCACGGGCAATCGCTGGTACCGATGGCTTTGCCATCAGCGCGGCCTGGACCCGATCGCCAGCTACAAGGCGCTGGCAGCGCAGTATTCGGCGCCCAGACTTCGCGGCCCGTTCAACCTCGAAGCACGCCGTGCAGCCGGCTTTGATGAAGCCGAATTGGCTGCCCTGGGGCAGGACATCTGAGCGTTGCAAGTCCGACGGCAGCAGTCTGGCTGCGAATTCAATCAAACGCACTTCCTGACCCGACCAGCAGTCACTCGGGAAGCGAGATGGATTTACCGTCTTCCTCGGTCCCGGATTCAGAGCATCAGCGGATGCTTGACAGGTTTTGCGTGAATTCAGCTGACCAGTTTTCAACCGGCTTGAAAGTGGGATCGTTCTTCACGATCACTTCGGTCTCGGCCCAAATTTCGTCATCTGACTTGTCAAGGTCCAGAGGATCTCCGTGGGGTTGCGCCACGTACCAGGGCGTATCGAGGTACACCTCGACCAGATTCTCTTCCGGGTCCATGAAATAGATCGACAAGGCATTGCCGTGATTCAGGTTGCGCATCCGGGTGGCGCCGTTTTGCAGCGCCCGCCTTCTTGCCTCGCGCAGGTTCTCCAGCGAATCGACCTTGAAGGACAACTGCATGGCTGGCCCTGCGAACTGTGGGACTGGGCACGCCCCATAGTGCATGAGCCGATGGCCCGGTGTCATGCGCTACGGCATCGACAGCCCCTTGGTCATCCGGGTTGGTGTGTAGCTGGCGGGAGTCAGTAGTGTCCCAACGTTTCTCAGAGGAGAACGAGCTGTTGGGGCTCGAAACTCGGATCTGAATTTGTTGAGGGTGGCGTAAGCAGTTGATTTATTGGGGTTTGTTCAAACATGGTCAGGCTCAGGA
>Ga0209697_10000850_pt1 | contig 49844 bp, 55 predicted proteins | sample AliMusrvi5mmetaG_FD_184115 | JGI IMG/M metagenome (GOLD analysis project Ga0209697, IMG submission 184115) | Freshwater lake bacterial and archeal communities from Alinen Mustajarvi, Finland, to study Microbial Dark Matter (Phase II) - Alinen... | ecosystem: Environmental > Aquatic > Freshwater...
TGGTTACCCTGTTTTTCGGCCTTACCTTAAGCTGGCCTGCGAAGAGCCATAGAGTGGCATCATGGCTTTCGCTCCTGAAGGTGCGGTTGAAAGAGGGGAATTATAAAATCAACTATGACCTGCACCATTTTATAAATGATGTATCTTGACGTATATCATAATTTTTCAATATCTCTCTTATCTGCTTATTATTCAACTGCTTTAATATCCTATCTGTTAGCGTTACTTATTATTTCCTTTGTTTAATTACTGTATATTTTGTAACCTATTTGAAACACAAACAGGAAAATGTTACAAATCAGTGAATCATGGGCGTAAAGATCAGAGAAAGGAAATTGGCAGGGGGTGAGGTTGCCTTCTATATTGATGTTTATCATGGTGAGATCGACGAAGGGAAGCCTAAGCGGTTCAGTGTGAAAACCGGATTACAAGAGAATCCTAAAAATCGGAAAGCGTTCAACCTTGCGAAAGCTGAGGCCGAAGATCAGAGACGGGGATATGAAAAGGACTTTCAAGCAGACCCAAAGGGCTTGTTTGATCGAAAAGCGAAATCAGCAGGGGATTTTGTAGAGTACTTGAGAACGTCGATAGAGAACACGAGCTACCCTGTTGAAGTTAACGCGTTAAAGAAGATCGTTTCCTTTTCCGGTGGCGCAGTACCATTTGATAAGCTAAATAACGAGTGGTTAGAGCGGTTCAAGGTTTATTTGTTATCTGAGGACTCTATCAATCAGAATACGGCAGCTTCTTATCTGGGACTAATAAGCAAGACGATACGGCAGGCTTGGCGGTCGGGGTTTATCAAAGAGGACTTCACGGGGAAAGTTACCCGCATCAAGCAAAAGAAACGAGAGGATATACAGCGTAATTACTTGACACTTGACGACATTGAAGCACTGCATAATGCGTACTGCAAAAACGAAATGCTTAAGCAAGCGTTTCTATTCGGATGCTTTTCAGGTCTGAGAATATCAGATATTGAATTGTTGACATGGGATAAAATCTCATTTGTCAATGGCGCGCCATTCATCAAGTTTCGACAGAAAAAAACCGGTGGGTATGAAGAGTGCGCTATCCCTGAGCAAGCGGTTAAAATTCTCATGGAGGTTAAGAAGCTGCATCCTGAGTTCGCACCGGATGGTAATGACAGGGTTTTCATTTTACCGAATAGACAGCTTATAAGTAAGATTCTGCATATCTGGGGTAGGGAGGCAGGGTTAACATGGGACTTACATTTTCATGTTTCCCGCCATACAATGGCCGTGATGATGTTATCAAGCGGTTCGGATATTTACGCAGTATCAAAGCAGTTGGGGCATGATGATATAGGCACAACACAGATCTACTGTAATTTAGCCAGTAACGCACGAGTAAGAGAGGTGAACCGGTTACCTACGCTATCAGAGCCGTCAGCGGTCGCCATATCCCCTGTGATGATTGTATCAAGTCAAGAGCAAATAAACCAGCCTGAGAAGGTTCTTACACCAAAAGCGGGAAGCATTGCCGCAGCACTTGAAGCCGAAGGGGAATCTGTTGCAAAAGCCTTGAGACTGAAGAAGAGTCCTTCAGGCCGGTACATGTTCGATGGCAGAGAGTATTCAGCAAAAGAGCTTGCAATTGCAGTATCAAAGGATGAGTAAGGCGTTTTTTATTAATGGGCGGAAAGATAGTCCAGAAGTCCGGTGCATATAGGAATCTGGACAATCGGACTAACGGAATCAATCACAGGAGGGCGGGAAAATGGGCGAAGGATTACTGAGAAGGGACAAAGAATATCACAAAGAAATTATTGAGGTTATGTCCTATGCTGTCCAGTATAGCAGTAGCTGGACAAAAAATTCAGATCAGGAACTGAAAAGACGCTCTTTCGAGCTTGAGAAATTTGCGCTTTACCAGATGGTGTATGGAAGTGAATGCTACTGTGAAACACCGTTAGCAAATGAGATTCATAAATATAAAGAGGACTTACCATCCCTTGTGGCTGCTATCCAAAAAGACGAGGACTTATATCAAAAAGCAATATTTGCCCTTGAGAAGTTCATGGATTGGCTTGAATATCAGGAATTGAGTCACCCTGAGTATAGGGAATGTATCAGCACGGAACTGAAAAACCTTCAGCGATATACTAAAGAGGCAATGAAAAGGGTTGAACGAGGGATGAATGATTTTGATCCTGAGATAAAAAAATTAGTAAAAACCCATAAAAAGGGTTCTGATTGGGATGACAAAATATTTGAGTTAATTGATTCAATGAGTAGTACAACTCAGGAAGGGAAAGTGAACCTGTTTTGCTGCTCTTATGGCGCACCACAGAGCTTAATTTCGGCTTATAAATCTTACTGTTGCAGGCCGGTAGTTAATGGAAAAAGAAGATCAAGACGGAGCAGAGGAGAATAAAGTTTGAATTGGTTTGATTCAGTATTGATTCAGATCGATAAGTGTATATATTTTAATATTTTACCGTTTATTTATTGCTGTTTGTAATTCATATTTAAGTGTAATGGTTTTCATTCACTGCTAAATATGAGTTCACATGAGCAACACAGCAACACAATTCAGCCCACCGGAAAAGAAATACTTGTCAGTCGATGGCGCGCGCCAGTACGCTGAGGACTTCGCCAGTTTCACTATATCAAAAAGCCGATTCTACACTCTCACGAGTGAGGGCAAACTGCCTTTTGTGAAAAAGGGGCATGGTGGCCGCTTGCTTATCCCTATTGATAAGTTCAAGGCTTGGCTTGAGGGTGGCGAAGTAAATGCGGAGGCTTGAGCTATGGATGGAAATGCAAAAGCCCCGCATGGGCGAAATGCAGGGCTTCAGGAAAGACGGACTATTCGGGCGGAACAATCACAGCCTCAATATAATAATGAGACCGAATTAATCCAAGATCTCCAGCAGTATAGCCGAGAGGTTCGCCAGTTCAGCAGCGTTACGCCTGAGCCGAGAGTTTGTGTTTATCGTATTGCTGCGTCTATCCCTTTCACCAATGCCGCAGCGTTACGCAGGACAGGGAGGTACTACTAATGAAACAGCGACACAGTAAAGGGCCAGCTTTGCGATTGATTGACCGATTGAGAGTTCTTCTGATTGCGGTTACGTCGATGCTGAAGGCGGTGTGGCTATGACCAGTATCATTGATGAGATCGTTACCGAGGCTAAAACATCGTATTCCTATTTGATGGTTGAAAGAGCCAACAGTACGATGCTTCGAGCCTCTACGCAGCCAATACCAAAGATGTTGTTTTCTAAGTGCATGCATCAAGGCGAAGTATGTTTTCTGTTTGCTGATACTGGACTTGGAAAAACAATTCTTGCTATCCAGATAGGCGTTTCTATAGCGTCCGGGGTTCCTGTTGCGGGGTTTGAAATGGAAGCACCTGCGCAGCCGGTTCTTTACCTTGATTTCGAGCTTTCAGATAAGCAGTTTCAGAACAGATACAGCGCCAATTATCAAGACAACTACAAGTTTCCGAGATCGTTTTACAGGATTCAGGTTGATCGTGATAAAATTGATGTTGATGGTAATATTGAGGATTTGGTACTGAAGGACATTGAAGCCGCAATAAAAAACACAGGGGCAAGAGTTGTCATTGTTGACAATATCACATGGCTTAAAACCGAGACGGAACACGCAAAGGACGCACTGCCATTAATGAAGCACCTGAAGCGGTTACAGCGAGAGTATGACTTATCTATTTTGGTATTGGCACACACTCCAAAAATCGCAGAAAGCACGCCTATTTCTGTAAATGATATGGCCGGCTCCAAGCACTTAATGAACTTTGTTGATTCCGCCTTTGCTCTTGGAAGAAGTCATAAGGACGGTCAACTAAGGTATCTGAAACAAATCAAGGTTCGAGCTTGTGAGGCCGTCTTTACCACTCATAATGTCGTATCACTGAGGATTGAGAAGCATTGCAATTTCACCGAGTTCAGGGTTGTCGATTATGGTAAAGAGTATGACCACTTGAAGCCATTGAAAGAGGTTGAGAATGAGATCAAGGCGGGAAATATCGTTACCCTGAAGCGGTTGCACCCTGAGATGTCGAACAGAGAAATCGCACGAAGGACCGGAACGAACCACACGAACGTAAAACGGGTATTGGACACCCTTGATACTCAAAAGATTAGGGAGGATGATGGCCAGCCCTTTTAAGTGGAACAGTGTTCCAGAGTGTTCCACCCTTCAAGCCAATAAGCATAAGGGTTTCGGGATTATTGGAACGGATTTTCTTTTGTGTTCCGCTACCGTTCCATTTATCGCGGTGGCAGTGGAACAAAGTGGAACAATACAATTTGTTCCGTTCCATTTGTTAAGGATAATCAATACTCATGCGGGTTTCGGAGTGGAACAAGGCGGAACAGTGTTCCAGAGTGGGAGTTTATTCTGATGGCAGAGTATCGTCATGCACTTGAGAAGGGTGGGGTAAAACATCCCTGCCCATCCTGCCAGCAGATGCGCTTTGTCCGGTACGTCGATACTTTCACAGGCGAACAGGTTTCGGATGAGGTCGGGCGTTGTGATCGAGAGGATTCATGCGGGTATCACTTGAGACCGAGTGAGTATTTTGATCGAGAAGGGACCAGACCAGCAAGCGCACCAAAGCCGGAAAGGAAACCACAGAATGAGCCTGAGCCGTTACAACCTTCATTCATTGATGCAAAGATCATGCAAGCGACAGCAGCCGGATATGAGCAAAACAATTTTTGCCGGTGGCTTTGTTCAGTGTTTGGGAAAGATCGGGCGTTCGAGTTGGTGGAGAGGTATCTGGTAGGTACATCAAAGTATAGCTTCTCGAATAAAGATTTTCCCAGTTATCGAAGTGAGGCCGGTTCATGCGTATTCTGGCAGGTCGATAAGAACGGGAAGATCAGAGGCGGGAAGGTTATGCTTTATGATGATTCCGGCAGCAGGGTGAAAAAGCCGTTCAATCATATCCAATGGGTTCACAAGGTGATGAAGATCGAGCCTTACCACTTGCATCAATGCTTATTCGGTGAACACTTGCTATCAATGGATTCTGATAAACCGGTTGGAGTAGTCGAGTCAGAGAAAACAGCGGTTGTTGCTGCCGGTTATATCCCTGAATACGTTTGGCTTGCTACTGCCGGAAAGAACAATCTGAATAGGAATAAACTGAAAGCATTACAGGGACGTAGGGTGAAACTCTATCCTGATTTGGGAGCGTTCGACAAATGGAAAGAAATTGCAGGTGGGGTATCGGGCGTGTCCGTGTCTGATATTCTTGAACGTCGAGCAAGTGACGCAGATCGAGCCGGAGGATTTGACCTGGCAGATTTCCTATTGAGAGAGAATAGACAAACAGTGTGACTATGACAAATCAACAGAAGCAGATTATAGAGGCAGCCAATAGTGTCCGCATAGATGGCCTTACCATACCGGCAGCACTGGACAAGGTAGGCAACCTTCTTGTTGCTGCACGAATTGTCTTGAATAGTAATGATGAGAATAAAGCCTGTTATGGAGAAGAAGTATTGGGCATTGCTCAAGGATTGCTTTTCACTGCAAGAAACTATCTGGCAGGCGGGGATCCTTCTGATGTCGGGTATGTCGTGAGCATGAACACAGTAAAGCATTGAGGCATGGGTGGCATAGTGTTAACAGAAAATCAGGAGGCGAACTTCCTAAAGGTTCTTAAAGGGTTGCGCATCCACAAAGCAAACGGGACAACACACTTGCGGAACAGAGAGGAAGCATTCACCTGTGTTGTCGATGATACTATTGAGATGATTGAGAAGGCGCTGACTATACCAGGTCGAGATCGGTGGTCGGTTGTTTGTTCGGGGAAGGGCATGTGTCTGATAGCCCCCCCTTCTTTTATTATTCGGCACCCGTCTTTAGGTGATGCACCCACATCGGCACAACAACTATTTTCTGGGAATGTAAGGGGAGGTCCCCCCCGCTTCGATGGTTTTGATGGGGAATTGGATGTATATTATATGTATATTTTTTCTAATTCTTTAACCACTTAAGGAGGCTTTATGAAATCTTCAGAGTTTGCAGATAAAACTCAAAAAGGAAGCGGAGCCAAGCTGGCAATGCTACTTAAAGTTGCTGGTGGATTGATATTAATCCTTGGCATTTGGGGCTTCTTCCTTTGTTTGGGAATTGCTTTCAAGATTGCTGTTGCTTTTAAGATTGCTGGATATTGGGGTATAGTTTTAGCTGTGATTTTTGGTCCCGTCTCGTTCATTGCTATACCATTATATTCGGGCTTTGCTTTGAATGACTGGTATCCACTAATTTTTAGTTTTGGTGGCAGTTTTGTGGGTATGGGGTTAATAAGTGCAGGAATGCATATCAGTGGAGATTGATTTGTTATATGATGGCCGAATGGTTTGAGCAAAATGAAAGCACTTTAATGATATGGCTTTAACAAAGTACAAGGAGAGTTTCCCTGCATTGGTTGAACAGTATGCACGGCAAGGTATGATTGAGCGGGAAATTGCTTTAAAACTTGGTGTCAGTGTTGAAACGTTTGAGCAGTATAAAAAGAGATACCCTGTATTTCTTGAGTCCCTTAAAGCAGGTAAAGAAATTGTTGATCGTGAGGTCGAGCACGCACTTTATAAACGCGCGCTTGGCTATGAGTATGAGGAAGAAAAGACCACCACAACAGAAGGCCCTGCAGGTGTGACCACTATTACGTCAAAAACTACAAAGGTGATGGCTCCAGACGTAACCGCCATGATATTCTGGCTGAAAAATCGGAAACCGGCAGAGTGGCGCGATGCTATTCGTCTTGAGACTGTCGACATCAATCAAGCGCTTAAAGAAGCGGAAAAGCTTGATGCAGCAGAGAAGCGTAGCGATGCGATTGATACCAATTACTCTGTACTTGATGATAACCCTGAGTAAAGTTTACCAGTAACTTAATGGAGGCTGTACAATGGCAGAAGCACTGGAAGGCGATCAATACCCATTCAGCGAGGCGGAGTTAACCAGGAAAACAGGGTACTCACGGCAAAGGCTGACACAATTAAGACTTGGAATAAAACGGGAGATATACCCACAAGAGGCAGTGCTTACCGAAGGAGTGGATTGGAGACGGTACGGCATGGCTGTAATGTACGCTCGGCATATCCTCGGCTGGCTGGAAGAGAAGAAGGGAAAGACCAGGCTGGATTGCAGCAAAAAAGAGAGATTGGACTATTGGCGGAGAGGCGGAGAAGGTTATCAACCCAAGAAGCCATACGAATAATATAAGCTGTTTTGACAAAAATAAGGAACCCTTCAGGATTCTTTTACAGTTCAATTTTGCCGGTAGGTGATGTATATTTCAGGCTGATTTTACCCTTGATAAAGATCAATTTTCTCGTCTTTGTAACGTCTTTGTAACAGGATGGCCATAGAGCCTTTATTTACAAGGATAGTTATAAAATGCACCAGTTTGCATCGGTTTTGATTTTTCCAGTAATGGTAGTAGTTTCTTTTTCAGCAATTTATTTGAATTTGCCTGAGACCGTAACGCCGATCACAAATATCGTAGCACCGGTAACTCCGATTCCTCACATAAAGTCCAAGAGCCCGCTTCAAGTAACAGGTATCGGCTGCAGTGTGGATGATGCCATCGGGGTTGTACACAGCACTTTTCCAAAAACATCGGTATACTCGGTGAATCGTGATCTGAAGAATGGCGTCTTTACCATCCGATTTATTCTGCCCGGCGATGTTTCGCCAAATGGAAACAACTATGCTTACATCTCTATGGCGACCGGAGAGGTCGAGCACTTGAGATTAGCTGAAACCGGCAGCGCGGGAGACCGGTTTATCAATTGGATGCGGCCTTTGCATAGCGGAAAAGCTTTTGGGCTGTTTGGTCAAATCACTGTGTTTCTTGGAGCCATTTTTCTTTGTGTCATTTGCGTAACAGGTCTGAATGTTTATATAGGAAAAACCAGCCGTCACCTGAAGGTGGAAAAGGTCTGAACATCAATAACCCAAACTAACGAAGCCCTATGAAAAAGAATTTTATTGCCGGTTTTATCGTCTCTCTTGCAATGACAGGCCTCTTTGGCGGCGTTGCTTTTGCTGAAGACAATCAGGCTGCTGATACCAGGCAGGTTGTTACCAACGAAGCAAAAACTGAAGCAGCGTCCGCACCCGAAAAAAATGACCCAAAAAAGGATGAGTGCTGTACAATGGGTGAACTGAAACCCTTATAAGAACAAAACCAAGGCTGCCGCGAAAAATGCTGAAGAAGCATTTCGCGGCAAACGGGTTCGTTTTAATAGCCAAAAACCTCTTTAAGCGTCAACTCCCGGACCGTCCCGTATTTCTTCAGGGTTTCCATATCGAGATTGCCTGATTTGCCAAGAACCAGCATGACCTGTTTTCTGTCGTGAAAATGTTTGGCGTGAAATTGAGTGATATCTTCCAGACTCATTGCCGGGACGTCATGATAGATATCTTTTCTGATGTCGTAGCGGTATCCAAGCCTGAGAGCCTCTTCATGATTCAACAGGATTTCTGTTTTTGTTAACCGATTGGTTGATTTTCCCTGAAGAGTACCGTTTTTCGCTGAAGCGAAAAGTTTTGTTGATTTCGGCAAATCGGTCATCAGCTTTCTCATGCCTTCGAGCGCTTCGGGAAGTTTGTCTGACTGGGTACCGATATAACTGAAAATATAGTTTGACTTCCCTTTTTGCTTCGGAGCACTGTAGCCGGAAAACACTGCATACGCAAGAGCTTTTGCTTCTCTCAGTTCCTGAAACACAACGGAAGACATCCCACCGCCGTAATACTCGTTAAAAAGAGTGACAATCGGCACCATTGAAGGGTCATACAACTCATCCTTGGTCAACATGATAACTTCCGCCTGCGTCATATCGTAGTCCACAACGTAGACAAGATTATCCGGCTGTTCAAGTTCAATAAATGGATCAGACGCCGGTGGATTTTTGAACGACAGGGGATAATGACGCACAGCATGCAGCTCACTGAGCACCTCTTTAGAGGACGCCGGTCCGCAATAGAGTACACGATGGCGGTATTGCAAGAGGTTACGTACTTCATCAAGCAGCTCTTGAGATGTCACTTTTTCAAGCTCCTCACTGCTGAGCACGTTGGTGAATGGTGAGACCGGTCCAAATTTGCCGTAATTGATCAAGCCATCGAAAAGAATCCTGTTTTTCGACAGTTTGGCATCGGCCCTCTCTTTCATGACGCCGGCCTTGAGTTTTGCAAGAGTTTCTTCATTAGGCTTTGCGTCGACAAGAAGATTTTCAAGCAACCGTATCGCTGCGGGAGCGTTTTGTCCGAGTCCGGTCAACGAGATAGAAACATTGTGCTCAGAGGTTGAAACAGAAAAACTCGCTCCAATTTTATAGAGTTCCCTGCTGAACTCGGCATTAGTCATTGTTGATGTGCCAAGATAGGAGAGGTAATTCAGCGCAAGATCGAGTTTTCTGTTGTTGTTTTTTCCGATATCAAAGACATAGGAGAGCGAAAAAAGATCGTCTTCCCGATTTTGGACATAGTGCAGCTTTATCGATGGATTGACAGCAGCATAGGTGATATCCTTTTTGTAATCAACAAAAGCTGGCTCGAGTTTGCTTGATTTCAGGGCCAGAACTTTTGCTGCAAAGGGTGACACGGCATCCCTGTTTACCTTCAGAGGCGTAATGAGAGGCTTCTGGATTTTAGCTTCGCTTACAGCCTTGCCGTTTTCCTTGTAAACAGCTACATAATTTGATCCATAGTGCTTGCGGGCAAAAGCCACAAGTTCACTCTTTGTAATTTTCTGAAGCTGCTCAAACTGGCTGACATGCTGCGACCAAGGCATACCCGAAGTATATGCATTAACATACGACTCGACTCGACCATGGTTTTGCTCATAGAGTTTCAGCCGGTCGATTTTCATGTCATTGATGGCAGCTTCCATCAGCCAGTCAGGAAAGTTCCCCTCCTTGAGACGTTCGATCTGTTCAAACAAGAGCGTTCTGACCTGCTCCAGGCTTTGACCTTTCCTTGGTTTTGCGGAGAGGATATGGAGCGAGTAATCATTCATCAAGGCCAGGCTTGAGCTGCCATCAAGCACTTTCTGCTGCTGATTAAGGTTGAGGTCAATCAGTCCTGCAGAATTGTTATACAAAACCTTATCGATAAGCGTCAGATAATCGGTATCGGAACTGTTGATTCCGTTAAAGCGATATCCAATGACAATCTCTTCGGCTTCCGGCCCCTTAATTTTGATAACAGATGGTTTTGTGATCGGCTCTTCCACTGCCGGAGTAAAAACGGGAATTGCTTTTGGCTTGAGGAGTGAAAATTTTTGATCGATCAGTTTTATCGTGACATCCGGATCAAAGTCACCGGAAATACAAAGGGCCATGTTGTTAGGGACATACCATGTGTGGTAATAGTCGATAACATTTTTTATCGATGGATTTTTCAGATGCTCCGCCTTGCCGATAGTAGTCTGGGTGCCGTATGTATGTTTTTTGAAAAGTCCGGCAAAGAGGGTTTCAGATATTTTGTTCTGGTCACTGTCCATGTTCCTGTTTTTCTCTTCATAGACTGTTTCAAGTTCGGTATGAAAGAGTCGCATGACCGGATTGCGGAAGCGCTCTGCTTCGATGGTCAACCACTGTTCGAGCTTGTTTGACGGGATATCATTTAAATAAACAGTCTCTTCTTTCCATGTATATGCATTGGTTCCCTGGGCGCCGATCGAGTTCAGAAGCTTGTCGTACTCATTGGGGACTGTCAATCGTGCGGCAACATTGGAAATGCGGTCAATATCCTTGTAGATCGAAGCTCGCTGGTGGATGTCGGAGGTCAAACGGTACTTTTCATAGAGCGCTGTAATCTTGTCGAGCTCGATACGCTCCTTTTCAAAGTCAAGAGCTCCCAGTGAATCGGTGCCCTTGAAAAGCATATGTTCCAGATAGTGTGCAAGGCCGGTTGTCTCCGGGGGGTCATTTTTGCTTCCGGCGCGGACGGCAATCGACGTATAGATTCGTGGCTTGTCTCTATACGGACTCATGAAGACCGTCAGCCCATTGTTTAGTGTGTAGATTCTTGTATGGAGGGAGTCGCCGGGAACAGAGGTGTATGGATAGGAAGTACCTGTGTTCTTTATGGAAGTGCATGATATTAAGTGCATAAAAAATATCCCGATCATAAGCATCGTGACTGGAGTGTTGCGGCGTACTGAAAAACTGTTCCTCATATAACGGGAGATGTAACGCGTCTGATTTATAAAAAATCAGGCCTGACAGCCCGATTTGTTTTGCCAATATAGGTGATTCTCTGCTGCGAAGTGGATGAGTTTATTCATCGGGGGAGTTTGGAATGCGTGCGGAACGGATAACTTCTTCGGCCTTTCGAAGTGACTGGCGTGACTCCTCGGCATCCGGACGACTATCGGCAAATTTAACCAGATCGGCCTGTGCGAGAAGATTCATAATACTTTCAAAACCTGCGACACCAAGCTTTTTCAGATCGCGCTCAATCTCCTGCGTCACAGCCTCAAGCGCCCTGATGCGGTAATGCTTTTCAAGGAAAGTTCGCATGATGTTGCTGAGCTCTTCATAGCATTCCGGCGGCGGCATTCCGGCTGAAAGCCTCGAACCAAGTTTGCGAAGCTTTCGCTGGGCAACCTGACCGGGATCAACTTTTTCAACACTCGAACGCACTGTGCGCTTGATGATAAAAAGCACGAGCAGCACAACACCGGCAATACCAAACACTCCAAGGAGAACCGGCAAGAGCAGCAAAAGGGGAATCATTGGCTTTACAGGCGGCTTTATCGGCCTGAGCTCCCTCATGGTTGAGTCTGTAAGCGCCCTGACAAACACGGCGATCGATGGCCGGTAAAGCTCACGGGTTAAGAGCTTGCCCTGGTTGTTGCGAAACACCACAGTAAACCTGGGAACAGGCTGCCGTCCAGTACCGAAAACTGCAAGCTCAAAATCAAACCGCTCCTGACGGGTCCCCGGGGATACAACTGCGGATGACTGTCTGCGATTGATCAGCTCAAATGGCTGCGCCGACAGGCTGTCTATACCTTCAAGCGAGACGACATCGTTTGCGGAGTGGCGGACACCAATGGTGCAATGGATACGATCACCGACAAGAACACTGTCGGGTGTAACCGACACCGTTACACCGGAAACAGCCCCTGATGCCCCCGCAGAAAAGAGAGGGACCATCATAATCGGAAGCGCAGCAAGCAGCAATAAAAGCAGCCACTTCGGCGAACCGGACCTATGCCCCTCACACCTTCCGTTCACGATACCGGAAAAAAGAGTTGAGGTCGCCGATAAAGGATCGGTCTGTATCGAGAAATACCGTATCGATTCGCATCCGGCGGAGACGCTGCCTAAGCTCTTCATGCAGCCTTGACTGTTCCTTGCGATAGCGGGCAACTTCACGGCGACTGGCGGCATCAACCGTTATACGCAAACCGGTTTCGGGTTCTTCAAGGTCAAGAAGGGCACTGAGAGGAAGCGCTTTGTCGAGTGGGTCGCTGATGTGTACCAGTATAAAATCGTGGCGGGCATTCAGCTGTTTCATACCTTTTTCATAATCACTGGCTACAAGATCAGTTATAAGAAAAATAATCGATTGCCTTCGAATAGTATACCGGATAAAGGAGAGTGCCGGGTTGATATCGGTTTTGCCGCTTTGCGGCTTAAAGCGGAAGAGCTCTTCAAGAATGACCAGAACATGATCCCTCCCTTTACGGGGAGCAATAAAGGTTTCAACCTGATCGGTAAAAATAAGAAGCCCTACCTTGTCATTATTCTGGATGGCACTGAAGGCGAGCACTGCGCTTACTTCAAGGGCAAGCTCCTTTTTGCGGCGCTCTTGGCTCCCGAAAAGCATCGAACCCGATCCGTCAACAACAAGCAGAAGAGTCCGTTCACGCTCTTCGGTAAAAAGCTTGACATACAATTCATACTTGCGGGCAGAGGTATTCCAGTCAATCGAACGGACATCGTCGCCATACTGGTACTCCCTGACATTGCTGAACTCGATCCCTTTTCCTTTGAACGAAGAGTGGTATTCGCCACTGAACTGCTCACTGGCCATGCGCTTCGATCGAATTTCAACCCGCCTTATGATTTTCTGAAGCTCTTTCAGATGATCGTCATTCCTTTCCATTATTGACTCCACTCATTGTTCAGCCTTCAACAGAAACCTGTGCAGAGGTTAAGGAACCTGCACGTGCTGAAGAATCTGGCGGATAATATCGTCCGGCTTTATGTTGTCAGCCTCAGCTTCGTACCCCGGCCTTATGCGGTGCCGGAGGGTATCGTATGCGATTGCCTTTACATCCTCAGGTGTTATGTAAGCCCGGTGCTGCAGAAAAGCATGTGCTTTGGATGCGAGCAGAAGAAAAATTGAGGCCCTTGGCGAGGCTCCGAACTCGATCATTGTTTCAAGAGAGGCAATACCGTACTGCGCAGGCTTTCTGCTTGCGACAACAAGATCGACGATGTAACGCTGCACTCTCGGATCGACATAAATAAGATCAATCAACGCTCTTGCTTTGGCAATATCGTCAGGCTGCACAACCGGTATGATTGGAGCTGCAGCAGCATTAGTAGCAGATTGCAGCATGATTTCAAGCTCCTCGTCGTACGATGGATAATCGACGAGAACCTTCATCATAAACCGGTCCACCTGGGCTTCAGGCAATACATAGGTTCCTTCATGCTCAATGGGATTCTGGGTGGCCAGCACCAGAAAGGGTTCTTCGAGGGGAAAGGTCTGGGTGCCGATAGTGACCTGGCGCTCCTGCATGGCTTCAAGCAAGGCCGACTGCACTTTGGCCGGTGAACGGTTGATTTCATCAGCAAGGATGACATTGGCAAAAACAGGTCCTTTACGGGGATAGAACTCCAGGTCTTTGGGATTGTAGATCATCGTACCGATGAGATCGGCAGGGAGCATATCGGGAGTAAACTGGATGCGCTGGAACTTCAGGTTCATCGCTGCAGCAAAGGTCCGGATAATGAGTGTTTTAGCAAGTCCGGGCACACCCTCCAGCAGTATGTGTCCGTTAACCAGCATAGCGATAAAGATCCTCCTGATCACATCATGCTGCCCTATGACCCTGCGCGAAAGCTGTGCCTCCGCTTTTTCAATAAAACGGGAGGCCTCCGTTATCCGCGTTCCAAGTTCTTCCAGTTCGACTGCATGCTGCATTGCGCCTCCTCCAATCTTATGCTTGTTAACGTAACGCCTTTTCCGGCTATCGGCTTGCTGAACAATTTCTACAGTTTTTTGTACAGGCCGTTAAAGCCGTAAACCAGCATAATAAGACCACCGATGACAGCCGACCATGAATAGATATCGGGGAGAACAAGGATACTGTTAAGAATACCGAAGTCGGGAGCAAGAAGAAGAATCAAGTCAGCGCCAGCGAGAATCACAAAAACATGAAAAACGCTTACCTTGACGTTCGGTTTGCTATTATTGCCCGGTTTGTTAGCTTTGCCCATAGCTCTTTGAAAAAAAATTATTCCATGATTATTTTAGGCATAGAAACCAGCTGCGACGAAACATCTGCTGCCGTAGTTCGTGACGGCAGGGTGGAATCGAACATTGTCAGTTCACAGCGCTGTCACTCAGCCTTTGGTGGAGTTGTGCCGGAACTTGCTTCGAGAGAACATGAACGGCTTATCGTTTCAATTACAGATTCTGCCGTAACTGAAGCCAATATAACAAAAAATGAACTTGATGTCATAGCCGCCACTGCAGGGCCGGGTCTTATCGGCGCTGTCATGGTAGGTCTTTGCTTTGCTCAGGGCCTGGCCTATGCACTTGGAAAACCTTTTGTACCGGTCAATCACATCGAGGCGCATATATTTTCTCCGTTTATCAATGAGGGTGAGACTCATCACGCCCCCGAGGGGTCTTTTGTCTCTCTGACGGTTTCAGGAGGACATACGATGCTGTCGGTTGTAGCGAAGGATCTTACCTACGAAGTTATCGGGCGGACACTTGATGATGCAGCGGGAGAGGCGTTCGACAAAACAGGAAAGATGCTCGGGCTCCCCTATCCGGCCGGCCCGGAAATTGACAAGCTCGCGGAGAAGGGCGATCCGGGGTTTCACAAGTTTCCCCGTGCGCTTACATCACAATCCCAGACAAGCAAGAGTTATCTGGGGAATTTTGATTTCAGCTTTTCAGGCCTCAAAACATCCGTGCTCACCTGGCTGCAGAAGCAAACGCCTGAGTTCATAGAACTCCATCTTCCGGATATTGCCGCGTCAATCCAATGGGCAATCGTCAGCGTACTGGTTGAAAAAACCATAGTGGCGGCCCGCAGCCGCGGGATAAAGAGCGTTTCAATTGCCGGAGGAGTCAGTGCAAACTCGGGACTCAGAAAAGCCATGAAAGAGGCTTGCGACAGGAATGGCATCACCCTCTATATCCCAGGCACCGTATACTCAACTGATAATGCCGCCATGATTGCCACTCTTGCCGGTGTAAAACTCTCTCGGGGAATGACGGCAGAGCGCTCTTATAACATATCTCCTTACGCAAGCTTTGCCGCTGGAGGGAGGAAGGCAGGATTGAAATAGTTCTATAAATACATTACATTGTTGATCATCAAAAAAGGCTTCTGGATTTTTATATAATATCACAACGCTACCATGCACAATCATATACTCTCTCTATTCCTCTTTGCATCTCCTGCAGGAGGCCAGACACCAAACCAGTTTATTCAGCTTGTCCCTCTTGTCCTTATCTTCGTTGTCTTTTACTTCTTTATGATCCGCCCGCAGCAGAAAAAACAGAAGGATAGAGAAAAAGTACTCGACAGCTTAAAAAGAGGTGACAAAATTGTTACCATAGGCGGTGTTCACGGGACTGTTGCCGGAATTGATCCAGACAAAAAAACCGTTCTTGTTCAGGTATCTGATACCACAAAAATCAAGTTTGACCGCACCGCTATTGCCAATATCGATAAACAGGAATCGGGCGATAAACTCGCTACCAAGGAGTGACCAGTATAATGCAGCCAAGACCAGCAAAATTGGTATTAGAAAACGGATCAGTCTATAACGGGACTGCATTCGGACATATTGGAGAAGCATCAGGCGAAGTTGTATTCAATACTTCGCTTACAGGATATCAGGAAATTCTTACTGACCCGTCGTATGCCGGTCAGATGGTGTTGATGACCTATCCGCTTATAGGAAATTATGGCATCAATCCTTCCGATAACGAATCAGCAAAGATATGGGCTTCGGCCTTTATAGTGCGTGAAGTTTCGCGAGTCTACAGCAACTATGAAGCTACCCGTACTCTTGACTCATGCCTCAAGGAGGCTGGTGTCATGGGACTTGCAGGTATCGATACCCGCAAGCTTGTTCGTGAGATCCGTGAAAAAGGTGCCATGAGAGGCATTATTTCAGCGGTTGATACGAGCGATGAAAGCCTGAAAACGAAAGCTCTTGCTATCCCTGAAATGAGTGGCAGCGATCTGGTAAAAACTGTGACGGTCAGCGAAAACTATACGCTTGAACATGCAAATGCCCGCTTCCATGTTGCGGCGTTTGATTACGGCATCAAAACCAATATTTTGCGGATGCTGCAGGATGCAGGATGCAAGGTTACTGTACTGAAGGCAGGAACAACAGCCGAAGAGGTCATTGCGCTTAATCCTGACGGTGTCTTTCTGTCGAACGGCCCTGGCGATCCGTCAGCGGTCGGGTATGCAATAGAGACCATCAAAAAACTTGCCGAGTATAACCGCACGACAAGAAAACTTCCGATTTTCGGTATCTGCCTTGGTCATCAGCTGCTTTCGCTGGCTTTCGGAGCTGAAACCTACAAGCTGAAATTCGGCCACCACGGAAGCAACCACCCGGTAAAAAACCTTACCAGCAAGCAGATAGAAATAACATCCCAGAATCACGGCTTTGCTGTTACAATGGAGTCGCTGCCTGAAATACTGGAAATGACCCATCTGAATCTTTACGATAATACCGTCGAAGGTGTCAGACACCGCGAGCTTCCTTGTTTTTCAGTACAGTACCATCCTGAAGCTGCGCCGGGACCGCACGACTCGCACTATCTGTTTGAACAGTTTACCGCTCTCATGGACAAGGCAAAAAACTAATTTCATAGAATCTGCTTTAATTCTATTCAAACCACTTTCTGAAGAGATGAAAAAAAGATTATTCACACCAGGGCCGACCCCTGTGCCAGAAAATGTCATGCTTCGCATGGCGGCTCCGATTATCCACCACAGGAACCCGGAGTTCATGGAGATTTTGACCAGGGTCCATGAGGATCTCAAGTATCTCTTCAGAACCACTCAGCCGGTTGTTGTGCTCAGCTGTTCTGGAACCGGCGGTATGGAAGCTTCTATTTCAAGCATCTTCAATCGAGGCGACAAGGTCATAACCATCAACGCCGGCAAGTTCGGTGAACGTTGGGGAGAGCTTGTCAGAATCTTCACAGGCAACTGTGTCGAAGAAAAAGTTGCATGGGGCAGTGCCATTCAACCTGAGCGATTGGTAGAACTGCTCAAAGAACACCCGGATGCCAAGGGCGTCTGCCTTACCCATTCGGAAACATCAACCGGCACCGCGGCCGATATCCAGACTCTCAGTGCTCTCGTTCGCGAACACTCGGAGGCGCTTGTGCTTGTTGACGGCATTACTGCGGTCGGTGCTCACGAGTTCCATTTTGATGACTGGGGCGTCGACATCTGCATTACCGGTTCCCAGAAAGGACTGATGATGCCTCCAGGCCTGGCACTTGTTGCCATTTCTGAAAGAGCACAGGATATCATTAATGGCCAGAGCGGCAAAACCCAGTACTACCTGAGCCTTAAAAAGGCCCTGAAAGCCCATGCCGGTGACGATACTCCCTTCACTCCGGCAGTTACGCTGGTTATCGGCCTTGACGAAGCCCTGCAGATGATCAAGGCGGAAGGCATTGAAACTATCTGGAAACGCCATGAAAGCCTGGCAAGTGCCTGTCGTCAGGGCTGTAATGCTCTTGGCATGAAGCTGTTCAGCAACTCCCCTTCATTTGCCGTTACTCCGGTCTGGCTCCCCGAAGGTGTGAAATGGTCAGCTTTCAATAAAGCACTGAAGATCAACAACGGCATCACCGTTGCCGCCGGTCAGGATGAGTATAAAGACAAGATTTTCCGTATTGCTCATCTCGGGTACTATGATGAACTTGACATGCTGACGGTTATCGGAGGTCTGGAAAGGGCGCTGAAAGAGATCAACTATGATTTTGAAATCGGAGTCGGAGTCAGCGCCGTACAGAAAGCATTTCTCGGCAGCTGAACAGCATACTTTTTTATGAAACAGCCGCCCTTCGGGGCGGTTTTTTTATAGGTTTCTCTCTTTATAAAAAGTGTGTTCATTATGATCAGACTGCCTGCACTCCTGCTTATTGTAACCCTGGTCTCTTCCATGCAGGAGATGCTGCAGGACTACCGACTGCAGCTGCGCGCCAATTCCCTCTATGAAAAACGGGACTATGGCAACGCAGAAAGCACGTTGCGACAACTCTTGAGCACTATCCCCGAAGGAAGAAAAAAAACAGCGACCACTTTCAATCTTGCCTGCACCCTTTATATGCAAGGCAAATTTGCTGAAGCTTCGGCCATGTTTGCGCACAAACCGAAAACGGCAGGCAAGGATCATGATATAGAGTTAAAATCAATGTTCAACGAAAGCAACTCACTTGCCAGGAACGCTATCGGAACCAATGCGAAGTCAAGCAAAACAGTGCTGTTCCGCCGTTCACTCGATCGCCTGAAATCAGTTCTGCTGAACAACCCGAATGATGGTGATGCAAAAATCAATTACGAAATTGTGCGACGTTACCTTCATGAGCTTGAGACTCCTCCACACTCTTCGTCATCAAGCACCGGCAATAACAGCAACACTGAGCCAAAATCAGGCATCAGTCAGGATATGGCGCAACGGCTGCTTGAACATACACAGCAGGATGAATCATCACTGATGCGCCAACTTCCCCGAAACAAATCGACAGCGGCAAAAAGCGGCAGCAACAACCTGGACTGGTAAGAGCATGCATGCAACAAAAAAAGTCCTGCTTGTTTTTCTCCCTTCGGAAAGCGGTGTGGACGGCGCACGATCACTCTACAGCGAAAAGGATAGCAACACCTTGTTCTCATGGGTCAACCGTTCCCTGAGAAACGTCATCAAGCAAAGCCAGTTCGCTATTCCTCCGCTCTCACTCATGATTCTCAGTTCTATTGAGGTACAGGGAGTTGAGCAGTCGATCTGCGACATGCGGTTTGAAGAGTTTCCCTTTAAAGAAACGTGGGATCTGGTGGGCATCAGCGTACAGACCGGAATGGCAAAAAAGGCCTTTGCTCTTGCCGATATCCTCCGTTCGCGGGGAATTCGTGTAGTACTTGGAGGTGCCCATGTCACTCTTTTTGCAGAATCGTGCAGACCGCATGCTGATGTTCTGGTGCTGGGCGAGGCTGACGACCTTTGGAAAGAGCTCCTCACCGATCTTACAAAAGGCACGCTCAAGCCGCTTTATCAATCCGATGCCTTTCCTGATCTGGCGCTCTCAAGACCTGTGATGAAAACATCACTGATCAACAACCGCTACTTTACCACCAACCTTATCCAGACAGGACGCGGATGTCAGCATAGCTGCGACTTCTGTAATGTGCATGTGCTCAACGGTCATACCCTTCGCAGACGGGCTATCGCCGATATTGTCTCTGAAGTAGCCCGGTTCAAAAAAGATGACCGGAGAATATTCTTTTTTGTTGACGACACGATAAACGCCGATCCGATCTACGCCCTCGAACTCTTCCGGAAGCTCACTCCCCTGAAAATCCGCTGGTTCGGCCAGGCCACTACAACTCTTGGGCAGCAGCAGGAACTGCTCGAGACTTTTGCCCGTTCAGGCTGCCAGGCCTTGCTGGTGGGCATAGAAAGCATAGAAACAACCAGCCGGAACGCTCACAAAAAGAACCAGAACAAAGCCGGAGAGCTCTCTATGGCTATTAAAACCATTAGAAATGCCGGTATAAGCCTTTACGGAAGTTTTATATACGGCCTTGACGGTGATACGCTTGAAACCCCTGCTGCAATCCTTGATTTCATCAGCGATACCCGCCTTGATGTTCCTGGAATCAATATTCTTCGACCTATTCCCGGAACAAGGGTGTTCGAACGACTAAGGGAAGAGGGACGACTGCTGTTTGACCCTCTCGACATCACCGCGTACCGCTATACTTTCGGTCAGGAAATGCTTTACACTCCAAAAAAAATTCCGCTTGACGGTTTTATCGAAAGTTATTCAGCTCTAACCAGAGAGATATTCACCATTAAAAACTCAATAGGAAGAGGCATGGATGCTCCCAGAGCTAAAGCTGCCGTCCTGCTGTTTAATCTTTTTTACACCCATCTCTACAGCCTCTCACGGCATGACTTAAAGCAACAGCTGGAAAAAGAACAGCATGGAAAAAACCATTTTGCCATACGCTGAATAATTTTTAAACTGTCGGTTATAAATTTCCATACTATACCCGCTACTCCAACTAAACCAGTATTAAGCATATGAACATGAAACCTTTCCTGCCTTGTTTGACCTTGGGCCTTGTTTTCCTTGGCGCATGCGGTCTTGAAAAACCTCCTGCCAGCCTTAAATTCCCTGAGGAAAAGAAAGAAGCAGGCGCCCCGGCCGCTGCCGCGCCCGCTGCGCCTGCAGCTGCACCAGTTGCGGAAAAAGCTCCTGCAGACCCGAAACTTGCTGCCGGGAAAGCTGTGTATGACACAAACTGTGCTGCCTGTCACGAGGCCGGTATGATGGGAGCTCCAAAACCTGGCGATAAGGCTGCATGGAGTGCACGTATCCCTCAGGGTGTAGAGACAATGGCTAAAAAATCAATCGCAGGGTTCCAGGGTAAGGTCGGCGCTATGCCTCCACGGGGTGGAAACGCTACTCTAACCGATGAAGCTGTAACCAATGCTGTTGCCTTTATGGTCGACAAGTCGAAATAACCGGAACAGAACTTTGATATTCAGATACACACAACACCCGTTTCCACAAACCCACAACCATTATAAGGGAGGATTTCCATGTCTCGTTTTCTGTCAACTGCACTGTGTGCACTTTTTGTTTGTTCAATGACCTCTGTCGATGCCAAGGCTGATGCCAAAGCAGGGAAAGCTGTTTATGACACCAACTGCGCTGCCTGCCACAAAGACGGCGTTATGGGCGCGCCGAAATTAGGTGACAAGGCTGCATGGGCACCACGCATCAAACAGGGTGTCGCTGTATTGAACAGCAATTCAATCAAGGGATTCAAGGGTAAAGTCGGAATGATGATGGCAAAAGGTGGTCATCCGAATCTCACTGACGCACAGGTTATTGATGCAGTGGCCTATATTGTCCAAACGAGCAAGTAAGATTATTTGCATGTAAGGCTGAAAGGCGGGACGATCTCCCGCCTTTTTGGTTTTCTGCCAAAAACAGTCCGCGATCGCATTATGATGCTTCAAACAGAACACCTTGGCTATGCAGCCGGAATCATTACGACCCTGGCGTTTTTACCTCAGGCCATAAGGATTTTCAGAACCAGGCAAACCCGCGATATCAGTCTGCTTTGGGCTTTTGCCATGAATCTCGGGATTATTCTCTGGCTTCTGTACGGGATTGTAAAAAACGATCTGCCTATCATTACCGCCAACAGCATCACTCTGGTTCTCCTCATGATCATCCTGTACTGCAAAGTGCGCTACAAATAGAGAGAGGATTCAAACCCGGCAGCTGATGGTAAATCAGCGGAAAAAACGTAAATACCAGAACAGGCTACTCATTTTCATAATACAGTAATTCAATGAATCAACTTCATATCGGCTTTGTTGGAACAGGAAGAATTGCCCGGGCACTTATTGCGGGACTTAGCGGAAAAAAAAACACAGTCATTTCTGGCTTTGACAAAGAAGCTGCGGCTCTCGATTCCGTTGCTTCCGAATACCCCGTTCAACCCTGCCTCTCTATTGAAGATATTGCCCGTACGTCACAGGTCATCATCCTTGCAGTCAAACCTTACCAGATTGCAGAGGTGCTTGCGGAACTGAAACCCGCTCTCAGTGCTGATCATCTGCTGATAAGCGTAGCAGCGGGAATTTCCAGCGAGTTCATCTTGCAGAACTCAATAGATACCCTTAAAGTTATCAGGGTAATGCCCAATACTCCTGCATTCGTTGGCGAAGGAATGACTGCTGTCAGCAAAGGAAAGATGGCTTCAGATGATGATGTAGCTCTTGCGTGTGACCTGTTCAGTTCGATCGGCCGGGTAGCCATTCTCAATGAATCGCAGATGGACGCGGCAACTGCACTCTCCGGCAGCGGACCGGCCTATATGTTCCATATTCTTGACGCTCTTGCCGAAGGCGGAGTGCAGTGCGGCCTTACCCATGAGGAAGCACTCCTTTTAAGTGCTCAGACCATGCTTGGAGCCGCCAGAATGGTGCTCTCCGGAGGAAAAAGCCCCGAAGTACTGAAACGGGAAGTCACAACACCGGGAGGAACCACAGAAGCAGGCCTGAAGGTTCTTGATGAAAAAAATATCCGACAGATTCTGGTTGAAACAGTTGCAGCAGCAGCAGCACGATCCATGGAACTTATGAAATAAGCACTATGAGAAGAGGCGTTGTTCGTATCCTGTACAGGGCACTATGCATGCTCGTGATAGCATTTACTTCTGTTCCGCCAATAGCAGGGGCAGAAGTAAATCAGGCGAACAAACTCTTTATTGCTTCCACGGTAAACAATAGACTCCCTTATACAGGCCAGGAAATACTCCTGACCTATACGCTCTATTTCAAAGAGGTAGCGCCGAAAATATCCAATGAAACTGCCCCGTTGCTCAAGGGAGTCTGGACAAAGGAAACCGTTCCTGAACGCTTCATTAAAAGCTCACAGATATCAGTTAAGGGTGAACTGTTAAGATATGCTGTTGTCAAGCAGTTCAAGCTTGTTCCTCTTCAAAGTGGCAAAATCACTCTTTCAGGATACAGTATTTTATGTAACCTGCCGCAGGATCAGGGTGCTTCCGGCTTTCAGGAGAAGCCTGAAACCCATGTACGGATTACTGCACCTGACGTTGTTATCTCCGTTCGTGCCCTTCCTGAACCGGTTCCAGCAGGATTCGCCGGTGCTATCGGTACCTTTAAGCAGGATCTCGTTGCAGATAAGCTGAAGCTCAGGACCGGCGAACCGTTATCACTAAAGCTTCTGCTCACGGGAACAGGAAGCCTGCTTACCCTTAAACTGCCGGACATTCACCTACCTGCAAGCTTTCGACAGAATCCACCTGAAATAACCACATCGTTACCAGGCAATTCAGTCCCTTCGACAGGAACCATAACAGCAACAATTACTGCCTGGCCGCAATCAGCAGGTGAATACGAGATTGCGCCACTACGCACGGTTACCTTTAATCCCGATACAAAGCAATACAGCACCCTTATTTCAAAACCAATCTCCATATCAGTAGCCCCTGCATCAGAAGGAACAGCAAATAAAGCTGAGCCACGCAGCTCTGTAACAGAAAAAACTTCCTTTATGTCGCCGCTGCTCATAGTAACCGCCCTCGCATTACTCTTTTTGATGACCCGTGCGACCACAATACTTTTAAGAAGAAAACAGCTGAACCCGGAAAAAGGAAAGGGTCAGACCGGTAGCGACACAACTGCCGGTAACCTTAAGCTTGAACTTTTTTTGCTGCTGGAAAAAGCAGGGATAAAAAGCCCAGGCGGACTTACAAGAGTGGAACTGAAAAACGCTCTGCAGGAGATAGGACTTCCTCTGGACGTTCAAGCTGAAATCCCTGCGGTTCTTGACTCACTGGACAGAATTCTCTACAGTCCGACCGGAAAAAAAGAAGCCAGCGCTCCTGACTCGCTTGTAGAGAGGGTAAATTCTCTCCGGAAAGCATTGAGCGCCATTGGCATTGCCCGATAACAACAGCAATAGACACTTACATTGCCCTGATACCACTATAGTGACGGTTCCTGAGGCACACCGAAAAGTGAAAGAGCAAGCTCAGGATAATCAGTGATAATTCCGTCAGCACCATTATGCATCATCGCGAGCATATCTTCCTTGCTGTTCACCGTCCAGGGTATCATCAGGATACCCTCGGCATGGAGATATTCTGCCAGGTCACGATCAGCAAGAGAAACATGGGGATTGACATATTGAGGGTTGAAGCCGAGCATTCTCAGAAACTGTTTCAAGTTTTTTGATTCTTCAATCAGCAACCCGTAACAGAGTTGAGGGTTGAGTTTCCAAGCCTCGCGAACAACTCGATAATCGAAAGACTGGATCCGGACATGATCCGATAACCCCGAAGCCTCCACCACTCGAAGAACAAGTGCTGCATACCGGTCCGGTGACGGATGAAAGATTCCATCCTTATCCGGCCATGACTTTATTTCAAGATTATAGATCATCCGGCCCTTCATCCCTGCCAAAGCCATACTGGCATCAACTCCAGTGAAAACTGTAGAAAGAAGAGGCTTGCAGGAAGCAATACGCTGCTGAAGGGGAAAGGATGGATGCGGCAACCCGCAATCATAGCGGGCGATATCACGATATGCCATATCATAGATACGTTGCTGCCGGTTTTCGGTGCTCAATGGATTTCCATAAGGATCAGAACAATGGGGACCGGAAAGCCAGGGATCGTGAGAAACAACAATCTGGTGATCTTTGGAAACCACAAGATCAAGCTCCACCACTCTGACACCAAGATCGGCTGCCTTGCAGAATGCCTGTATGGTATTTTCAGGGAAGAACGATCTTGCCCCCCGATGCGCCTGTATTTCAAAAACCATACCTCGGAAATAATAGGAAAATCAATGCCCCTCTGCCGGTGGCTTTACACAATCGTTATTGAACAACAATCCAGTGCTTGAAACCTTCAAAAATTTTGTCAAAAACGCCATGAGCCTTTATATCAGAAGAAGAAAGCTGCTGGCCCTCGTGGCCGACAATGGCAAAATAAATAGCCTTTTCGTAAAAGTAGTTCAACTGGTGGGAAAATTCGATCGCGCGGTTTAAATCGATACCTTCGGTAACAATACCTTCATCAAGAAGGTAGCTCCATAGAAGATCTCGTTCAAGCATGAACGAATAGACCATTTCACTTACTTTAAGACCTGATTTTGCCCCCTGAACGCCTATTTCACAGAACTGCTCTGCGATTTCACGATCTCTACCCTCTTGTTTGCCTATCCACTGACCCAGTTTTCTGAACCGGCTATAGACAATATCATGAAGAGCTTCTTTTGGAAGTCTGGCGTATCCTGATGTGAGTGGATTATTGCGGACATTCTGAACCCATTGCAGAGAAAGGGATTCAGCATGATCCTCAATAAGACGGATGAAGCGATTGATAAGCAGCATAGTCTTTGCAATGTAATGATGAAGTTACAACCCATGTGAAAGCTACGAATCTTCTTTGAAGAGTTCAACAGCTGAAATATGAACGCACAATCCCAGCCTCAGATAACGTTGAGGATAAAGAGTGTGGTATAGTGATTCAGCAGAGCTGCTTACGGGTTACGTTTGCCTGAAGTGGGTCGATATACTTTGGAGGATGTCTTTTTTTTCGGCTTTCTTTTTTGCTGCAGCTTGTTGCCGTCAGCACTTTTCGATGCAGATCGTGCACCTGTACCGCTCACGCTGAAAAACTCGGAAGGATTTTTGCTTCTTCCTTTGTTAAACCGGTTTTTTCGATACTTTTTTTCAAGGTCGGCGTAAGGGCTTGGCGGCTCTGACGAGGTATTGTGGTTATTAAAATTCGGCTCTTCAATGACCTCTTCTACATCATCCAAAACCACTTCGGGATGAACTTTATTAGGCAAGTTATTTCAATTTATGTTGAACAAATCAAGAGAATTATTTACTCACGATTTTTCTGAAGGGAATTTAATTTACTAATTTAGCTTAAAAAAACAAGCTTTACTATTATCAAATAGTGACAAAATTCATGATGATGTTTTTGCATTGCTTGTTGACGGTTTAAGTGGTAACTTTTGTTTATTTCATAAAAAAGGAGATTGAATATGGATATTCGCAGATTGATTCTCGCCGTTATTCTTCCACCCGCCGCTATTATGAACAAGGAAGCCGGGACGATTATGCTGACCGGGCTTCTAACTCTGCTTGGCTGGCTGCCGGGAGTTGTTTTTGCGCTTTTCCTGATATCGCAGGAACAATGCAAATGCGAAGTAAAAGCCTGAGAGCCATTTTCTGAAGGCTATGCGGTGGATATTAACCCTCGCTTTTCTCTATCAGGCAATCGCAGAATGAAATTCTGCAGGTTTGCTTAACCCTCTGCGTCAAGGACACAGTGCCATGAAGCTTCTTGTCGCCATCGATTTTTCGGAACTTGCCGAGCAGATTATTGCTGAAGCGGAAAAACTTGCCACAGTCCTTCATGCGAAAGTTTTTCTGCTTCATGTCGTACCTCCGCCTTCACCGATCATTGACGTCCCTCCTGACGTAGAAGCACTGATTCCCCCAGAGGAAGTGTTTAAGAAAACAAGCATTACCGCGCCATTCGATATACCTGAGTCCGCCAAACTTATTTCGATTGCCAGACGACTGCAGGAGAGCGGTATTGATACTACAGTTATTGCCTCTCAAAACGATGAGGTTTCGGCGATTATCGATGAAAGCAAAAAAATCGGCGCTGACTGGATCATGCTTGGATCACACCGACATGGCGCACTCTTTCACCTCTTGGTAGGCAGTGTATCAGAGGGAGTAATCCGTCAGGCAACCTGCCCGGTCATCATTGTGCCTTCAATACAGCAGTGAGCTGCCGCCAGGCATGCACCAGAAAAAAAGCTGACCCTGAAACAACAATAATTGTAGCTCCGGATGCCAGATCCCACTGATAGGAAAACCAAAGGCCGATGATGCTGAATAATGATGAAAGCGCTGTTGCCAGCACCATCATACCTGGCAGAGTGCGACTGAACATCCTGGCAATTGCTGCGGGAATAGTGAGCAGCGCAATAACCATAACGATACCAACGACCCGCATCATGACCACCACCGTCAAGGCAATCAGACAGAGCATCAAAAGGTAGAGGGCTGTTGTTTTCAACCCCGATACCCTGGCGTACTCCTCATCAAACGATATGGCAAGAAACTCCTTGTTGAGCAGCCATACCACTCCAATGATAAAAAGATCAAGCAACAGGATCATCCAGAGATCAAATGTTGGAACCGTAAGTATGTTGCCGAACAGATAGCTGAAAAGATCGGGGGCATATCCAGGTTTGAGACCTATACATATTACCCCGACTGCCATCCCGACTGCCCAGAACGTACCGATAGCACTATCTTCGGCAACCTTGGCCTTTTTGCTCATCAGTCCGATAGCAACGGCGGCGAATAGACTGAACGGTATAACTCCGAGGAGTGGATTGATCCCGAGGTAGTAACCAAGACCGATGCCGCCAAAAGCTGTATGTGCGATACCACCGCTGATAAACCCTATCTTTTTCACTACGACGTAGGTGCCTATAATTCCACAGGCGACACTGGAAAGAAGTGCAGCAAGCAACGCATTGCGCATGAACTCATAAGCTAGAATTTCGTGCAGCATACCGTTAAGGATGATCAAGAGTTCTGGAAACCTGAGAGTGATGTATAACCGGGTTGACCGGATAGTGGTAGAGTGCACTGAGGCTCTCCCTGTTCGGGCTCAAGGCGGACTCATAGAGTTCAAGCGTTACATTCAGAGAGGCTGTTCTGGTCACGTAACGGCTTATGGTTCCGGTATCGTGGGTGACAAGCACAATCGTAAGCTTTTCTTTGAGGTGCTCCATCAGATCGTAAATAGTAGTTTTCATCTGCGGATCAATACTTGCCGTTGGCTCATCAAGCAGGAGGAGTTCGGGATCTCCAGCCAATGCACGTGCAATAAGGGCCCGCTGCAGCTCGCCTCCGGAGAGGTCGCCAATGCGGCGCTCCGCCAGCCGTTCAAGGCCAGCCGTGCAGATTGCCTCATCTGCTTTCTCCCTGTCTCTCTTGTTATAGTGCTGAAAAAGTTTTTTGTTCGAAATTCGACCCATCAGGACAAGCTCGCGGATACTTATAGGAAAGTCGCGGTCAAAAAACAGTCGCTGAGGCACATAGCCGATTCGAGCGGGGAAACTTCCCGGAGAGCCTCCGAAAACCCTGACACTGCCTGCTGATGGAGCTTCCAACCCGAGAATCACCCGAAGAAGCGTTGTTTTTCCCCCGCCGTTAGGCCCTATAATACCAAGAAAATCACCATCATGAACCGACAGGGTCACCTTGTCAAGCACTTTCATTCCTCCCAACAACAGAGAAAGCTGGTCACATTGGATAATTGGATCCTTCATTGCATGCTCTCGATGAATGTTTTCGTGGCACGTCGCAGATTCTCCTGGTAATCACCAGCAAGAGGATCAACACTCCTGGTTACTCCACCAATTTCTTTTGCGATGGTTTCAGCCTGGGATCTGCTGAATTGTGGTGAAACAAACACCACCTTGATATTGTTTGCTTTGGCTTTATCGATGACACGCTGCATCTGCCGGGGAGTCAGCGTCTTTCCCTCATCCTCAACTGCGATCTGTTCCAGACCGAAAGCCGCAGCATAATATCCCCATGCGGGATGAAAAACCAGAAAACGTCTATTCGTTACACTCGCAAGCTGACGCTGAATTTCCCTGTCGAGCGACTGCAGTTCAGTTACAAGCTTTTCCCTGTTTTCCCGGTAGTCGTTCTTGTGGAGCGGGTCTGCTGAAGAAAGGGCATGCTCGACATTGTCGGCAATAATAATTCCGTTCGACGGTGAAAGCCAGTAGTGCGGGTCGTATCGTCCGTGATGATGACTCTCTTCTTGAGAAGTTTCATGCGAATCATCTTTTTTTACCGGAATAAGGCGAACACCTTCAACTGCATTACAGACTTTAAGGGTACTGTTCAGTGACAAAAAGCGCTGCATCCAGTCAAGCTCAAACTCTACCCCTGATCCGGCCTTGATGAAGAGTGCTGCGCTGCCAAGCCGGACCATCTGCCTGGGTGAAGGCTCATAACTATGGGGATTTCCGCCTGGAGGAACCATGACCGATACAGCAACATGACTGCCTCCAATCCTTTTGACAAAGTAGGAGAGCGGTTCAATAGAGCAGACAACCTGAAGTTGTGTTGTGTCGGTCTGATGCACACATCCGCTCAGGAAGAGGAGTCCAAGAAGCGTATAAGCCAAAACTGACGAGTGCACTATGCTTTTCAACTGAAACCCTCCTTTTCTTTCGATACACAGGAGTCACAGATGCCACTCAGTTGCACCACATGGCTCACAAGCCGGAAACCTTCAATCATCATCCCCACATGATAACCGCATTGATCAACCTGACCTACCTTTCCACATGATGAACAGATAATATGATGGTGATGATGATGTTCCTGGACGGGCCGGCAACAGAGAGCATAGCTTCGCTCACGGGCAAAACCTACAACGCGGAATAACACCCCGCAATCGGCAAGGGTTTCAAGGTTGCGATAGACACCGGGCAGACCGCACTGCCGGAAGTGAAGTTTCAGATGGTCCTGAACCTCCAATGGCGAAAGCGGCTTTTGAGTTTGCAAAAACAAGGCAACCATCTCTCGACGACGCGGCGTGAGCTTGAGCCCGGCCCCTCTGATCAAGGTATACGCTTCATTCATGGACTAAACAGAAATTATTTCTATTTATAAGATAAAAATGAGTCAAACCGTTCCTGTACGAAAAAAATAGCGGTAACCGATTACAATAATCGGGTTACCGCATGAATAAAGAGAGTCAGGGAAGACGGTTCAGTGCGCTGACCGTGGCTTTGATGGAAGCAAGACTGATATTTGAATCGATTCCCGCGCCATAAGCAATCCTTCCGTCGGCGCTGCCAATCTTGATATATGCTATGGCAAGTGCCCGGGCGCTGTGTCCGATAGCGTGCTCGGCATATTCTTCAACGCTGAATTCAAGGCCACTCTCTTTGATAAAGCCCTTGACAAACGCATCGAGAGGACCATTGCCCCTGGCCTCAAAGCTGAATTCCCTCTCCCTCATCTGCACGATGCAGTTTATAGTCGTCGAATCTTCTTCACTCCGGAGAGGATCCTCATCATCCCAGCTGAAATGACACTTTTTGAGCGTAACAGGTTCCTTGAGTTTAACATACTCGGCATGAAAAAGATCATGAATCTGCTCAGACGAAAGCTCTTCACCGGAAGTGTCGGCAACGGCCTGAACAGCTTCGGCAAAATCGGGCTGCATCCATTTCGGAATCTGAATCCCGAAATCCTTCTCAAGCACATAGGCCATTCCGCCCTTTCCGGACTGACTGTTGATGCGTACTATCGCTTCATAGGTACAGCCGACATCCTGAGGATCGATTGGCAGATAGGGAACAGCCCACAACCCGTCAGGTGACAAGGCATGCGCTTTCATCCCTTTGCTGATTGCGTCTTGATGAGAACCGGAAAAAGCTGTATACACCAGTTCTCCTGCATAAGGATGGCGAGGATGGATATCCAAACGGGTGCACCGGCGATAAACCTCGCGTACCCGCGGGAGATCGGAAAAATCAAGCTGAGGATCGACACCCAGACTGAAGAGGTTCAATGCCATGACTACGATATCCATGTTGCCGCAGCGTTCGCCATTTCCAAACAACGCTCCTTCAATACGATCCGCCCCCGCCAGAAGGGCTAATTCAGCAGTTGCTACGGCTGTGCCACGATCATTATGGGCATGAACGCTGATCAGGACAGCATCCCGATCCTTTATATGGCGACAGAACCACTCGATCCGGTCAGCATAAATATTCGGACGGGACATTTCAACCGTTGAGGGCAGATTGAGGATGATTTTTTCATCCGCAGATGCTCCCCATGTATCCATGACTGCGTGACAGACTTCAAGGGCATAATCGAGCTCGGTACCGGTAAAACTTTCAGGGCTGTACTCGAAGCGAATGCCTGCACTGCCCGACTGATCCTTCAGGCGGCGAACGAGTGCCGTTCCCTCGACAGCAATCGCTTTGATCTCCTCCTTGTTTTTGCGAAAGACAACATCCCGCTGCAACTGTGATGTCGAATTGTAAAGGTGGACAATTGCCCGCTTCGCACCGCTGATTGCATCAAACGTTTTTCGGATCAAATGTTCACGAGACTGGGTAAGCACCTGAATGGTAACATCATCCGGAATCAGATTGTCGTTGATCAATCTACGGACAAACGCATACTCAGTGGCCGAAGCTGATGGAAAGCCGACCTCGATTTCCTTGAAACCAACGGAAACCAGAAGCTGAAACATGGAGACCTTTTCTTCAACGCTCATTGGTACCGGAAGGGCCTGATTACCGTCACGAAGATCCACACTGCACCATATCGGCGCTTTTGTTATGGTGTTGTCCGGCCAGCTCCTTGCGGTAAGATTCACGGCAGGATAGGCTGCATATTTTTGATAATTCATTTTTTTCATTGCACTTTCTTCTCCTTTTGATCCTTTAAAATGACAAAAGCCACCAACCCTGAGAGGCTGGCGGCTTTAACAATGTTCTTTCCGGCGATAAAAACGAACTAAAACGCACCTCCCCTTAGAGCCATAAAGCCCGGAGCAGCAGAGCCAGGGTAAGCAAAGGGTTATTCAGGTTCGCAATGTTCATCGTCAAGAAAAAATTAAATCGATCAATCAATACCGTTGCATTAAAAATACAAAATTCGCGAACGCTTGCAATACAAACCTGAACATTTTCCTACATCAGGAATGTCCTGAAAATTAAGAGCCAGGTAAACCCATCAGCCCGGGAGTTATACCTTAACAGGCAGAATCACAAAGGGAATACCGTGCACATAGAGATTCTGCTGCACGGCAAACACTGTGTAGTTGTGCAGCCAGCGATCCATAAAGGTTTCGTTGGTAAAAACAAGCTGCCCGCCAAAGAAGACAATGTCGGGGAATTTTTCACGGATAGAAGGAACAAGCTTGTTGACCTCGTCAACGACATCTGTTCCAATCGAAAAATATGCCTCGGCATAGTGACCGTGATCGTTCATGTAATCCACATACTTGGAGGTTTCGTTGCGCACAAAACTGCCAAGATTTTCTATTTCATCGGCACCTTTGAAGTTGCCGGCATCAATCGAACCTATTTCAACGAAGACATAATTTTTATACGTGCTGCCAAAGAGACGGAACACACTGAACAGGGTATGCAACCCAAGTCCGTTAAAACCGTTGACCAGAATAGCTGCCGTCTTAGCTTTCGAATCATAAACCGGAGCGGGCGTGGTGCTGTCATGGACATCAGAGCCGCTCAGTACGGCTGCTTCAACAATAACATCGAGCCGTTTGAGTGTGGAATAGGTTTTGTTGTAGTGGCTTTTGATAAAAAAGGCACCCAAAACCAATACACCGGTTATCACGATGGTGACCCATCCACCTTCATCAAACTTGAGAATCAGTACCGAAATCAGGATAAAGGTGGTCAGCGTCAGACCAATGCCGTTAATAATGAGTTTTTTGAGCCACTGCTTTTCGGTCCCTCTCTGCTCCCACCAATGCTTTACCATGCCAAGCTGTGAGAGGGAAAAGGTGATGAAGACGTTTATACTGTAAAGGACGATCAAAAAATCAACCGATCCATTAGACGCCAGCATCATAGCGAGCGATGCAATGCCCATGACAAGAATGCCCTTTTCGGTCACCAGCCTGTCGCTCAACATGGCAAAGCGGGTCGGCAGCCATTTGTCGAGCGCCATATTGGCCAGCACCCTCGGGCCATCAAGAAAACCGGTCTGCGCCGCAATAAAGAGAAGCACCGCTTCAGAAAACAGTGTAATCCAGACAAACCCGACACCGTAAAAGCCACCCCAGGATGCTGTTACGCTTTCAAACAAAATAGCGTTCAATGTTTTACCGGGCGAATCACGAACATCAAAAAGAATGTACGCCATCATAAGTCCCATGACGGTCACTGAAAGTGAAATCGCCATATACTTCATGGTTTTTTTTGCAGTAGCAACTTTCGGTTCCTGCAAGACAGGAAGACCATTACTGACTGCCTCAATTCCGGTAAAGGTACCAGCACCAAGGCTATAGGCTTTCAAGACAAGAAAGAGCACCCCGAAAAGACCCAGGGTATGAAAAGAATTGGTAAGCTCACGTCCGGTTTCATGATAGACAACACCAAAGTTGCCCATATGGGATATCACCGCATAGACGATGACAACCGCATGGGTGAAGACAAACAGAAGGAAAACAGGTACCAGCGGCATGACCGCTTCCTTGATTCCCCTGAGATTCAATAACAGCAATACAAAAACGCCGAAAACGGCAAACCAGAGTTTATAACCAATATAGCCTATCGGCAGAAAGCTGAAGATTGCGTCGGCCCCGCTGGCTATTGATATGGTAATGGTGAGGATATAGTCGATAAGAAGAGCACTGCCTGAAATAACGCCCATTTCCGGGGAGAGCAGTTTGCTGGCAACCAGGTATCCCCCGCCGCCATGTGGAAAGAGTTCAATAATATGGGAATAACTTGAGGCGATAATAAGGATGGTGATTCCTGTGCCTATTGCAACAAATATACCGAGTGTAGGATGACCCTGGAGAGCTTTAAATGCTTCCGCCGGACCGTAACAGGAAGAGGAAAGACCATCAGAACCAAGCCCGACCCATGCAAGGAAAGCCGAGAGGGCGAGCTGATGAAAAATCCTGTGATCCGTAAAATCCCTTGCCCCGCCAAGAAAAAAAGTTTTTAGCTGCCTGAATACTTTATTCGCTGCCATAATAAATCTGAAAAAATTACCTGAGTATGATGCATTATTTTCTTCTATCGCCCTCACACCACCTTAATATATAATACGCCTCAACCCCACTATTATAAATGGTCAGGCAGCTGAAACAGCCATCCTTAACAGGTAGATAATGGAGAAGCAAAAATACTCACTCTGCCATTATCTTGATAAAGCGCTTGGGATGATCATGTTCAGGCAGGACAAAGAAAAAAAGAGGGCGCCGGAAAAGAAAACAGCACAAAATAAAAAAAGGAAGATCTTCTTTCGAAGTACCTTCCTTTTTTGGCTCCGCGGGAAGGACTCGAACCTACAACCCTGCGATTAACAGTCGCATGCTCTACCATTGAGCTACCGCGGAATATTTCAACAACAGTATTACTGCTGATTGGCGATCAATATAATTCCGTTTTTTTTAAATACAAACCTCCTCTGGTTTTTTTTGTGTGATTCGTGTTAAAAGTTGTACCGTCAACCATTTTCATTTTCCATAATAATTTTTGTACATTGGTGTTCTTTTACTGAAAAGGCAGTTATATGTATAAAGAAAAATCGCCAATAGCGATCCGGGTAGCAGATCTTGTGCAGGGAATCCATGAGTTTGATTTTACCTGCAATGCCAATGATTTTACAGGCTGGCAGTTGGCTGAGGCCGGTTTCACCCGGGATATTCAGATCAAGGTGGTTGTTGATAAGAGTGAAGAAGAAGTCACCTTCACCATTGATATACATACTGTAGGAGATTTTACCTGTGATAGATGTCTTGCGCCGATATCAAGAACGCTTTCCGGATCGCTCAAGCTCTATTATTTATACGGTGTATCTGTAGAAAAGGCTGAAGAGTGGAATGAAGAGTACCGCTTGCTCGACAAAAATGCCGATTCCATAGATCTGACCGTGGATGTTTGCGAAACTCTGCTGCTGTCGTTGCCATTAAAGGTAACATGTACGGATAACCCTCTTTGCAAGCTATACGGAATTGATGAAAAAAATGAAGAGTCTCATGCTGAGGAGATAAGTGCCTGGCAGGAGTCGCTTGAACAGCTGAAAAACAAGTATCGTTAACTGATTATAAATAAAGAGTACCGCTATGGCCAATCCTAAAGCCAAAATGTCTAAGTCCAGAAGGGATAAAAGACGTGCCCAGTTTATTGCCCGTACAAAGCCGGCGACGACAGTCCTTTGCGCAAACTGCGGCGAACCAACTCTTCCGCACCGTGCATGCCGTCATTGCGGTCACTACAGGGGAAGATGTGTTGTCAATAAATTAGCAAAGAGCTGATAACCCTAACAAGACAAAAACCCCATCATGTTGACCATTGTTGTTGACGCCATGGGCGGAGATAATGCCCCCGCCTGTGTGATAGAGGGAACGATTCAAGCTTTGCAGGAAAGCAATAACAGGTTTGAAATCGTACTTATCGGCCAATCCGAAAAAGTTGAACCGCTGCTCGCCACGCGAGATATCAGTGCGCTTAACCTCAGATTTCTGCATGCCCCCGAAGTGGTGACGATGGAAGATATTCCGGCAACTGCTGTCAAAACAAAACAGGAATCATCACTTGTAAAGGGCTTGCAACTCTGCAAGGCCGGGCAGGCTCATGCCTTCGTCAGCGCTGGCAACACCGGCGCCCAGATGGCCGCTTCGCTTTTTGTCCTCGGTCGGATTCCAGGTGTACTCCGTCCTACCATTTATGCATATTTCCCTCGTCTTGGGGAAGGATTGACCAATATTGTCGATGTAGGGGCAAATGTTGACTGTAAACCGGAAAATCTTGTCCAGTTTGCAGAAATGTTGACCATCTACCAGCGCTATGGTGCCGGAATAGAAAAGCCTCTGACAGGACTGCTCAACATCGGAGAGGAAGAGGGTAAGGGATCCGAAGTGCTCAAGCAGACATTCAAACTTCTTAAAGAGGCTGACAGCAAGGGAAAAATCTCTTTTATTGGAAACATCGAGGGACATGATATTTTAAAAGGACGCGCAAGCATCGTTGTCTGTGACGGGCTTGTAGGCAACACCATCCTGAAATTCGGCGAAAGCATTCCGGAGTTTCTTGGCACCCTTTTCAAGCAGTCACTCGAGAAACTTCTTGCTACAGGCCAGATGGACCAGTCTGCAGCAAAGCTGACTACCGGTATGTTCAAGGGAATGTTCGAACCTTTTGATGTCGAAAAATTCGGCGGTGTCCCTTTTCTTGGAGTTGACGGCATATCCATTGTCGGCCATGGGCGATCTACTTCAAGGGCTATCAAAAACATGATCTATATGGCTGAACATATGATCGAAAAGCGTGTCAATGAACATATCGCGGATGTTCTTTCCGAAAAGTAATATTTTTCTATCCGCACCCCTCTGCAGCTGAGTCATCAGCACAAAGCCGAAGGTTATTTTTTTATTTTATCCTGCATGAAATAACTGCCAACAACGCATGAAAGCTGCAATTACGACTACAGCCAAATATTTACCAGACAATATTCTGAGCAATCACGACCTCGAACTCATGCTCGAAACCAACGACGAGTGGATTCGATCGAGAACAGGCATCAGCGAACGCAGGATACTCAAGGATCCGGAAAAAGCAACATCGTATATGTGCGGAGAGGTTGCCCGGCAGCTTCTTGAAAAAAGGCAGATATCGGCTGATGAGATTGACTTGATTATTGTTGCGACCATGACCCCTGATATGCTCTTTCCATCGACAGCATGTCTGGTTCAGAGCATAATCGGTGCCACCAAAGCCTGGGCGTTCGACCTTAATGCCGCCTGTTCCGGCTTTATTTTCGCACTGAACACAGCTTCGCGCTTTATTGAGTGCGGTGCCCATAAAAAAATCATGGTCATCGGCGCCGACAAGATGTCGTCGGTTATTGATTATACCGATCGCTCCACCGCCATTCTTTTCGGAGACGGCGCCGGCGGTGTAATTCTTGAACCCTCAAAGGGAGAGGAATACGGTATTCTCGATTCACGCATGTACTCAGATGGAGAGAACGGCAAGCATCATCTGCTTATGACTGGCGGAGGAAGCCTTAATCCGGCATCACATGAAACAGTTGACAAGCGGATGCACTATATCTGTCAGGACGGTCGTCAGGTGTTCAAGTCAGCTGTTATCTCCATGGCTGAGGTAGCCGCCGAAATCATGAGCCGCAACAACCTCAAGGCTGAAGATATCGACTACCTTGTCCCTCACCAGGCGAATCAAAGGATCATTACCGCAACAGCTGAAAGAATGGGCCTTGATGATACAAAGGTCGTCTCGAACGTCGCCCGCTATGGCAATACGACGGCAGGCACCATCCCGATCTGCCTTGCAGAACTGGACGAAGAGCAGAAACTGCACTCCGGATCGAACCTGGTACTGGTCAGTTTCGGGGCAGGATATACCTGGGGCGGCATCTACTTAAAATGGCAGTAATATCGTTTCACCCATTTATCTGAACAATTGCATTCATGAAGGCATTTGTATTTCCGGGACAGGGATCCCAGTATTGCGGCATGGGCAGGGATATTTTTGAAGCTTTCCCCGCTGCCCGCACCATGATGGAACGGGCGAATGAACTCCTCGGTTATTCAATAACCGATATTATGTTTTCGGGCAGCGAAGAGGAGTTGCGCCAGACGAAATATACCCAGCCGGCTATATTTCTGCACAGTATAGCTGTGGCAACACTTATCGGCAGTAAAGATATAACCATGACTGCCGGACACAGCCTCGGAGAATACACAGCACTCTGCTTTGCCGGAGCTATAGGGTTTGATGATGCTTTGCGTATTGTGGCAAAGCGTGGCGATCTCATGCAGAATGCCGGCAAGCAAAACCCAGGAACCATGGCCGCAATTATCGGCATGCCCGATAATGCTCTCGATAGCCTGCTTGCTGAAGCTGGCCGGGAAGGAATAATTCAGGCTGCTAATTTCAACTCTCCCGGACAGGTTGTTCTTTCCGGCGACATTGCCGCCGTAAAAAAAGCCGTTGAACTTGCGCCTTCCAAGGGTTCGCGTATGGCAAAAGAACTGGTGGTTTCAGGCGCATTTCACTCCCCGCTCATGAAACCTGCCGAACAGGAGCTCTCAGCAGCACTGGATCAGATTGACATTCAGCCTGCGACGATTCCTGTTTGCATGAATGCCATCGCACAACCGGTTACCAGCGCTGCTGAAATAAGAAAAAACCTGATTTTACAGCTCACCAGTTCTGTATTATGGACACAATCGATTGAGTCAATGATACAGAGCGGCATTACAGAATTTGTTGAAATCGGACCTCAGAAAGTTTTGCAGGGGCTGATTAAACGAATCGACAAAACAGTTACAACCCGGGGCGTTGATAACGCTGCGGATATTCAATCGCTTGTTTGACAGTTCTACCGAGAGGCCATTAACATCAACCGACAGAAACAATGTTTGAAGGAAAAATTGCCGTTGTAACGGGAGCCGCCAGAGGAATCGGGCAGGCTATAGCTTTTAATCTGGCATCTAAAGGCGCCGATATTGTCCTTTGCGACATCAAGGCTGAATGGCTTACAGAAACCGCTGAAGGCGTAAAAAAACTAGGTCGGAAGGTATTCTGCTTTGAACTTGACGTCACAAACACAGAAGCTGTGCAAAGTGTCTTCAACGACATAGCCGCAGAAACCGGAAAGATTGATATTCTCATCAACAATGCAGGCATTACCCGCGACGGCCTTCTGATGAGAATGAGCGAAGAGGATTGGGATGCGGTTCTGACGGTCAACCTTAAAGGAACCTTTGCATGTACAAAAGCGGTCAGCCGCACCATGATGAAGCAGCGTTCGGGCTCTATCGTTAATATCGCATCCGTTATCGGCATCATGGGAAATGCCGGACAGGCAAACTATGCTGCATCAAAGGGAGGCGTCATCGCTTTTACCAAATCCATCGCTAAAGAGCTTGCATCGCGCAACATCCGTGTAAATGCCGTGGCTCCAGGGTTCATAGCATCCAAAATGACCGACGCACTTTCTGAAGAGGTCAAGCAGAAGATGCTTGATGTCATTCCCCTTGCACGCTTCGGCCAGCCGGATGATGTAGCAAACGTGGTATCGTTCCTTGCCGGAGAAGAGTCGCGCTATATTACAGGTGTTGTCATCAACATCAGCGGCGGCATGGTCATGTGATTTGGGCAAGGTGATTTTCTTTGTATATTGTCTGACTTTTTCAACTTTTTTTATCCGTAACCAACTATTAATCTGGAGAAACAAACAATGACTGAAGCAGAAATCAAAGATAAGGTATACGATATTATCGTCAGCAAAATGGGCGTTAACAAAGATCAGATCAAACCGGAATCAAAATTTTCCGATGACCTCGGAGCCGATTCACTTGATACCGTTGAGCTGATTATGGAACTTGAGAATGAATTCGGTGTGCAGATTCCTGATGAAGATGCTGAGAAGATCGGCACTGTGCAGCAGGCTATCGATTACATCGTTAAAAAGTAATCATCATCTCCCCGCAATAAGCAGGCAAACGTTAAATCAAAACAGATGGGTCAGGAGCGCAAGCGAATAGTCGTTACCGGAATAGGTGTGTTAACACCTATAGGTCTAAATAAAGATGAGTTCTGGGACGCTCTGTATCAGGGAAAGAGCGGTGCTGCTCCTATCACCTATTTTGATACGACTGATTTTGCCACAACTTTTGCCTGTGAATTGAAAGGATTTTCGTCTGAACCCTATATTGACAGGAAATCCTCAGACAGGATGGATCCCTACTGTCAGTATGCCGTCAGTGCAGCAACTCAGGCATTGACAGATTCAGGACTCAATCTGCAGGAGATCGACCCGCTCAGAATCGGTGTTGTACATGGTTCTGGTATTGGAGGCATGACCACCTACGATAAACAGTTCAGAAACTATCTTGAACGTGGACCGAGACGGATCAGCCCCTTTTTTATCCCCATGCTTATCCCTGACATTGCTGCCGGTCAGATTTCAATACGTCATGGACTGATGGGTCCGAACTATGCGACAGCTTCCGCCTGTGCAACATCGCTGCATGCCATTATTGACTCCTATATGCTCATTCAGTCAGGCATGGCTGACTATATGGTTTGCGGTGGATCAGAAGCACCAATCACGCAAATGAGTGTAGGAGGTTTCAACGCCGCCAAAGCACTCTCTACAGCAAATGACCGGCCCGAGCAGGCATCACGACCCTACGACCGCGACCGTGACGGTTTTGTCATGGGCGAAGGAGGCGGATCGTTAATACTTGAATCTCTTGATTCAGCAAAAGCCCGCGGTGCAAAAATTTATGGCGAAATTGTCGGAGTCGGAGCAACAGCCGATGCCTATCACCTGACAGCCCCGCACCCCGAGGGCATAGGTGCGGTCAATGCCATGAGAAGTGCACTCGCTCTGGCAGGAATTACTCCTGATAAAATTGATTATATCAATACCCACGGCACATCAACGCCACTGGGTGATATCGCTGAAATTAAGGCAATCAAAACTGTTTTTGGTGAACACGCCTACAAACTGAGCATCAGCTCAACCAAGTCAATGACAGGCCATCTTCTTGGTGCTGCAGGAGTTGTTGAATCGATCGCCTGCCTGCTTGCCCTGGAAAACCAGACTGTTCCACCGACCATCAACTGCGATAATCTTGATCCGGAGATTGATATCGATGTGACTCCAAACACTCCCAAAAAACGCTCTTTAGAGTACGTCCTTAACAATGGCTTTGGATTTGGAGGCCATAACGCCTCACTGATTTTCAGGAACGGTTCATCTCTCTGATAAAACCATTCCTGCCAATGGAGCAATTCTGGCAAAAAATCACATCCTTTGCATTTCCACGAACAGAGGAGAACACCCTTTCTTACAAAATCGAGGATAATCATCCTTTGATAACGGCTGGCCTTTCTCTGAAAACTATCGATTACCTGCATAAGCTGACAGGATTTCCCGGCATCAATCTCCCGATCTTCCTTACAGCCCTGACTCACCGCTCCGTAGTCCATGATCCTGCAACACCATCCATTATTGAATCAAACCAGCGTCTTGAATTTCTTGGAGACTCTGTCCTCGACCTGCTGATTGCCGAATATCTGTTCAAACATTTCCCCGAAAACGCAGAGGGCGAGCTTTCAAACAATCGGGCTAAAATAGTGAATCGGAAATCACTTGCCGGATTTGCCCGCAGCATTAAGCTGGGTGAACATCTCCTTATTGGTGATTCGGCGGATGAAGAAAAAATCAGAACCAGCGAGTCCGCTCTTGCCGATGCTTTTGAGTCACTCATCGGGGCTATTTATCTTGACCGGGGAATCAAGGAAGCTTCAGACTTTATCAGCCGCCATATTATTGAACATGTGAATTTCAATACGATTGTGGCAGCCGAGCATAACTATAAAAGCCGTCTCATCGAGTACACACAATCGCATCATCTTGCGCCTCCAGTATACTCGGTAATGGAAGAAGCCGGTGCTGAGCATGACAAAACCTTTACGGTAAGAGTGACCTGCGGCGATATCCTCCTTGGTCAAGGTTCTGCTCAAAGAAAAAAAGATGCGGAACAATTTGCGGCAAAAGAGGCAATGGAACGAATCACTGCAGAAGATATCGAGGGGCAATGAAATAACGACTCTTCCCGCTCTTTTTTTTCTGATTGTTTTGAGCTTATGTCAGCCTTCCTCTATATTGAAACACATGTTTCTTATAACGAAAAATCCCCCTGCGTAAGCAATAACACAATGAGAGAAAAACTGATTTTTGATTTGTCCCGCAGTGGCCGTAAAGGCTACACTCTCTCCGGTCATGATCTGCCGGAAATGCCACTGGATTCTATTCTGCCATCCAGGTTTCTGCGCCAGACACCAGCGGAACTTCCGGAGGTTTCCGAAAGCGAGGTCGTTCGTCATTTTGTGCGCCTTTCGAACATGAACTACCATGTTGACAAAAACATGTACCCGCTTGGAAGCTGTACCATGAAGTACAATCCAAAGATCAATGATTATACCTGCGACTTGCCGGGATTCAGCGCACTCCATCCTCTGCAGCCATCGGAAACAACTCAGGGGGCGCTGCAGCTTATGTATGAACTTGCCGAGATGCTTCGTGAAATTGCAGGCATGGCAGCCGTAACCCTGCAACCGGCTGCCGGCGCCCATGGTGAGCTTACCGGTATTCTCCTTATAAAAAAGTATCACGAATCACGGGGATCAAAACGCAGCAAACTGCTTGTTGTTGACTCGGCACATGGCACCAACCCGGCTTCTGCTGCGTTAGCAGGATACCAGATTATTTCTGTTGCAGGCAACAGTGACGGCCGCACTGATCTCGACGACCTCCGCTCCAAGCTTGACGGTGATGTTGCGGCACTCATGCTTACCAATCCGAATACCATAGGGCTTTTTGAAAAAGACATTCTGCGCATCGCAAAGATGGTGCATGACAACGGCAGTCTGCTCTATATGGATGGCGCCAACATGAATGCACTCCTCGGCATTACCCGTCCTGGAGATATGGGCTTTGATGTGGTTCATTACAACCTGCACAAGACATTTTCAACTCCTCACGGTGGCGGTGGACCCGGCAGCGGTCCGGTCGGCGTCAGCGAAAAGCTTCTCCCATACCTGCCTGTACCGATCATTGAAAAAAATGAGACCGCGGAAGGAACAACCTATTCGCTCAGTTATGACCGCCCTGAAAGCATCGGAAGAATGATGAATTTTTACGGGAACTTTGCTGTTCTTGTCAGGGCGTATACCTATATCCGGATGCTTGGCCCTGATGGGCTTCGCCGGGTTTCTGAAAATGCCATTATTAATGCCAACTACCTCTTGAGCCGTCTGCTTGAACGTTATGATCTGCCGTATCCTAAACCGGTACTCCACGAGTTCTGCCTTTCGGGAGACAGGCAGAAAAAAGCGCACGGCGTCAGAACGCTTGATATCGCCAAAAGGCTGCTTGATTACGGCTTTCATGCTCCGACCATTTATTTCCCGCTCATTGTCAGTGAAGCAATAATGATAGAGCCTACAGAAACTGAGTCAAAAGAGACTCTCGATGTTTTTGCCGATGCCCTGCTCAGCATCGCCGATGAAGCTGAAACGAACCCTGCGCTGGTACTTTCAGCTCCGGTAACAACACCGGTTAAACGACTTGATGAGGCTCTTGCCTCAAGGCAACTGAACATCTGCTGCTCGCTGTAAGAGCAAGCGGAAATAATTAACGAAATCTTTACCTGACTGATTGTGCAGTACAAATCCATGTTGTTATACTTCAAAAAAACTCGAGGATATGCTCCTACATCGCACGAAAGTTCTTGTACTCAACAGCAGCTATGAACCTTTAAGTATTTGTGACGCTCAGAAAGCCGTTCTTTTACTCTTTGGAGGGAAAGCCGTGCCGGTCGCACATCACCCAGAACGGGTTATCTGCACGGTTTCCCGAAGCTACCCCCTGCCGAGTATTGTACGACTGACCTTTTTTGTCAGGGTACCCTACAAAAGAATCATCCTGAACCGGAAAAACATTCTCCTCAGAGACAGTTTCCAGTGCCAGTATTGCGGTAAAACAGATCACCCCTTAACCATTGATCACATACTTCCCCGCTCCAGAGGGGGGGAATATTCATGGGAAAACCTTATAACTGCTTGTCCGCGCTGTAATTCCAAAAAAGGAAACAGAACTCCCCGTGAAGCAGGGATGCACCCTTTAAAGCACCCGATCAGACCAAATAACCTGATGTTCATGCAGCAGCTGACGACAACGGTTTCCGATGAATGGAAGCCTTATCTTTATATGAGCTGACAATATTCCGTATGCAAACAAGAGTCATTTCAGTTGTTTTTACTATTAAGGCCGAAGCCGCAAGTTCTCCAATTACCTCAGGAATACCGGAACGAATCACACCCGAATGAATAAACGCAACTATCTCCTTCTTCCCGGATTTTTCAGCCTTCTGCTCCTCCTGCCGGCATCATTAATCGGGTCCACTCCAACAAAACCAGGGAGTGAAACATGGGCTGCCCAGCAGATTTTCAACGGTACCGACACCAGAATTGAAGAGACGCTGAAGAGTCTGACCCTTGCACAAAAGGTTGGACAGATGCTCATCGCAGAATCCGACGGCCATTATAACAGCGATGATGATGCCGCTTACCGGCTTCTTGACCGGCTGGTAAAGGAAGAAAAAATTGGCGGCATCATGTTTCTCAAGGGAGGAGCCTTCAGCGCAGCCATGCTGGCAAACCATTTTCAGTCTCTTGCACCACGTCCACTCCTGATGAGTGCCGATATGGAACGGGGTCTGGCCATGAGATTGACCGGCGCTACCGAATTCCCCCCTAATATGGCCCTGGCTGCAACACAGGATTACAGACTTGCCGGAAAAATGGCTCAGGCCATTGCTGAAGAGGCAAAAGTCGTTGGACTTCAGCAGGATTATGGCCCAACGCTTGACTTGAACATCAATCCTTTAAACCCTATCATCAACACCCGTTCCTTTGGTGATAATCTCTCTCTGACCATTGCAATGTCTCATGCAGTTATCGAGGGACTCCAGTCGAACGGTATTATTGCAACAGCAAAGCACTTTCCAGGACACGGAGACGTGACCGTTGACAGTCATATGTCGCTTCCTGTGCTTAAGGCTGACCGTCAGCAATTGGATGATTATGAACTGAAACCCTTTAAGGCCGCGATAGAACAAGGAGTCATCAGCGTGATGATCGGGCATCTTGCTGTGCCGAAATTAACAGGCTCAATGGAGCCTGCCTCGATTTCAAAAATAATCGTCACCGACCTGCTTCGACATGAACTTGGGTTTAAGGGGCTGATCATTACCGACGCCCTGAACATGAAAGCATTGTACAATGGTCAAAATGTGCCGGATATTTCAATTAAAGCCGTTCAGGCCGGAAACGACCTCCTGCTCTTTTCTCCTGATCCTGAACTTGCCCATCGATCTATCGTTCAGGCCGTTGAACAAGGTCTTATCCCGATAGAACAGATTGATGCCTCTGTACGAAGAGTCCTTCAGGCGAAACAGTGGCTTGATATCGAACACCACAAGTTTGTCAATCTGAACCGGATCCAGGAAAATGCAAGTCCCGAATCTCACCGCGATCTTGCCAGAAAAATAGCTGAAGCATCAATTACTCTCGTAAAAGATGACAACCACTACATGCCTCTGAAAAAAGTCTCATCAGGCAATCTTCTCAATATTATTCTTCAGGATAAAACCAATGTCGAAGTCGGTACTGGATATATCAAAAACATCGACAACTATTATACCGCCGACCATATCAGGATTGACCCTGGTGCCGACTCTCTCCGCTATGCAAATGCAACCGAAATGGCCATGAAAGCTCCGGCAGTTATTGTAACCTCGTATGTCCAGGCACTCTCAGGCTCAGGAACCCTGAAGCTGACCGAAAAGCAGCAGGAGTTTGTTCACTCCCTGGCCAAAATGATGCCAAAAGAAAAACCGCTGATTTTTATTTCACTCGGAACTCCTTACCTGATCAACTATTTTCCTGAATTAACGACCTATCTCTGCACCTATTCATCAAAAGAGGAAAGTGAAGAGTATGCTGTGAAAGCGCTTAAAGGCAAACTTAAACCTCGGGGAATACTTCCGGTTTCGCTCCAGGGAAACCCCCGCTGAACAGCATGGATCGATCAAAAAACTCGTTACCAGCATTATCACTATGGGAAAAACCGTAAGGGACGAATCAACCGCTAGCGCCTACTGGGCGGCTGTCAATACCTTTTGTTCACTGAAGGACGTTCATGTCATTGCCGACGCACCGGTCGGCTGCTACAATCTTGTCGGTGTCGCTGTCATAGACTATACCGATGCTGTCCCCTACCTTGAAAATCTTACCCCGTCAAGCCTTACGGAAAAGGAAATAGCCTCGTCAGGCAGTTCTGAAATTGTCATGGACGTCATTGAAAAACTGCAGGCGCCGGGACGGCAGCTGATTCTGGTATCGAGTGCCGAGAGCGAGATGATCGGCAGCGATCATGAACGAATGCTGCACATGAAATATCCCGATGTCCGTTTTTTTTCATCGAACTCACTCGGTGAAAATGAGTGGCATGGACGAGACCGTGCACTGAAGTGGCTGCATAAACAATTCGATGATCATCAAGCCGCTGCGGTTGAACCAGGAAGTGTAAGCATCATCGGCCCAACCTACGGCTGCTTTAACAGCCCGTCAGATCTCGCTGAAATCAAGCGCCTGATTGAGGGCGCTGGTGGGCACATCCGTCATGTTTATCCCTTTGAAAGCTCCCTGCATGATGTTGCAGACCTTAAAAACTCCGATGTTATTGTGCAAATGTACCATGAATTCGGGAGCAGTCTTGCCTGCTTACTGAATAGACCTGTGCTGCAGGCGCCTTTTGGCATTGATGAAACAAAAAATTTTATTCTTGAGCTTGGACGATTGCTGAATAAAAATGAAGATGCCGAAGCTTTTTTGAAAGAAGAAAAACGCACCACACTGAAGCCAATCTGGGATCTCTGGCGGGGCCCGCAGGCGGAATGGTTTCCAACAATACGATTCGGAGTAACCGCAGCAAAAACCTATGCCCTCGGATTGAACACCTTTCTTGCCGGGGAGATGGGAATGCTCTGTCTCTTCAGCCACGACACCGCCGAAGCCGACAACACCCTGATCCGTGAAGAGATCAGGCAGAAACAGCCGCAGTTCCTTTTTGGCAGGATTGTTGATAAAATCTATCTGGCCGAACTTGATGCCAAAACACGATTTATTCCGGCGGGTTTTCCAGGTCCGATTGTCCGAAGAGCTCTCGGAACGCCTTTCATGGGTCACAGTGGAGCGGTCTATCTCCTCCAGGAAATTGTCAATGCCCTGTACGACATGCTGTTCAACTTCCTGCCTCTCAATCGTCGAGGACCGGCCGGTGAAGAGAGTACCGGCAAGGTGGCATGGAACAACGAAGCCAATGCCATTTTAAACGAAATTGTTAAAAAAGCTCCATTCATCAGCCAGATATCGTTCGGGCGTGAGCTGAAAAGAAAAGCAGAACAGCTGGCTCTGAAGCAGGGTAAGGATACCGTAACCCCCGAGATCATGCGAATGATGAACTGATTTGGAATATTTTGTTTTTTTGTGTATAGTCCAAGTCCACTTTCCGGAACCGGGGAATGCAGTTATTATCTGCTCAGCCCTCCCGGCCCGGCATTGCTAACGAAAAGAGGCTGCAAGAGATTTTTCCGGCAAAGAAGTTGCAGTTGCAACACGCTTTGCCTGGAGTGAAACGACAAGAAACAGAATGTCTGAACATCAGGAACAACTGGCTTTGATAGCCCTTACCCTGCCGGACGGGACAGTTAAATCATTCCCGACAGGCAGCACAGGTCAGGATATTGCACTTTCAATTGGACGCAAACTTGCCCAGGATGCGCTGGCTCTTAAGATTAACGGAACTCCTGTTGATCTCACTGCTCCCGTGACCGCTGATGCAGCGATTGAAATCATTACTTTTGATTCCACTGAAGGCAAAGATATTTTCTGGCACAGCTCAAGCCATATCATGGCACAGGCTATTGAAGAACTTTTTCCCGGCAGCAAATTCGGCGCGGGCCCATCGATAGAGCAGGGATTCTATTATGATGTTGCATCCGACCACCGCTTCCGCGAAGATGATCTCCGCGCAATCGAAGCCAGAATGCTTGAGATCAGCAAGCGGGATATACACATTCAACGGGAAGAGATGGCCCGTACTGCGGCAATAGACTTTTTCAAGCATACGAGAACCGACCCCTATAAGGTTGAGATTCTTGAAGATACCCTGAAAAACGTCGACACCGTTTCACTCTATCATCAGAACGGCTTTACCGATCTGTGCATTGGCCCTCACCTGCCGACAACCTCGAAACTCAAGGCAGTTCTTTTGACCAATATCTCCTCGTCCTACTGGCGCGGTGATTCCGGAAGGGAGAACATGCAGCGCATCTACGGCATCAGCTTTCCATCGGAAAAACTGCTGAAAGAGTATGTGACCCGTCTCGAGGAGGCTAAACGAAGAGACCACCGGAAGCTTGGTGCTGAACTTGAGCTCTTTATGCTCACACCTGAGGTTGGAAGCGGTCTGCCGATCTGGCTGCCGAACGGTGCCATAATCCGTAATGAACTTGAGTCATTTTTAAAGGAGGAGCAGCGCAAGCGCGGCTACCTGCCTGTTTATACTCCGCATATCGGCAATATTGAACTCTACAAGCGTTCAGGCCACTATCCGTATTACAGCGATTCGCAGTTTCCGCCTCTGACCTATCATGATGAAGACGGCAAGCAGGAGCAGTATCTTCTTAAACCGATGAACTGTCCGCACCATCACCTCATCTACAGCTCTAAAATGCGCAGTTACCGTGATCTGCCGCTCCGCCTGACAGAGTTTGGAACGGTCTATCGTCACGAGCAGTCAGGAGAGCTCAACGGTCTTGTGCGCGCCAGAGGCTTTACTCAGGATGATTCTCACATTTACTGCCGTCCCGACCAGCTTGTCGATGAGATCTGCAACGCTATCGATCTGACCCAGTTTGTTTTTGGAACGCTCGGTTTTTCAGACGTTCACACACGTCTCTCCATGCATGATCCTGCAAATCAGGCCAAGTACGGTGGAACAGAAGAGGTATGGGAACAGGCTGAAAAAGATGTGAAAGAGGCCGCCGACCGTATGGGTATTGAATACTTTATCGGTGTCGGTGAAGCCAGCTTCTACGGCCCGAAAATTGACTTTATCGTGCGCGACGCTCTTGGAAGAAAATGGCAGCTCGGCACAGTGCAGGTTGACTATGTCATGCCGGAACGGTTTGATCTTACCTACATCGGAAGCGATGGACAGAAACATCGCCCTGTTGTGATTCACCGTGCACCTTTCGGATCTATGGAGCGGTTTATCGGAGTCCTCATTGAGCATACTGCCGGTAATTTCCCTCTTTGGCTTGCTCCTGTTCAGGCTGTTGTGCTGCCGATCGCCGAAGATGTTCACGACTATGCTGCAACCGTATACCAGGCTCTGCAGGCGGCAGGAATCCGAACTGAGCTTGATACCAGAAGTGAAAAAATCGGCAAGAAAATTCGCGATGCCGAAATCGCCAAGGTCCCCTGTATGATCGTTATAGGACAAAAAGAGCAGGAAAGCGGCGAGGTTTCGCTGCGCCGTCATCGCATCGGTGATGAAGGGCGCTTCAGTGTAAGCGGACTGATCGAAAAGCTCCTGAAAGAGATTACCGGAAGAACCTGATTATCTAAAAAAAACCTGAACGCATGAAGAAACAGAAGGTTACGACTCAAAAGCCCAAACTTACCTATCGGGTCAATGAACAGATCCGTGTTCCGGAAGTCCGAATTATCTTTCCGGACGGAACACAGGAGGTGATGAAAACCATTGATGCAAAGCGTGTAGCAGAAGAGCGGAATCAAGACCTTATCGAAGTACAGCCGAACGCCGAACCGCCGGTTTGCAAGTTTGACAACCTCGGCAGGCTTCTTTATAAAATGGACAAGAGGGACAAGGATCTCAAGAAAAAGCAGAAGACAACCACCCTCAAGGAGCTGCGGTTTCATCCGAATACCGACAAGCATGATTTTGACTTCAAGAGTGCTCATCTTGAGGAATTTCTGCGCAAGGGAAACAGGGTACGGGCAACTATTGTCTTTCTGGGCCGTTCAATCATCTATAAGGATAAAGGACTTGAGCTTGCCGAACGTTTGACCGAGCGCCTCAGTGTTGTCAGTAATCGTGATGGCGATCCGAAATTCGAGGGAAAAAAACTGTTTGTTTATTTCGAGCCTGACAAGAAAAAGATAGATGCCTTCGAGCGAATTAAAGCAAAAACAAGCGCTCCACTATCGACAGAAACAACTAAACCGGCAAAACCGACCGAAGAGGTTGAACCGGCTGAGTAACAAAGATAATTTGACCATTTTTATATAAAACAATCAAGGACGATCATGCCTAAAATGAAATCACACCGCGGAGCAT
>Ga0209697_10000851_pt1 | contig 49774 bp, 36 predicted proteins | sample AliMusrvi5mmetaG_FD_184115 | JGI IMG/M metagenome (GOLD analysis project Ga0209697, IMG submission 184115) | Freshwater lake bacterial and archeal communities from Alinen Mustajarvi, Finland, to study Microbial Dark Matter (Phase II) - Alinen... | ecosystem: Environmental > Aquatic > Freshwater...
GATCCAGTGGCGGTTGTAATCGCCATAAACCACCTTCAATCCCGCATCGCGGCAAAACCGCATAAACGGCTGTGCCGTATCCCAGCCGACCTGATCCACCCCGCGGCGGGCGATCATGCTGCGCACCCCGTCCACCTGGCCGCTGGCCAGCAGCACCACGGCGGCCGGAAAAATCCAGGCGCCCGTCCGGCGTGCCACGGCCACAAGGCCGGCGGCCGCAAGCAGCGCCATCGCAGGCAGCATCAGAATGAGGAACCGCGCACCCGCCCAGCGCTGCGCCGTTAGGGAGGTAATAAAAAGCATCATCGGCATCAGGACCATCAACCAGACGGCCAAAATCGCCATGCCGCGATGCTCGCGCCTGGCACGCCAGCCCTCCACCAGGCTGCAGACCGCCAAGCCGCCCCATGCCAGCCGCCGGATCCAGCAAAGCGCCGCATGTGCCGCCGTGTCATTGATAAACCCGTCCACATATGTCATGAAAAAACTGAATCCCGTTGCGACATGTCTCAAGTCAAAGGTGTCGCCAAACCCAAAAGTCCGCCAGCCATGCGTGGCGTTCCATATCCACCACGGCGCGCTACCCGCCAGAAAACAGGCCAGCGCCACGAGGACCGGCTGAATATGGATCCGGCCGCGCCACCCCACCCAGACGATAAAGCCGGCCGCAAGCAAGCCGCCCAACGCCAGCTGGTTGGTCCACCACGCCAACCCGGCAACAAACCCAAGCGCCGCATAGTTCGAGAGCGAACCCGGGCGCGCCCGGGCCGTGGTGCGCAGCGCCAGCCAGACCGCCAGCCACCCCAGGAGGAATGTGGCCATATACCCGCCGCGCGGCGACACGGAAAACCACAAAAGCAGCGGCGGCCCGACCGCAAGCAGCGCCAGGGCGGCCAGCCCCGCCGCCCGGCCTCCCATCCGCCTGCCGATGGCGTACACAACCAGCAAAGCGGCCAGACCCAGCGCGACGGGACCCAGACAGATCACAAACAACGAGGATCCAAAAAGCTTGTAGAACAGCGCGCTGACCGCCGGTTCAAGGCTCCCCATGTAACACTGGCCATAATACAAAATCGGGTAGTCCACGCCCTCGGCCATATGTTTGGCCATCAGCGCGTGAATGCCCCGGTCGGCCACCTGGTTGACCCCATACCGGATGTCATGCGCATGGTGAAAATCGGCGGCCATATAAAGGCGCACCCCGGCCGCCAGCAACAGCAGTAAAACAACGGGCACGATCGTCTGTTTGACGATCCGCATCACATTCATCGCAACCATATCGCCGACCTTGAAAAGTTTCCCAAATCATTTATACAACAGGTTTGACGTTAGCATCTATTCGCATAATATAAAAGCGGTGTTCATTAAAAAAAATCAGACACCCAAGGATATTTTATGCATAAAGATTCACCGGCCTCCAGCAACGCAAACAAAAAAGCATGGCCACTGATCATCACGGGTCTCCTAGCCATCGGGCTGGGGGTCCGCATTTTCGGTGCCTGGTGCCTGCAACATTCCGCCAATCCCGATTATGGCATTGTCGGGATCATGGCCAAACACATAGCAGAAGGCCGCGATTATCCGGTTTTTTACTACGGTCAGAGCTACATGGGCAGCCTTGAGCCGATGGTTAATGCCCTTTTCTACAGACTTTCCGGCAATACTTCCTTTGGCGTCTGCCTCGGTACAGCCTGGCTCGGCTTCCTGCTTTTGCCGGTCATCTACGCCATGACCCGTGACATTAAAAACCGTGACGCAGGACTTGCCGCGCTTTTGTTCAGCATCATCGGATCATCCACCTATTATCTTTTCCTCTCCATGCCGCGCGGCGGCTATGCCAGCATGGTCTTGCTGGGCACACTGACCCTCTGGCTGGCGATCCGATTGACTCAACAGGACAACACACACAGCACCCGCTTCCGGCGCGATTGTATCCTGCTGGGGCTGTGCGCCGGGCTGGGCTGGTGGTCCAACCAATTGATCATCCCATTTCTGATCACCGCCATGCTGCTCCTGCTGACGGGCTTGAAACGCCGCGCCTTTACACCCATGCTGATCCTGGGCGGCAGCATCAGTTTTTTTGCCGGCAGCCTCCCCTGGTGGGCGTGGAACTATTTCCATCACTGGCGCACCTTCCAGTTCGGTGGCTCGCTGGGGCAAACCCCCATCCACGAAGGACTATCGTTTTTCGGCTGCCAGATTCTGGAATTCTTTGACTGCTACAACAGCGCGAAGCCCATTTCCTTGAAAGATGCCATCCCCCTCACGCTGAAAGACGCCGCCATTGCATTTATTTTGCTGCGTATCTTCGCATATCTTGTGCTGATCATCGCGTATTTGCGCGCCCTGGCAACAACTTATAAGGATGACCGCCGCACCTTTTTATGGACTTTGTCACCCCTGCTTTTGATTTTCAGCATGGGCCTTGTTTTCTGCACGTCCCACTTTGCCGCACATAATGCGGTCCGCTACATGCTCCCAACCTATCCGGCCCTTGCGGTGATCGTCGGCATCGGTACGGCACGGCTAGTCAAGCGGTCATGGGCAGGCGCCCTGCCGCTCCTCCTGATCATTGCGCTGCAAGCACCCGCATTCCCCTCTTTTGCCAGATATCTGAAAATCACCACCCGGACATGGCAGGCGGCGCCACAGATTGCCGATTTTTTGAAATCGAAAAACGTCACAGCCATTCGCGGAGCCTGGGGCGTGTCCTGGATGAACTTCGCCTCAGATGAAGCCCTCTGTGTTGCCGGTATGGATGCCGAACGCTACGTACCCTATGAGCGGCAGGCTGAAACCGCTGAAAATGTGGCATATTTCGCAGACCATCTTGGTATAGGGCAATTTCTCGCAGCAACCGGTGGCAAGGCGGAATGCGCCCAAGTTGCCGGATACTCCCTGCTTTACAACCTTCAACCGCCTCCCGCCGCCGCCGAACTTCCGCGGGATCAAGTCAAAACCGTCACAACGCCCCCGCAACAAACCAACCTGCTCGATGTATTATCCGATGTAAACTTGGAAACCTCTTTTGAATGTCCGATGAACCCGAAAGAAGAGGTCTGCCTGGAATGGGCGCTGGCCCGCCCCACGCAACTCTGCGGCGTGCGAATTTTCAATTACAAAAACGATTATCCGCGCAACATCCGCATCACCGCACAGCGCACCCGTTCACAAACATGGGAAGAGGTGCTTCCGCCGACATTCAACAGCGGCTTTTTCTGGTCCGGCAACCGCGTGTACTGGCTGGATTTATTTTATTTCATGGAAGCCAGATTCCCCGCGGACGAATACACCGCCCTGCGTATTTACCTTTCGCCGGGCGAAAAGAATCCACAGCAAATCAGCGCCGCCGAAATCCGCCTGCTGCAGCCCACAGCCGCCCCGGATGTTTCCGCGCCGGACATGCCCGCTTTAATCGCCGTGCTTAAATCAAACACCATTGAACGTCTTTATGCACCGCGCTGGATTTCAGAGAAAATCTATCAATCAGCCGGCGGATCCATCCAGACGTTTGTGCCCGACTTGTACATCCGCAAAATCGAGGACAAGCAATGGTCCAAGACCGCAGAAACCGAAGCATTGGACATCAACGCACGCAAAACCGCGCTGATGACCGACCGACAGCATGCATGGCAAACCCGTTATTGTTTAAAAACCGCCCATGTAACGGCGGAAGAAATCCCCTTCGGCAACTGGGTCCTTTTTGTCTGCTATCAAGCCGGAAATCTAAAAGCGCCAGCTTATCCACCCATCCAATGGACGGAAACCGGATGTTTCCTGACGCCCCAGCACAGGGCCAAAAAAAATGCTTATGAATATTACCACCAGGCCCTGGCCGCGCAAAGCAACCATGCGCCCTCATCCATCGTCATGGAACTGCTCACCAACACACTGGCTTTTTATCCCGCCTATCAACCGGCATTGGAAACCGTCATCAACTGCGCCAGACAATCCGGACGCACAGCCGAAGCGGACTCCTACCAACACATTTTGCAAGAACTGACCCACCCGCATACGCCGCTGAACATCAAGTTCCCGTCAGGCATCGAACTGGTCGGCATGGATGCGCCCGCCACCGCCAGATGTGGAAGCACGTTTCCGCTGACCTATTATTGGAAATGCCCGGCAAAGGTCAACACGATCGAATGGGCGGTTTTTGTTCATTTTCTACGCGACAAAAAAAACGCATTCACTGACGATCATATCCTCATGTCCGATGCGCTGAGGAGCGATGTTGCATTCCAGCCGTTTCCAGAAATTTTCCGCATTACCCGCACGATCACGGTCCCGACCGGGACAGCACCCGGCGATTACAATATCCGCATGGGCATCTATCACCGCCAAAACAACAAACGACTCAAGCCGACCACCACCCTGCCCACACACAAAAACGCGGTGATGGCACCGCTCACGCTTACGATCACGGAGTAAACCGCGCATGACACAACCCGAACCCAGCACCGCACGGCGGACCCAGATCGCATTCGCACTGCTCCTGGCCCTGCTGCTCGGGCCCGATTTGATTCTGCGCGCAGAAGGCCTTTTCCGCGGACTGCCGGTCAATTATGAATATCATCCCGATGAGCCGAAACAGGTCGCCGCACTCGAGAACTTCCTATGCAACCGTTATATCTGGTACATCGGCTCGCCTTATTATGATGGATACCCGCTGGCACTGAGTCATCTTGACGAATGGATCCTGAGTCCCCTGCTCCACATCCGGCAGGCATGAAACCGGCTGCTGGCGCCATCCGGCCTGGAACCCCCTCATACCCAACCGCCTCGAACTTTTTTATTGGACGCGCGGGTTCCGCGTGTTTTACGGCATGTTGATCCTGCTGCTGATGTGGCGGTGGGGCACCGGCTCTTCAACCACCGCGGCGCCGAATTGCTTGCGGTGGCCCTGATGGCCATGTCGCCCATCGCCATCACGGTGTCACGCTTTGCCACCGGCGACATCAGCGCGGACCTGTTCACATTGCTGGCGCTGTATGCGCTGGCCGTCTTTTCCAGCCGGCAGAAACCCCGCTGGATGGTGCTCTCCGCCATGGCGGTGGGCGCAGGATCCGCCTGCAAATACCAGGCCGCTTTAGCACCCGCCCGGTGCAGGCAGGGATTTGCCAACGCTTTATGATTTTCCGGCAATCGTCATTTTGTCGCGCCCGAACAGGAAAAAGATCAACCCCGGCACAATCACCACGACCTGCAGCGTGTAGGTGAAAAACGAAACCGCCAGCGATGAGGCGGGGGCCACCCCCACCTGACGGAAGAAATATACAAACGCGCCCTCCTTGATCCCCAGCCCGAACATGGAAATGGGCAAAAGCGACAAAAGCAGGATCAACGGCACAAAGGTCAATTCGTGGATCCACAGCGTGGTCGCGCCGATGCTGAGAAACAGCCAATGGATCTGCACCACACGGATGAACTGCACCAGAAAATTGAGGATAATGACCGGAATCAATGTGCGGGGCGCCGTGGTCTGCGATGCCAGGCTCGCGTGGATGCCATCCATGCGAGCCTCCAGCCGCGCGCACCCGGTCGAGACACGGCCCGCCCATGGATGCCGGCTGGCGCGAGCCTCCAGCCATGCGCCAAGCCGCTTCAACCACGAAATTCCAAATTGAAAGCTCCTCTGGCTGACCAGCATCACTATCAGCAGCAGGACAACCACCGAAACAATGAAAACCTGAACCAGAACTGACTTGTCCGCCAGCGTGTGCCACGCCGGAACAACAAAAACCGCGGAAAGCATGACCAGCGCCACAACACCCCAGATGCGATCGCCCAAAATGGCGCTGGCATTGGCGGTAAGGTCGATTTTCTGCCGATGCAGCACATACAACCGCGAAACATCCACCCCGAGATTGCTGGGCATAAACATGCCGATGAACCCAGTGATCAAGGTGATCTTCAGCAGATTAAGGAAACCCGCACACACGCCGGCATGGCGCAGCAAGATATCCCACTTCCAGGTCATCAAAATCCGATTAAGGAAAACAAGCGCAAAGGCGCCCAACACCCAGCCAAGCGAGGCGTTCTTCATGCGCGCCACGAGATCGGCAGGCTGGATCATCCGGAAAACAAGCGCCAGCAAAGCCAACGCCACCAGCCATTTCAACCATTTGGAAAGCTGCGCCTTCATGGGTCTATCTCCGTTCCGCCATGATCCGCTCGTAAAGGTCTTGAATTGCCTCTATGCACCGCATGCCGTCAAAGTCCTTCGAACGCACTTTGACCGCCGTCCGCAACGACGACGCGAGGTCTGCGTCCTGCAACACGCGCAGCATCTGCCGGCCCATCGCACCCACATCCCCGGCAGGCACCATGATCGCCGTCTTGCCCTCTTCCAAAATTTCGGCCTGCCCGTCGATCTGCGTTGCCACAATGGGGTTGCCCACCGCCAGCGCCTCATAAAGCGTGTTGGGCGTCCCTTCGCGGTAACTCGGGAAAAGCTGAAGATCAAAGCACTGGATGACTTCACGCGCATCGCGGCGGAACCCCAGCATTTTCACCTCCGCCTGCATCCCATGCTCCGCCACCCAGGCATGCAGCTCTTTCTCGAAGACCCCGTCACCCAGCACCCAGACAAAGACATTTGGCAGGGTCCGGCGCACTTCCTGCAACGCAAGAAACGCCTCGCGATGCCCTTTGAAACTTTCAAGGCGTCCCACAATGCCCACCACTTTATCATCAGGTCCGGCGTCTTGCTCCTTCCGGAACGATTCAATCCATTCACGCGGCATGACGCGGATTTCATCAAACGGAACACCGTTATAAACCACCTGCACGGCGGATGCCGGAATATGCCACTGTCGCACCATGTAATCCCCGGTGGAAGCCGACACCGCCAATCCATAGTGTGTGAAAGGCCCCAGCAGCCGTTCGATGATTTGCTGCAGGAAGGGAACTGAATGATAATTGCCGCGTCCATGGATAATCGCCGGCTTATGCATCAGGAACCCGGCAATCCGCCCCCATGTGCCAGCCCCATAGCCGTGAAGATGCAGGATGTCGATGCGCAGCCTGCGGATCAGCCGCATCAATTTGACCAGGTTGCGCGGATCATACTTGCCATACCCGAGATATAACGGGGTGACACCACAGCGGATCATCTGTTCCGCCGCCTTGTCATATCCTTTGCGGCTGCACAGCCAGACTTCAAAATGGGTCCGGTCAAAACGCGGCATCCACCACTGGAACGTGCGCGCCACGCCATGCAACTGGGATTCTTTGCCGCCAAAATGTTCGCAAAGCTGCAACACACGGATTTTTTTTATTTCCGCCATTATTTGTTTTTCTCCGCATCCGGCAGACGGGTCAACCGCACCGCGCTGATTTCCAGAGTGTCCGCACCTGTGTAACGCACTCCAATCTGGAAAGGCAGATTGTTTGTGCGTGTGAACCGGCCAACTGCGCGAGCCCCTGGCTTCAACTCCGCCAACACGGATTCACCCTCCTTCTTATTGCCGCAGATCAACTCACCCACTTTGACCCCCTCGCTTGCCCATGTCTGAAACAAAACTTCCACCTCATATTCACCTGCCTCTACCGGCAAACGCCAGCCGTAAAATATCACGGCCGCAGCATCCCGTTGCGGACGCAATACAACCGCGCCGGATTGAGAATCCGTATAACCGGCATGGAAAAAAGCCGTTGCCGGTATTTCCATGATTTCACCCGGCGCCAGCGCATGCCAGGCGCCACCCATCAAAATGGCCATATCCAGCGCCACACGGCCACGCAACACGCCAATGTCGGCAGAAAGCGCGGCATAAGAAGATTGCATGGCAATCGGCACTTCCAACCACCGCCAGGCTGCATCATTAACCTCCAGTTCACCGCTGACGGCGCCGGGATTTCCATTCTCATACAGGTGGGCTTGCAACACCCCTTCCCCGCGCACACGCAGCAGCCACCGCAGCCCATCATCAGCCGGCAACCGCACGGGCGGGATCCGCATGCTCTCACCCGTCATCAACACCGCCGCTCTATCGCAACTGGCATCTTCCATGACGGCCACGGCCATGCGATTGGTGACCAAACTTTCGGCCTCCCAGCTGCGGGCGGGAAACAAGACCGGCACAGTCAACGTAAATTCCTGGGAATGCCGATGCTCAGCCGGCACAATGCGAAAAGCCCAGATGCCATCCGCCTGCGTCAACCAATCCAATTGCGGGTGTTCCAGCAGCCGTTTGAGCGTCCAGCCCGAAGAGAATGGACTGACTTTTTCAGGAAAGGCATTTTCGTGAAATAGGATATAATCAATACCCATCTGTTTCAGGTACTGCACCTGATCATCCGTCAATAATCCTTTGTTAGCGCTTTCCAATTTAAGGAAAACCTCATCCATGTAGTCAGATTTCACCACCGGGTGATAACCGTTCAACATCCGGATACGGTAAAGCGACACGTAGTATTCGTACAACGAAGCCCAGTGCGAATCACCTGGCCAAAGGGGCAACACGACGGCCCGCGGCAACACCCCCCGTTCCAAGGCATCTTCAGCCACCACGCGGTAGGCGGTCTGCTCCTTGTCAAGCAGACAGATGGCGGGACGGATGCCATGTTTGTACTCCAGCAACATCATGGCCACCCAGACCCATACCACCACACGGAAAAAACGCTCGCGCGCAATTTGCGCCACGCTGCTCCACGAAAGCGCCACCAACACCGCCAGCACCGTCGGCACAAGACAGAAAATTTTGGCCGGTTGCCTGATCATCGTATAAGGTGGAATCCATGCGCGCACATGTCCGAAAATCCAGCCATGTTTCGGACCGCGCGGACCCAGTGCCAAGATCATCATGCCCATCATGCCCAGTACCAGCAACCAGAACGCGACCCGCCAACGAAGCCAGGCTTCCTGCTGTGATCGAGCCACAGAACCCGTGCGCAATGAAAAGACAACCACGGCCATCAGCACCAGCAACAACATGCACCAGCCCAGATAAACCTGATCGGAATTACCGCCCAGAAACCAAAAAAAACCGGTTGCCTGCGGCGCCGCATTCATGGCATCCGCCATGCTGCGGCCACCGCTGGCCAGCAAGGTTGTGGTAGCTTTGGACATAAATGCCTTGTTCAACACCAGCGCCAGGGCTAGAAACAGACCCAACGGCAGCAGCGCCACCACCACACGACGAATGGTGCGCCACCGGCCGACATCCTGTGCACGCTGTGTCCAAGCCACCACGCTCCAGGCCGGTGCAATTAATGCGCCGAAGAAAAACATGTGACTGTCAGTCCATGCCATAAACAACATCGCGACGCCGGCCATCAGACCGCCAAAGGGCCGGGAGTCGCGCACCGCCATGTCCACGCCCAGCACCATCATGGGCGCCCACAACATAGACAACCCGATCGGGCTTCCGCCCAGCAGGCTGATCCACCGGAACGGAAGCGCAATCCCAAGTAGCGCGGCCGCCATGGCAATCCATTCTGACTGCGCATAGCGCCTTGTCAGGCACCACGTGAGCCAGAATGTACCCCAAATGCTGATAAAGCCCGTGACATTCAACGCCCAGGCGCGGCCGCTATGTGCGAACAGATGATAGACATAGCAAAACGGGAAATAATACGGCCGCACACAACGGAGCGCCGCATCGTCGCCGGTGTTAAACTCATAGATATTACTGAACGCTGGCGTGTTGCCCTGGAGCATATCGGACGCCAGCCAGAAGTGATACAACAGCTGCAGATGATCGCCGGCCGTCATCACACTTACAGAATCAGACTGGGTACGATGTGCCGACCATGGAATGCCATGAAAAACATGCTGCGGCAACGGCCAGCTGAATGCGGTCCACACGGCAAACGCCACAAAAAAAGAAAGCATCGGGCGGAGCCATCTATTCACAAACAATCTCCTTCTTCACCTCGCTGCGCAGGCGAATCACACGCGCTGGAACCCCTACCGCCACCGTTGCGTCAGGTAGGTTTTTCGTTACCACGGCCCCGGCACCGACAATCACATGGGCACCGATTTTCACCCGATCACGCACCTTGACATCAGCGCCGAACCAAGAATTGGCACCCACCTCTATGCCATAGGAGGAACTACCCTGATGCAACACCGCCTCGGTCGAGGATTCGCTGTCATGATCACCACCGATAAAATAGCAATACGCTGCCACCAACGTGTTCCGGCCGATTCTGACCAGACTGCCGGAAAAAACTTCGCAGTTGAAGCCGATATTGACATTATCCTCAAGCACAATGTCCCCATTTTTGCAGCTTAAAATAGAATTCCGCCCGACAAAAACACCGTTGCCGATCCGGATGCCGGTGTTATCTCTGCCCTTGGCATCCAAAAGGCAGTTATCGTCAATGACAACATAGTCGCCTATCTCCATTTTATGCGGATGCCGCAATGCAACATGCATACCAAACACCACGCCGCGCCCGCAACGCTTCAACAGGCAGGGATAAAGGCGGGAGCGCAGGAAAAGCCCCCATGCGCCGGGAACATTCATGCATAGAAGCATGATCAGCTCATATTTGACCAAAGCCCACACACTACGGCGGCCAATGATCAGATCGCAGTATTTTTGAAGCGTTGATTTTCCGGCTGCACCGAGCTCCCTTTGAATGATCACACTTTCTTTTTTCATCATCAGTCCTGTGTGTTTAAAGCCATCCCTGTTCCCGATACCAGCGGGCGGTTTTCGCCAAACCGTCCCGAGCGGAATACCGAGTCTGATATCCTAATTTCTGACGTATCTTGCGCGTGTCAAACGAACGATCCTTGGTAAAAAAAGCCACGCGCCGACGATAGATCGGCGGCGCAACGCCAAACGGTTTGCACACCGTCTCACAGATATCCGCCGCCAGGAAAAATGGCCACGCCGGAATGCGCACCGGCCGGCATTTACACCCGAGGGATTCCGCCACAATCCGCCCCAACTCTTCGAGCGTCATCGCCTCTGAATTACCGCAAATAAACACCTCGCCCGCTGCCGCGGGATGAACAGAGGCCAGAATCATCGCCCGGGCCAGATCTTCCACATGCACCAGATGATACAAGTGATGCCCATATCCAAGCAATGGGAATACCGGCCATAGCGCCATTTTAAAAACTTTGAGCAGGCGCCGGTCGCCGGGTCCGTAAATAGCGGCGGGTCGGATAACCGTATAAGGCAGCCCCCGAGGCTGTGCAAACGCATGCAACCACAGCTCTGCCTCCACCTTGGTTTGCTGGTAAATATCGCCTGGCGCAAAAGGCGCCGTTTCATCCGCTGGCGGGTGTTCGATATGCCCATGCACCCCCACCGTGGACGTGTGTATAAAGCGCCTGAATCCGGGATTTGCCACCACCGCCTCAGCCAGAAGCTGAGTGCTAACAACATGCACCTTGCGGTAAACATCATCGTTTAACCCGGACTCGCGATAGGCCGCCGCAAGGTGAAACACATAATTCACATCCGCCGTCGCCGCACGCACGGCTTGAGGATCAAACACATCGCCAACCACCCAGTCCACGGAAACCCCTTTAAGAGCGTCGCGATCCGAAGATGCCCGCGCAAGAACCCTCACCCGAACGCCTTGCGAGACCAACTGCCGGACCAGCACCGATCCAGTGAATCCCGTGGCCCCTGTCACCAGCGCCAGCGAACCTGGACACATTTCACCTGTACTCATCTCCATGGTCTCAAAATTACCATGCTCAACGACAAACTCCAAGCGACAATTGTCAGACATAAAATCCAACTTTATAATCAATTTTCACATTTTACTTATATCAAGATGTGGGGTATATTCCGGTCAAGCAAAACAGTAAAGTCACATTAAGTGTACTATTTTGGAGATGGCATGCGAACCTATGTGTTGCAAGGGCTCTTAGGACCTTTTGCCGACAACCGGCAACCATGTATTGTGTTTACCCAATGGTTGCGCGCAACCAACAACTCGTATCTCTATGATATTCCCGTGCAGTTTCTTTCCCAATCAACCGATAAAACCAACAGTACCAGCGATATCACCTATGTCATCAACAAACCGGAAATGGAAGCCGCCGCTGATGTCCTTGCAGTCATGGGCCGTGCTGGCCGCTTCGACAACATTGAATATAAATCAGCGCACTGGAGCCTGAACGAATGGAGCAGACACTGCCTGTCATTCGGAATTCACAGTAAAACCGCCGCCATCATCGAATATGCCCAGGATCAACTAGTAAGCCTTGTTTTTCAAGACCAAGGAGTCGCCTTCCGTTTTGAAAACACAGAAAAACTTTTTCAGTTTGAAGGCAAAACCGATTACGGCCTGATTTATAAAACCAGCTACCCAGCCTCCAAAAAACTGTGCATGGTGATCGCCGGCTTAAAATCCGCCGGGACCGAGGCAGCCGCTCACTTTTTCCGCATCAACGCCCATGCTCTCGGCCGACTTTTCGGGAATAAGCCATTCGCAGTTCTCATCCGGTGCCAGATCGATTTAAGCCGTAAAAGCGCACAACCCTGCTGGTGCAATCCAAAACCCAAGTGGTGGCGCCGCATGCTTTATCCGTCAGCCAGACGGCTTTATCAAGCAATGAACGCCTCAATCCAAACCGGAAAATAATCTGTGACCGCCTGCGACCCGGTTATTCTTTGTCACGCCATATGTTATAAATCACAAAGGAATGCTACATGCCTGCTTTCTGGGATTTAACAGTCTTGACCGCCGCGCCATCCGTTTGGCCAGCAGAAAGATTCACGGCACCTGATGTTCAAGCGTTGTTTTTTGAAAATGCGCCTTTTCACAACCGGCCAACACGGGTTTTTGCATGGATGGGCCTCCCCAAGACCAGACCGGGTCAAAAAAGTCCGGCTATGATCCTCCTGCACGGCGGAGGCGGCACCGCCTTTGATGAATGGGTACGTATATGGACCCGGCGCGGGTATGCCGCCATTGCCATGGATCTATGCGGCTGCATCCCTGAACAACCGATTGTTCAAGACGGCGCAACCCATCACCGCCTTCACGATGGCGGACCAGCCGGATGGGACGATTCTTTCGACAAAACCGACGAGCCCGTTGAAGATCAATGGACTTATCATGCCGTTGCCGCAGCCCTGCGCGCATATGCATTATTAGCCGCCCACCCCACCATTGACGGGGCACGGGTCGGCGTAACAGGCATTTCGTGGGGTGGCTATCTAACTGCCATTGTTGCCGGTGTAAATCCCCGCTTAAAATGCGCAGTCCCGGTTTACGGCTGCGGATTTCTCGGCCATAACTCACACTGGAACGATTTGGTGTTCCCCAGTAAAGACGCCCGTTCAATCAAGCGCTGGCTACAGTTGTGGGATCCTTCCGTTTATCTCCCAAACGCAAACCTCCCGATATGCTGGGTTACCGGAACCAACGACTTTGCCTACCCCATGGACTCGCTTCAAAAGTCCTACCAGCTTCCGCCGGGCGAGCGCACACTCTGCATACGCCCGGAAATGGCGCATGGCCATGAACCGGGATGGAGAGCGCCGGAAATCGGCATCTTTGCGGACGCCCATCTGAATAACGGCCAACCGCTTCCACGTATCACCAGCTACGGACACAGCGACAATCATCTTTGGCTGGAATACCAGTCCTCCTCGCCTGTAACCAAGGCAGAAATCATTTTTACCCGCGCGTGTGGCCAATGGCAGGACCGCAAGTACAACACAACCCCGGCCGTCATCAACCCTTCCACATGCCGGGTGGACGCCATAATCCCGGCAAAAACCACCATCTGCTATTTGAATCTCACCGATGAGCGGGGCTGTATTGTCAGCACGCCGCATTTCGAACTTTAGCGTGTTGACGTTCTTTATCATAACATGCATTATTCTCCCCGGCAGTTTCATGCCGGAATAAGATGGAATGACAATGAGAATTCTTTTTGTTTATACCGATATCAATGTGAGGGGCGGGGCGAAAAGCTATCAGTTCGGCGTCGGTATGCTCAGCGCCATGATGAAGCAACACGGCCATGAAACCCGCATGGTTTACATGTTCGGTCGCTACGATACACGCGAACTGCGTGCAACCATTGCGGAATGGAAACCAGATGTGATCGCGTTTTCCGCGGTCTCTCCACAATTTTTCTATGTACAGCACGTGGTGCGCGATTTGCACCCTTTTCCGGCATTTACCATCCTGGGCGGACAACACGCCACACTGGTCCCTGAATGTCTTGAACAGACACCCGGACTGGACGCCATCTGCATCGGGGAAGGCGAACATCCCCTGCTGGAACTGGCTCAATGCCTGGAACGGAAAGAACAGCCCAAAGCCATTCCCAACCTCTGGATCAAGCAACCGGACGGAGCCATCGTTAAAAACCCCACCCGTCCTTTTCATGAAAATCTGGACAATCTTCCGTTCCCCGACCGGGAACTGTTCGACTACCAACAGATTGTGGACTCCGACTTCCACACCGCACTGTTTATGTTTTCACGAGGATGCCCTTACAAATGCACATTCTGCAGCAACCACGCATTGCGTGAAAAGCAGGAGGGCACGTATGTACGCTTCCGCAGCGTGGAAAGCTGCATGACGGAAATCCGTCAGGTCACCTCGCGCTACAAGATCAAGTCGCTTTATTTCAACGACGACTGCTTTACCGCACACCCGAAATTCGTGACCGCATTCTGCCGCGCCTACAAAGCGGAGTTCAGCTATCCCTTTTATATCAATGCCCGCGCGGAAACGCTTAATGACGACAACTGCCAGATGCTGAAAGATGCCGGCTGCGTGCGGGTATGCATCGGCATTGAGAATGGCAGTGAAAAATTCCGGCGCGAAGTGCTCGACCGCAAACAGTCCAATGCACAAATCGAGGCCGGATTTGCCGCCTGCCACCGAGCGGAATTAAAAACCAAATCGTTCAACATTGTCGGCTTCCCGTATGAGACCCCTGAAATCCACCAGGAAACCATTGCACTCAATGCGCGCATCAACCCGGACAGCGTGATCATTGGCGTCTTTGAACCCTATCCGGGCACAAAACTGGCTGAAGTTTGCGAGCGAGAGGGATTTATTGACACCCGGCGCGCCCAGACCGAATTTGTCGGCCGAACCGACACCATCCTGAACATGCCCCAGTTCCCACGCCAGGAAGTATTGCGCTGTTTTCGCCGTTTCGCCTACCGTGTTTACAAACAGCGTTCTTTGAAAAAAGCCCTACTGTTGCGCCTTTATTATTCACGCTGGGGAGAAATGCTGATTCTGGTGCTGGATCCCATCAAAGGCCTGCTGCGCCGCATAACCATGGGCGTTTGATCACGCCTCACGCACGTCATCCGCCGGCAATGCCGGCAGATGGCGTTTGCGATACCAGATAAACCCGATAAGATCAAAAATCGTCCGCGGCAACCGCTTCAGATTGGTGTATTTGGACATCCCGTGCGTACGGGGCCGATGATCCACCGCCATCTCGCGAATGCAGCGCCCGTTCAACTTGAAATAAGCCGGCATGAACCGGTGAACACCCTCCACGTCGGGCAAGTCCTGCACACAGACCCGGCGGAACACTTTCAAGCTGCACCCGGTGTCGCGGATCCCGTCACGTGTGAACGCACTGCGAACACGGTTGGCCAGCCTCGACCCGATGCGGCGCGACCAGGTGTCCCGGCGTTTGGCGCGATAGCCACACACCGCGTCACAATCTGTCAGCACATCGAGCATGGCGGGAATATCCGCGGGATTATTCTGTAAATCGCCATCGATTGTCACCAGCACATCGCCAGTAGCGCGCCGCAACCCCACCAGCATGGCGGAACTCTGCCCGCGATTCTGTTCATACCGCAACGCGCGGACCACGGCATGCTTTTGGCATACCTCCTGCAGGCGGCTCCAGGTCCCGTCGGAACTGCCATCATCAACAAATACGATTTCCAAATCAGGGACCCGCTCCTGCAACCGGCTCAACTCAGCCGCCAGCGGTTCAATATTATCCTGCTCGTTATAAACCGGCACCACCACCGAAACCTTCATAGATCATCCTTCATCGGATTAAACCTCATTATTCTTCGCATTCCCCCGCTGCGATTGCAATTCAAAAAGCGCGCGCTGTATTTCAGTATTGCCAAACACGGCATTCCGCACTACAACGCCCAAAGCATATTGAAAGGAAAAGCACGAATGGCCGAATCGACCGCTATCGCCGACCCCGCACTGGAATCCATCCAATTGCTCGTCAAGGAACTGTCCATCAACCCGCGCCAAATCATGGTCGTCGCCCACATGCTGGCCGAAGGCAACACCATCCCCTTTATCGCCCGCTACCGCAAAGAGCTCCACGGCAACCTGGATGAAGTGCAGATTTCAAAAATCCAGGAGCGCCTCGCCTATTACCGGGAACTGGAAGATCGCCGGAAAACAATCCTGAAATCTATCGAAGAGCAGGGCAAACTGACAGATGAGGCAAAGAAAAAGATCCTTGCCAGCACCTCCAAGACAACCCTTGAGGATCTTTACCTGCCCTTCAAGCCCAAGCGGCGTACCCGCGCCATGATTGCCCGCGAAAAAGGGCTCGAACCGCTGGCCATCTTGCTTCTCAACCAAACCACAAACACCGACCCCATCACAGCCGCCACCGCCTTCATCAATACGGGAAAAGGCGTTGCTTCGGCTGAAGATGCCCTAGCCGGCGCACGCGATATCGTGGCGGAAATAATCTCCGAAGATGCTGAAATCCGTACGCTGGCGCGGCAGGCATTCCGAACTGCCGGGATGGTGGTTTCAGAGGTGGTGGACCCCAAACCGACCGTGACCACAAAATTTGAGCAGTATTACGACTTCAAGGAAAAGGTATCGGATATCCCCTCGCACCGCTTTCTGGCCATCCGACGCGGTCAAAATGAAGGCGTGTTAAAAGTAAAAATTGTCACGGCCGCGGCGCCCTTGGTCAAAAAAATCCTGGACCACTATAAACTCAATTCCGCCTCGCCCTGTGCCGTCCATCTCGCCATGGCCGCGGAAGATGGATACAAACGCCTGATTGCACCCAGCGTGGAGGTGGATACGGGCGTGGAGCTTAAGATGAAGTCCGACCACGCGGCGGTTGATGTGTTTGCCGAAAACCTGCGGCATCTTCTGTTGTCTGCCCCCTTGGGCGAACGACCGGTCATCGGCATTGATCCCGGCTTCCGCACCGGCTGCAAATGCGCCGCCTTGGACGCCACCGGGAAATTCCTAGCCACCATCACCATCTATCCCAGCCAAGGTTCGCGCGGCGAAACCGAAGCGCAGGTGGACCTGTGCAAACTGGTGGCAAAATTCAAACCCTACGCCATCGCTATCGGCAACGGTACTGCCGGCCGCGAGACCGAAACGTTGACCCGTCAAACACTCATCAAAGCCGGCGTCAAGGACGTCATCGTCGTATCGGTCAATGAGGCGGGCGCCAGCGTATATAGCGCATCGGAAGTCGCCCGCGAGGAATTTGCCGATCTGGATTTGACCATCCGCGGTGCCATCTCCATCGGGCGACGATTGCAGGACCCGCTGGCAGAACTGGTTAAAATTGATCCAAAATCCATTGGCGTCGGCCAATACCAGCATGACGTCCACCAGGCACTGCTGGCCGCCAAGCTGGACGACGTGGTGATCAGCTGCGTCAACCATGTGGGCGTGGAGCTAAACACCGCCAGCGTGCCGCTGCTGGCGCGTGTCTCCGGCATCGGCGCAACTATGTCAAAAAAAATTGTCGCGTACCGCAACGAACACGGTGCATTCCTCAATCGCCAGCAGCTGACTAAAGTGCCGGGGCTGGGCGGCAAGACATTCGAACAGGCAGCTGGCTTTTTACGCATCCATGACGCCGAAAATCCGCTGGATGCTTCGGCGGTCCACCCCGAATGTTATGACCTGGTGGAGACCATGGCCGCCGAACTAAAAGTATCCGTGAAAGACCTGGTCGGGAACGCCACCATGGCAGACCGCATTGATATTAAGAAATACGTTTCCGACACCGTCGGCGAACCGACACTGCGTGATATCATCAATGAGCTTAAAAAACCCGGGCGCGATCCGCGGGCTGTTTTTGAAAAACCAAACTTCCTTGAGAATGTCACCGAGATCGGGCACCTCAAAGCAGGCATGGAACTGGAAGGCGTGGTCACCAACGTCACCGCCTTCGGCGCTTTTGTGGATATGGGCGTGCATCAAGACGGGCTTGTGCACATTTCTGAACTTTCCGACCAGTTTGTGAAAGACCCCGCCGACGTTGTTAAAGCGGGCGACCGGATCAAAGTCCGCGTCCTGGAAGTGGATGCGCCCCGCAAGCGCATTGCGCTTAGCGCCCGCATGCAACCTAAAAGCCCAAAAGCCGGCAACGCCAGCAATAACCGCCCATCTGAAGCACGGGGCAACAGCGGCCGAGGCGCTCCGCCCCGCCAGGGTTTTTCATCAAACCCATTTGTCGGCTTATAATCCGGCCAAAAAAGCCAGGAACGTCGCGTTGCGCCAGAATAAAATGTTACCGGAGGCTGGGAATTAATGTTGGATGGCTGCGCCATAATGAGGTTACCGAAGGCGGTTGAAGATAGCCCGTTGTTTGGCCTCGATGAGGTTCCGTAGTTGATAGGGATCGAGATGGAGACGGACTTCGGTCAGGTGGGTGAGTTGGGCTTCATTGAGATGGCCAGCGGCAAACAACCGCTCACAGGGGGTGGCAGGCGGATCGTATCTTTTGTAGTAGCGGGCGCCACGACGCTCTTTAAAGATAAGCCGCCGGTTGGCACAGAAGAAGTTGTTTAACAGGTTGGCGGCTTGGTAGAGGGTGTTGATGTCCCTGATCAGGGACGGATCCTCGATGCGCTGGTAGCCGAGCAGCAGACGGACATGGGTGTAGTTTTTCTGTTCGACATGCGGGTTGTCATTCTTTTTTCCGGACCTGCCCCGGGTCATATGCACCGGGATGGGCCGGTTGCGGTAAAAGCTATGCAGGTGATGGTTGATGAACTCGCCTCCGTTGTCGGTGTGGAAGCCCTGAATCACAAAGGGCAAGCCATCCTCAAGATCGCGCAGCAGCCGATGAACGTCGTGTTGTCCTTTATTCCAGACCGCCACAATGGGCGACCGTGTCCGCCTGGATGAAGCCCGGCTGGGTGACATCATTGTGGCTGATCTTGATCGGAATCGAGCTTTTAAGGTAATCGCCCGGCCGGGTTCCCGATAGACCCCGTGAGCCGTGCCTGCGGCGCGCGGGTCTGAGCAACCGGTCCAACGTCCGGGCCTTCACGGCCGAGAGCTTTTCCCGGCATGAGGCTTCCAGATCGCCGTGGTGCTTTTCGTAGAATGGCAGCCACAACCGGATCATGCCCACCAGCCGTGCGGCGCAAGGCCGATCTGCATTCAGCCAGATGTCTTCCAGGACCCGGAGTTCATCAGGGCCGTACGGGCTGGGTCGCCCCGGCTTGTTCCTGCGCGTCCGTCCGTCGGCGTTGAGCAGGCGAATGGCATGCTTGCGGTGATGGCCGCATACCTCGCAAAACTCGTCCAGAATGCGGGCTTTACCTTGTCGCCCGGCGTGCCGGTAGCGGTCCTTGATGCGTGCGAGATACTCACTTTTTGACTGGCTGACCATAATTCAATGCTCCTTCCCCTTCGGTAACATCAATTATGGCGCAACCACCCTTTGCCTACGATATTACCGCCAGCCTTCGGTAACATTTAATGTGGCGCAATTCGGAACATGCAGAAACCCATTGTTTTTGCTGGTAACCCTGCAAAGAGTGCGCCAATATATCGGTTCATTTTTCGGGCTGAACGGGCCCGTGCATAACATAAGGAGCGGCAGGCGAATGAAACGAAACACACAAATCGCGCGGTTGACAGTATGGCTGATGGCGGTGGTCGTGATGCTGGCAGGTTGCGGCAAGCCCCCTCAGCGTCCCGTGAAACCTCCGGTGGTTCCCCCGACGACCACGACCACGCAGCCGGTGGCGGCGGTGCAGCCCAAGGCGTTGCCCGTATCGACCTACAAAGTGTCCCCGTCCACGGTTATGCCGCCGGACTATAAGGCGCCCGCCGACAAGCATGTGGAAGTGTACGGCAATTTTGACACCGCCGGCGTCATCGCCGATATTCCGGCCGGCATGACCGGCAGCCAGGTCTGGCAGATGCAGTGTTTCCTGAATGAGGACGGCGTCTGGAAGCCCATGCAGGACCTGGTGCAGGTGCGTGATTATAAATGGTTTGCCACCAGCCTCTTCTGGCTCAAGCCTGACAGTCTCTATCAGGTCAAGGTCGTGGTGATCGACCGGCAGAACCAGATCCGCGCGACATGGTACGGCGAGGGTCGCACGCGCAAGGATCCGGTCATCCCGACGACCGACAGGAACGTCTATGTGGCCACCACCGGCAATGACGCCAACCCCGGCACGAAAGAGCAGCCCTTCCGCACCATCGCGCATGCCGTGACCAACGCGAACGCCGGCATGACCATCTGGGTCGATGGCGGCGTGTACTATGAAGGCAGCCTGATGTTCGAGCACAACGGGACGCCCGGCCGGCCGATCGTGCTGCGCGCGGTGCCCGGCCAGAATGTGGTCATGGACGGTTCCGATCCCTCGCTGACCGACGCCTCGGTATGGACGAAGACGGCCGATGGCCTCTATATGCACGCCTTCCCGTACTCCGCCTCCACGTGCATCGTGATGGAGGACCGGCAGACCGGCACGCGGGTCCGGCTGATGCCCCTGCTCACGTTCGATGAGCTCAAGCGGCGCGAGATCAAGCGCTGGTACGAGGGCGGGCCTGAGTACACGCCTCTTGCTGACTTTGACTTGTCCGGCGCCACCTATTGCGACGGCACGAATATCTACCTGGCCACCCCCGGCCCGATTGAAAACTACAAGGTCCATGTCTCCGTCCAGGCCCGGTCGATTGATCTGGAGAACCGCCACGACATCATGGTCGACGGGTTCACGTTCCGCTATAACGGCACCGTGGATTATCCGGGCGCCATGTTCCTGTACAGCGCCTCCGATATCCTGATCCAGAACTGCCTCATCGATTTCTGCGACTCCGGCATCGGCGTCAAGAAGAACAGCGACCGGGTCACCATCCAGGACTGCCGTTTTGTCGATGTGACCGGCTGGTTCCCGTTCGGCGTGATCAAGATGGGCGGGGTGCTGGTTTCCTATGAGACCGGCGCCGTGATCGTGGATGGCAAGTTCTCCGGCCGCGGGCTGGTCTTCCGCCGCAACAGCATCGAGGGCTACTTTGACGGCGTGCACCTGTGCCCCTGGACCGAGGATGACGCGCGCAGCAATGAAATCGACTTCTACCACAACTACATTGATGTCTGCCTGGACGATTTCATCGAGACGGACGGCTATTCGCGCAACGTGCGCATATTTGAAAACTACATGAGCCGCTCCCTCTCCGGCATCTCGCTGGCGACGGCGCTCGATGGCCCGACCTTCATCGTGTACAACGTCATTGCCAATTACGGCATGGTGCGCTCCGCCCTCAAGGAGGAAAACGCCGGCTACCCGTTCAAGACCAACGGCGGGCCTGAGACGGAAGTGGGCTCCGGGAAGATTTTCTTCTACAACAACATCGCCTGGAGCGCGAATCCCAAGAGCGGCGCCATGCTGGTCAAGTATGCCAAATGGGACAAGATCACCTTCCGCAACAACATCTGGAGCGGGAATGCCATGGGCTTTGAGAGCTGGGTCAATCCGCCGTGCCCGATGGACTTTGATTATGACGACCTGTATGTGGCCGACACCAATGCGCCGTTGGTCCTGTATGCGTATCACACCCGGTTCAACACGCTGGCGGATGTCCAGAAAAGGTTGCGCTTCCTCAAGCACGGGCTCAGCGCCGACCCGAAGTTGGCGGATCCCAGGCAGGGTGATTTCCATCTGGCCGCTGGCAGCCCGTGCGTGGATGCCGGCACCCCGGTGCCGGGCATCACCGATGGCCGCTTCCTGGGTGCCGCCCCGGATATGGGCGCGTACGAATCACGCTGAAGCGGTTCCTTCGGGAAATAATGGCGGGGTGGTCCCGGTCTGGCCAGTATCGCCCCGTTGCTTTTCCCCAAAGGTGCGGCTTTGGTAGAAGGGCGAACTCTCCGGCCTGTGGTGAGCGTGTCCGCACTTCACCCTGGTGAAGTGTCGAACCAGCGAGCCGTTCCGCTAACCTCCCATCCGTGTAATCCGTCTTATCCGTGGTCAATCTTCTGTATCGCACCCATGAACCCCCGAACCATTGAACTCTTAACTCCGACTTCTTAACCCTGAACCCTCAAACCCTTAAACCATTAAACCCTTATCCCTGAATATGCAGAAACCCGTCATTTTCGCTGGCAACCCGCCGTGGAGTGCGCCAATATATCGGTTTATTTTCGGGCTAAACGGGTTCGTGCATAACATAAGGAGCGGCAGGCAAATGAGACGAAACACACAAATCGCGCGGTCAACAGTATGGCTGGTGGCGGTGGTCGTGATGCTGGCGGGCTGCGGCAAGCCCGTTCAGTGGCCTGTGAAACCTGTGCCTCCCCCGGCGACGACGACGACCACGCAGCCGGTGGTGGCGCCGCCTGTCGTGCCGGTGACCCCCCCCGTGGTTCCGGTGAACCCGCCTGCGCCTGTGGATCCCAAGGCGTTGCCGATGTCTACCTACAAGGTGTCCCCGTCCACGGTCATGCCGCCGGACTACAAGGCGCCCGCCGACAAGCATGTGGAGGTCTTTGGCAATTTTGACACTGCGGGCGTGATTGCCGACATTCCGGCCGGCATGACCGGCAGCCAGGTCTGGCAGATGCAGTGTTTCCTGAATGAGGACGGCGTCTGGAAGCCCATGCAGGGCCTGGTGCAGGTGCGGGACTATGCGTGGTTTGCCACCAGCCTCTTCTGGCTCAAGCCTGACAGCCTCTATCAGGTCAAGGTGGTGGTGATCGACCGGCAGAACCGGATCCGCGCGACCTGGTACGGCGAGGGTCGCACGCGCAAGGACCCCTCCATCCCGGCGACCGACAGGAACGTCTATGTGGCCGCCACCGGCAATGACGCCAACCCCGGCACCAGGGAGCAGCCGTTCCGCACCATTGGGCATGCGGTCACCAACGCGGCGGCCGGCATGACCATCTGGGTGGATGGCGGCGTGTATTATGAAGGCACCCTGATGTTCGAGCACAGCGGGGCCCCGGGTCGTCCGATCGTGCTGCGCGCGGTTCCCGGCCGGGATGTGGTCCTGGACGGATCCGATCCGGGATTGACGGACAGTTCGGTGTGGAAAAAGACGGTCAACGGGCTCTATATGCATGCCTTCCCTTATCCTGATGCCACGTGCATTGTGCTGGAGGACCGGCAGACCGGCCTGAGGGTCCGGCTGATGCCCGTGCATACGCTGGATGAGCTCAGGCGGCGGGCGATCAAGAAGTGGTACGATGAAGCGCCTGACTACACGCCCTTTTCAAAATTTGATTTATCCGGCGGCACCTATTGCGATGGCAAAAATATTTACCTGGCGGCTCCTGGCCCCATCGAGAAGTACAAGGTCCATGTCTCCATCAGGTCCAAGGGGATTGACCTGGAGAACCGCCATGACATCATGGTGGACGGGCTCACGTTCCGTTATAACGGCACCGTGGATTATCCGGGGGCCATGTTCCTGTACAGTGCCTCCGATATCCTGATCCAGAACTGCCTGGTCGAGTTCTGCGACTCGGGCATCGGGGTCAAGAAGAACAGCGACCGGGTCACCATCCAGGACTGCCGCTTCATGGATGTGACCGGCTGGTTCCCGTTCGGCGTGATCAAGACGGGCGGGGTGCTGGTTTCCTATGAGACCGGCGCCGTGATTGTGGATGGCAAGTTCTCCGGCCGCGGGCTGGTTTTTCGTCGCAACCGGATCGAAGGCTACTTTGACGGCGTGCACCTGTGCCCTTGGACCGAGGATGACGCGCGCAGCAATGAGATCGACTTCTACCACAACTACATTGATGTCTGCCTGGACGATTTCATCGAGACGGACGGCTACGCGCGCAACGTGCGCATATTTGAAAATTACATGAACCGCTCGCTCTCCGGCATCTCGCTGGCGACGGCGCTCGATGGCCCGACGTTCATTGTTTATAATGTCATTGCCAATTGCGGCATGGTGCGCTCCGCCACGAAGGAGGAGAACGCCGGCTACCCCTTCAAGACCAACGGCGGGCCTGAGGCGGAAGTGGGCTCCGGGCAGGTTTTCTTTTATAACAACACCGCCTGGAGCGCGGACCCGAAGGGCAGCGCCATGCTGGTCAAGTATGCGGTTTGGGAGAAGATCACCTTCCGCAATAACATCTGGTGCGGCAATGCCATGGGCTTTGAGAGCTGGCGCATGCCGCTTTCGCCGGTGGACTTTGACTATGATGATCTGTATGTGTCCGGCGCCAATGCGCCGTTGGCTCTGTTTGCGTACCATACACGCTATGACACGCTGGGGGACATTCAGGCAAGGCTGGGCTATCTCAAGCACGGCATCAGCGCGGATCCGAAACTGGTGGAGCCCCTGCATACGGGCAATTTCCGTCTGGCGGACGGCAGCCCTTGCGTGGACGCCGGCACCCCGGTGCCGGGCATCACCGACGGCCGCATCCTGGGCGTCGCCCCGGATATGGGCGCATACGAGCTGCGCTGAGATAATGGAATGTTTTGCGGGAATAATGGCGGGGGCTTAACATAAGGAGTGGCAGGATCATGAAACGGAATACACAAATCGTGCGGTCGACCGTATGGCTGGTGGCGGTGGTTGTGATGTTGGCAGGCTGCGGCAAGCCCGTTCAGCGGCCCGTGAAACCTGTGCCTCTCCCGACGACGACGACCACCACGCAGCCGGCGGTGGCGCCGGTGAAACCGCTTGCACCCGTGGACCCCACGGCCTTGCCGCAGTCAACCTATTCGGTGCCTGCGTCCACGCTCATCCCGCCGGACTACAAGGCGCCCGCCGACAAGCATGTCGAGGTGTACGGCAATTACCACACGGCCGGCGTGATTGCCGACATCCCGCAGGGCCTGACCGGCGGCCAGGTCTGGCAGATGAAATGTTACCTGAACGAGAACGGCGTGTGGAAGCCCATGCAGGATCTGGTGCAGGTGCGCGACTATGCGTGGTTTGCCACCAGTCTCTTTTGGCTCCAGCCCGACAGCCTGTATCAGGTCAAGGTGGTGGTGATTGACCGGCAGAACACCATCCGCGCGACCTGGTACGGCGAGGGCCGCACGCGCAGGGAGCCGGTCATCCCGGCGACCGATCAGAATGTCTATGTGGCCACCACCGGCAATGATGCCAACCCCGGCACGAAGGAACAGCCTTTCCGCACCATTGAGCACGCAGTCACCAACGCGGCGGCCGGCATGACCATCTGGGTGGATGGCGGCGTGTATTATGAAGGCAATCTGGCCTTCGAGAGCAACGGGGCTTCCGGCCGGCCGATCGTGCTGCGCGCCGTGCCCGGCCGGAATGTGGTCCTGGACGGCTCCGATCCCTCGTTGACGGACAGCGCGGTGTGGAAAAAGACGCCCGACGGGCTCTATGTGCACCCCTTCACCTATCCCGCCACCACCTGCGCCGTGCTGGAGGACCGTCAGACCGGCCTGCGGGTCCGCTTGATGCCGCTGCACACGCTGCAGGAGCTCAAGCGGCGCGCGGTCAAAAGATGGGCCGATGACGTGCCCGAATACACGCCGTTTGCCGAGCTCGACCTCTCCGGCGCCTCCTATTGCGACGGCAAAGACATTTACCTGGCGACCCCGGGCCCCATCGAAAAATATAAGGTGCACATCTCCCGGCTGGCCAAGGGCATCCTGATGGAGAACCGCCATGACATCATGGTGGACGGCCTGACCATGCGCTACAACGGCAATGTGGACTATGCGGGCGCCATGTTCCTGAGCAGCGCCTCCGACATCCTGGTCCAGAACTGCAATGTGGAGTTCTGCGATTCCGGCGTCGGCGTCAAGCGCAACAGCGACCGGGTCACCATCCAGGACTGCCGCTTCATGGATGTGACCGGCTGGTTCCCGTTCGCCATGCTGAAGCTGGGCGGTTCGATCGGGGCCTTTGAGACCGGCGCCGTGATTGTGGACGGCAAATATTCCGGCCGCGGGCTGGTCTTCCGCCGCAACACGATCGAGGGTTACTTCGACGGCGCGCATCTCACGCCCTGGACCGAGGACACGGCGCGCAGCAATGAGACCGACTTCTACCACAACCACATCGACGTCTGCCTGGACGACCTCATGGAGGTTGATGGCTACGCGCGCAATGTGCGCGTGTTCGAGAATTACATGAGCCGTTCGCTCTCCGGCGTGTCGCTGGCGGCGGCGCTCGATGGCCCGACGTTCATCGTGTACAACGTCATCGCCAACTGCGGCATGGTGCGCTCCGCCATGAAGGAGGAGAACGCCGGCTACCCCTTCAAGACCAACGGCGGTTATGAGTTGGAAGTGGGGTCCGGTCAGGTCTTCTTTTATAACAACACCGCCTGGACCGCGGACCCGAAAAGCCGCGCCATGCTGGTCAAGCGCGCGGTCTGGTCGAAGCTCACCTTCCGCAACAACATCTGGTGCGGCAACGCCATGGGCTTTGAGACCTGGGAGAGCCCGCCGTGCCCGATGGACTTCGACTATGACGACCTGTATGTGTCCGACACCAACGCGCCGCTGGTCCTGATGGGCTATCACACCCGGTATGACACGCTGCAGGACGTCCAGAAAAGGCTGCGCTGGCTCAGGCATGGCGTCAGCGCCGATCCCAAGCTGGTGGAGCCCCTTCATGCGGGCAATTTCCGCCTGGCGGACGGCAGCCCGTGCGTGGATGCCGGCACCCCGGTGCCGGGCATCACCGACGGCCGCATCCTCGGCGCCGCCCCGGATATGGGCGCGTACGAGCTGCGCTGAGCGCCTCTTTGTTTGGAAATAATAAAATGGGGCGGTCTCCGGTTAAGGGGATCGCCCCGTTGCTTTTTCCAAAGGTGAGGTCTTGGATTCCGTGGGTAGGGCGAATCCTCCGGACGAGCCGTTGGGGCTTCGGAAAATCTGCAGCGCGGCGGATGCGTTCCTCGATGTGAATTTAAAGAATCCGCGCCCTCGGAATTCGGAAAAATCATAAATAAATATTGATTCCCGGCAGGGGCGCAGGTAAGGTAACCCCGCATTATTTTTCATGGCGAGATAGCTCAGCTGGTAGAGCAGAGGACTGAAAATCCTCGTGTCCTCGGTTCGATTCCGAGTCTCGCCACCATTTTTACCCGGTTCAACACCGCCCCGATCCCCGTGACCTTGTGTCACGGGTGAAGGAAGCTCTTTACCGCCCATCCCCCCCGTAATCCGCCTTGCCCTGCATCGTGTCCGGCATAGCCATTGGCGACGCCGGGTCTGTGCCCGTCCACTTCGTCCGTGTCCGTCCCCGCCGCCGCCTTTGTGGCCGGGGCGGCAAGTTCATCCGCGGGTTTCATGGGCGCACATTTTCCCTTCCTTATGTCCGGATCATTTTTACACTTTTTTAACCCGGTCTCATGAGATTTTAATTAGGCCTTCCCGGTTCCTTGCCTTTATCGTGGGGGTATGAAAACAACCGGATTGAGTTCGTTCGGATAATACGGTTGGGCAGAAACATCATGAAATGGTTCAATAAAATATTTGGAAGTTCGGCGGGTTCGGATGATGGCGAGGATGTCGCGCGTCTGAACAATCGCGCCAGGACGGAAATGCTCTTCGGGCAGTACTCGCAGGCGGCGGCATCCTACCAACGCGCCCTGGCGATCCGGGAAAAAACCCTCGGCCCGGATCACCCCGATGTGGGCGCGAGCCTGCACGACCTTGCCGGCCTGTACAGCGAACTGTGTCAACGCGAGCTGGCTGAGCCGCTCTACCAGCGCGCTTTGGCGATTAAGGAAAAGGCCCTCGGGTCCGACCATCCGGATGTGGCCGTGATCCTTGAGGATATGGTGTCGCTTTATCGGAAATTTGTCCATGAACAGGAAGCCGCCCCGCTGGTGCAGCGCGCCGCCGCCATCCGGGCAATCCAGCGGTAAAATAAACAGGCCAGCCCTGAAAACAACGCCTTTGCGGGAAAGGCCTCTTTCCTTTCCCCTTTTGCGCTTTTCGCGAATTTCGTAGTTAAACTTCCCCCGTCTTCCATCCGTGTTCATTGGTGTAATCAGCGGGTGGTTTTCTAATAGCCGTCCGCCATCCGGGCCATTGGAGGCACGCCGTCGGCAACCGGCAATCAGCCCGTTGGACTAACCAAAATCTAACACGGAATATGTTTCACAGACCAAGGTGGTCTTGTATTATCCTTACCATAAATTAGCAGGATGGTTACGGTAGGCGGACGTGGCGTGGCGAAGGGAGCTGATCCATGGCGGGTGAAACGATATTGATTGTCGAGGATGAATCGGATATCGCCGAAGTCATCACCTTCAATTTGACGCGCGAAGGGTATAAAGTCATCACGGCGGCCGATGGCCAGAAAGGCCTGGTGCTGGCGCAAACCAAGCTGCCGGATGTGGTCCTGCTTGACCTGATGCTTCCCGGCATGGGCGGTCTGGATGTGTGCCGCGCCCTGAAGAAAGACCAGAAAACATCGCGGATTTCCATCATCATCGTGTCCGCCAAGGGCGAGGAATCCGATGTGGTGACCGGGCTGGAGATGGGCGCGGATGACTATATCGCCAAGCCGTTCAGCATCAAGGTTCTGGTCGCACGCTTGCGCACCGTGCTGCGGCGGCGCAGGGAACCGCCGGCGCAGAAGGATGCCGTCATCCGCATCCATGATCTGGTCATCAATCCCGGCCGCCATGAGGCTCTGCTCAAGGGCAAGGCGGTTGAGCTGACGTTTTCGGAGTTCCGCATGCTGCATCTGCTGGCCGGCCGGCCGGGCTGGGTCATGACCCGCGAGCAGATTGTGGATGCGGTGCGCGGCGAGGATTATCCGGTGACGGACCGTGCGGTGGACGTGCAGATTGTCGGGCTGCGCAAAAAGCTGGGGGCGCGGGCGGATTATATCGAAACGGTCCGGGGCGTGGGCTACCGGTTCAAGGAATAGGACGGGCGGCATGCGTTTGATGTGGCGCATATACTTGTATTTTTTGACCAGCGCGCTGCTGGTGCTTGGCGCGTCGGCATGGTATGCGGGGCGTTCCGTGCATCAGTTCCACCAGGCGCAGGTGGCCGCGGAGTTGGGGGCGCATGCGCGCATCATCGCCGGGGAAATGGAGCATTTCCCCGGCGATGATAAGGATGCGGCGGCCATCGGGCGTTTTTGCAGGGATATGGGCGCGGCGACACAGTCGCGGATCACGATCATAGCGCCGGATGGCCGGGTGCTGGGCGATTCGGAGGCCGTCGCGGCCAATATGGAAAACCACCGCAACCGCCCGGAAATTGCCGTCGCTCTGGCCGGTCAGGCCGGTCAGTCGGTGCGGTTCAGCGACACCTTGCGCCGCCGCTTCATGTATCTGGCCGTTCCCGTCATGCAGGGGACGAATGTGGCGGCGGTCGTGCGGGCGTCGCGTCCGCTGGCGACGATCAATGAGGCGCTGCGTGCGGTTTATCGCCATGTGCTGTTTGGCGGGCTTGCGGCGGCGGCAATCTTTGCCGTGGTGGCGTTCTACCTTTCGCGGCGCATCAGCCGCCCGCTGGCGGCCATGCGCCGGGTGGCCGAACAGCTGTCGCGGGGGGATATGGGCTCGCGGCTGGCGGTGACGGATGACGGTGAGTTTGGTGTCCTCGCCCGCACATTGAACCAGATGGCGGTTGAGCTGGATGCCCGCATGCAGACGATTGTGCGGCAGGCCAATGAGCAGCAGGCGGTTTTTTCCAGCATGGCGGAAGGCGTGCTCGCGGTGGATCAGGAGGAGCGCATCCTCCATATGAATGATGCGCTGGCTCGCTGGCTGGACGTGCGGCCCGATCAGGCGCGTGGCAGGGGGCTGCAGGAGGTGGTGCGTCATCCCGAGCTGCAGCAGTTTGTCAGCGCCATCCTGGCGTCGAGCGGCCGCGCGGAGGCGGAAATCGTGATCTACGGCGGGGAGGAGCGCATTTTGCAGCTGCACGGCACCCTGCTGGCGGGTGCGGCGGGCGAGAAGATGGGCACGCTGGTGGTGCTCAGCGATGTGACGCGCCTCAAACGGCTGGAGCTGATGCGGCGTGATTTTGTGGCCAATGTTTCGCATGAGCTCAAGACGCCCATCACGGCCATCAAAGGCTGCATGGAAACGCTGTCGGGCGACGCCTGCCGCAGCGCCTATGATACGCGCAGGTTCCTGGACATGATGGAGCGGCAGGTTGAGCGGCTGGGCATGATTGTCGAGGATCTCCTCAGCCTTTCGCGGATCGAGCACGATGCGGAGCATGACCAGGTGGTGCTGGCGCCGGGCCCGGTCCGTGATGTGCTGGAGCGGGCCGTCCAGACTTTTTCAAAAACAGCCGCCGCCCGCGGGATTGCCATGGTGCTGGAATGTCCAAAGGAATGCACCGCCGCCCTGAATGCGGAATTGCTGGAGCAGGCGGTCGGCAACCTGATTGATAATGCGGTCAAGTATAGTCCGGACGGCGCGCATGTCTGCGTGATGGCACGGGCGCGGGGTGAAGAGATTGAAATCCGCGTGGCGGATGACGGTCCGGGAATTGAGAAAAAACATCTGTCCCGCCTTTTCGAGCGCTTTTACCGTGTGGACCGGGTGCGCAGCCGGACGCTGGGCGGTACCGGCCTCGGCCTCTCGATTGTCAGGCATATTGCGCTGGCGCATCACGGCAGCGTGGCCGTGGAAAGCACGCTTGGCCGGGGCAGCGTCTTCATCATCCGCCTGCCGCGCGCGTGATCCGGCGGCTTGCCGCCCCCCCGCTTGCTTAGAGCCTATCCGAAAACTCATTGGGACCATGATGGCCTGAGTTTTCGCGTCGGGCAAGGCGGCTGTTCGGGCGGGAATACCCAAGGTGGTCTTTCCCCCCGACAGATAACGCCGCCCGGCGTGGGCAGAACGGCTCAGTCGGAGACTTCGCCCTACCTTCTTAAAATCAACGGGGTTGCTCTTATCTGGGGTGGGGCGAGGCATCCCTGCCGAGCCGTCCGTCCGCTGCGCGGGTATTGGCCCCCTACCTTCATGCAACAGCGGGTACATAGCCCCCGCTGTACTCTTTCCGAGTACAGCAGGCGCTATGTGCCTGCTGCGCCCGGCGTAGCCTCTGCGGCGAAGACGAGGCTGCAATGTGGGAGGGGCGATCCTGGTGCGCACCTTTCGGACAGGACGGAGCCCGCGGTGTCATGGCCCGGTGGGTTTTCGGATAGGCTCTTAACATATTTCTAACAATCCGCTTATATTCGTCTAACCGCCATTGTGTCTACTGTTCCCATGAACAGCGGGGAAAGTGTGAACCAGAGTGGAACAAACGAAAGGAGCGGTATGAAACAACTCAGACAGGTCGTGGGTGCGGTGCTGGTGGCGGGGGTGGGTGTGAGCGGTATGGCTCAGACGAATGTTGTGGCGCCCAAAAGCTGGGTGGACTCGATCACATTTAAGGGCGATGTCCGGTACCGGTACGAGAGCATCAATGACGACTCGAAACTCAATGCCGGCAAGGAGACCTACACGCGGCAGCGTGACCGTGTCCGTGCGCGGCTTGGCGCGGAGGCCAAGTGCAACGATCAGCTGAAAGCCGGGGTTGCGTTTTCCACCGGCCAGTCGGATCCGATTTCCGGCAACCAGACGCTGGGTGATGGATTCGGCAAAAAGGACATGAAGCTGGACATGGCTTATTTTGATTACACCTTGGTGGAGGACGGCCCGACGGAAGCACACGCCATAGCCGGCAAGATGAATATTCCGTTTACGACCATGCAGGATGATCTGGTCTGGGATGCGGATGCGCGGCCGGAAGGTGTGGCGGTGAAAGGACAGACGGGCAATGAAGACCTGACGCTTTTCGCCAACGGCGCCTATCTGTGGTATCTGGAGCGCGCGGACAAGGAAGACCTGACGATCTATGCCGGGCAGGCGGGGGCCAAATACCAGTTCGTGCCGGAAGTTGCCCTCACCGTGGGCGCAAGCTACTACGGGTTCAACAACTTCAAAGGCGCGGATGTGGTCGATTGGGAGGCCAAGAACAACAGTTATGGCAACAGCACGGTCAAGGGAACCGTTGCCGGCGGCACGACCAACAAGGCCTGGGCGGCGGATTTCACGCCGGTGGTTTACTTTGCGCAGCTGGATCTGTGGGTTTGCGGGTTGCCCCTTGCGTTTTTCGCGCAGGAGCTGAGCAACGGCGATGCGTCCAACTATGACCAGGGCCATATGTTTGGCGCTTCGCTCGGCAAGGCCAAGAATCCGAAGACTTGGGAACTGGGCTATAGCTACGCGGAGCTGCAGAAAGATGCCACGGTGGGCGCGTTGACCGACTCCGACCGGTGGGGTGGCGGCACGGATGGCAAGGGCAGCAAGTTTGTGGCCAAATACCAGATCCAGAAGAACCTCCAGATCGGCGCCAGCTATTTCCTTGATCAAAAAGGTCTTACCGCCGCGACGAAGGATTACGACCGGATGCAGTTGGATCTGATTGCAAGCTTCTAGAAAGGTCTCGGGTGGATTGTGAATGCAGGTGCGATTGACAAGGTGCAGGCGGGTCAGGATGGTGCACGGCTGGACGGTCGGATCCGGCGTGCGCTGGCGGGCAGCCATGGGCTGCCGATCCGTGATCTTTGCCGACGCCTGAAAATGGATGAAAAAGTAGTCCGCGTGGCGCTTGAACGCATGGTCCGGGACGGTGAGCTGGATCGCGTGCGCCCGGCGGATTACCAGGATAATGACCAGGATTTCTTCGCCCCCTGCAGCGATCAAAGACATCCGTGGGATGACTGAAGCTGGATGGAAAATAAACCAAAGAAGGAGTATGACAGATGAAAGCGATAAAACAAGCGGTGGCGGTGCTGATGTCGGGAATGGGCGTGGCCGGGATGTGTCTGGCGGGCGGTGCGAACAGCATCGTGGTGGACGGGTCGACAACCGTGGGTCCGATCGCCAAGGCGTTTGCCGAGTACTATATGGGCAAGCATCCGGGCGTGAACATCACCGTCAGTGAATCCGGCAGCGGCAACGGTGCCAAGAGCCTGATCAACGCGGCGTGCGATGTGGCGACCATGTCGCGGGCCATGAAGAACTCCGAGCGCAAGGGCGCCCAGGATGCGGGCATATTGCCGATCGAACATGTGGTGGCCATGGATGGCATCGTGATCATTGTGAATCACGCCAACCCGGTCAGCCAGCTGACGCTGGAGCAGATCCGTGACATCTTTGTCGGGCGGATCACAAACTGGAAGCAGCTGGGCGGTCCCGACCAGCCGGTCGTGGCGATCAGCCGCGAGACCAACAGCGGCACCTATGAGACGTTCGAGACCATGGTCATGAACAAGGAGAAGATCGGCGGTCAGGTCGAGTATGTCGGCAGCAACGGCGCCATACGGCAGCGGGTGATGAGCACGGCCTCGGCCATCGGATATGTCGGCATGGCCTTCACCGAGGGGGTCAAGCCGGTGCCCGTCAATGGCGTCATGGCGACGCAGGAAACGGTGCTGAAAAAGACCTATCCCATCGCGCGCCCGCTCTACATGTACACCAACGGACGCCCGCAGGAAGGAACGCCGCTCGCCGATTTCGTGAACCTTTCCAGGACACCGGAAGGGATGCGGATTGTCGAGGAAGTGGGCTTTGTTCCCATGAAATAACTTGGGGAATGTTGCATGTGAAAACCCTGGTGGTGTCTCTGAGTCGCCACCGGGGTTTTGTTTATAGGAGGGCGGGGTCGGATGGATGCCATGGCACAAGCGCAGCGTGAAAGGCCTTCTTTGCTGCTCAGCCGCCAGGCGCAGCGCTGGCAGACGGTCGCCGCCGCTGTGGGGCAATCGCTGCTTTTCCTGGTGGCGTCGCTTTCCGTGCTGGCCGTGCTGTTCATCTTTTATTTCATCACCCGGGACGCATGGCCGTTTTTCCGCGCCCAGGGCTTTCACGAGTTTTTCACCAGCGTGCGCTGGTATCCGTCGGCCGGAAACGCCGAGTATGGCGCGCTGGCCATTTTTGTCGGCAGCGGGCTGGTCACCTTGGGCGCCGCGCTGGTGGCGGTGCCGCTGGGGGTGTCCGCCGCCATCTGCCTGAGCGACGTCCTGCCGTTCAGCCTGCGGCAGGTGGTCAAGCCGGTGGTGGAAATACTGGCCGCCATCCCTTCCGTGGCGTACGGGTTTTTCGCGCTGGTGGTGCTGGCGCCGCTGCTGCAGCAGCGGGGCGGCCCCATGATGGCCGTGGCGGTCGGGCTGATCGGGGTGCCGGTCGCCGTGCTGGCCACCGCGGTGTTGAGCGATGTCACGACGGATAGATTGCCGCAGGCTGTGCGTGTATATGTGCGGCGTGTGTTGCGGCTGGCGCTGCTGGCGGCCGCCCTGTTCGGCCTTTTCCTGCTTGGCAAGGCGCTGTATGCCGTCCAGATGTCCAGCGGCACCAATGCCCTGAACGTGGCGCTGATTCTGGGCATCATGGCCTTGCCGACCATTGTCAGCGTTTCCGAGGATGCGTTGCAGGCGGCCGGCCGCGAGCTGCGTGAAGGCAGCTATGCGATGGGCGCGACGCGCGCGGAAACCCTGGTGAAGGTGGTCTTGCCCGCCGCCCGCAGCGGCATCCTTGCCGCCGTGATCCTGGGCGTGATGCGCGCCATTGGCGAGACCATGGTGGTGTGGATGGCCTCGGGCAATGCCTCGCAGATCCCGCACCCATGGTACAACCTCACCCAGCCTGTCCGCACGCTGACCGCCACCATCGCCGGCGATATGGGCGAGGCGGACCAGGTGACCGGGTCCGCGCGCTTCCATGTGCTTTTCGCCATGGCGCTCTGCCTGCTGGTTTTCGCGTTTGTCAGCAACCTGGCGAGCGAATGGATCATCTGGCGTGCGCGCAAACGGATGGGAGGATGACCCATGCGGCTGGAAACACGTAAATTGTTGGACCGCGCATTCACCGGCTCCGGGGTGCTGGCGATTGTCCTCCTGTCCCTGGCGCTGGTCGTCCTGCTTGCGCCCATGCTGGTGCGCGGGTGTGGCGCCATCTTCTTCACCGCCACGGTCGAGCACCGGCGTGTGATGCTGGAAAAATTCGAGCGGGGCGACCGCGCGGCGGTGGAGGCCGAGATCGCGCAGGCGCAGGCCGCGCGCGAACCCGTCTACCGCTGGCTCGCCGGGTTCGATGCGCAGTTGGCGGCGGATGACGGGCTGCGCCGCAGCTACGCCAAGCCGGTCCGTGAGCTGAAGGAGGCGGTGCATAAGCTTCTCGGCCCGGCTCCGGGCAGCGTGCGGCCGATGATGATGCGCGACCAGTACGGGCAGACCCGCTGGGACCGTGCGCGCATCAAGCTGGCCGGGGTGCTGTACCGCGAGGAGTGGGATTATTCCAACCCGCGGCAGGGCGGGGTCAAGGTGATGAAGCCGCGCGCCGCTGATTTTGCGGGAACTTCGCTGGAGCCGATGTTTGCCTATCTGGAGCAGAACGCCGGGCGGATGCTGCTGCCGCGCCGGACCGTGTATTGGCAGTTCATCACGGATGAGTCGTATGACTCGCATTTCTTCGGCGGCATCTGGCCCGAGTTGCTGGGCACCATCTATTTGACGGTCGGGGCCCTGCTTTTTGCGGTGCCCATGGGTTTGATTGCGGCGGTTTATCTTGCGGAATTTGCGATGGAAAACAAGATGGTCGGCCTGCTGCGCACCTGCATCAGCACCCTGGCCGGCGTCCCCAGCATCGTGTTCGGCCTGTTCGGGCTGGCGTTCTTCATCAACACCATGAAAGTGTCAAATTCCAAAAGCGTGCTGGCCGGCTCCCTGACGCTGGCGCTGATGATCCTGCCCACCGTGATCCGCGCCGCGGAGGAGGCTTTGCGCGCGGTCCCGCACACCTATAAGGAGGCCGCGCTCAGCCTGGGAGGCAGCCGCTGGCGCACGGTCTGGTCGGTGGTCATGCCGGCGGCCCTGCCGGGCATCCTGACGGGCATTGTGATCAGCATGGGCCGGGCGGCCGGCGAAACCGCGCCCATCGTGTTCACCGCGGCGGTGAGCGTCGGCAAGCCCCTGTCCTTGTGGCAGGCCTTTTCCCAGCCCACCCCGGCGTTGTCGTGGAACATTTATAACCTGGCGACGGAACATGAGGCGGTGGACGAGATCCGGCATGTCCAGTACGGGCTGGTGCTGGTGCTCGTGGTGCTGGTGCTGATGTTGAATCTGGCGGCCATTATTATCCGGGCGCGGATCGCCCGGCGGTTGCGGTCATAAGGAGGGATGCCATGCGTGTGGCGGATATCATATCCGGGATGTGGAATCAGATCGGGAACAGCGTTGCGGTTTCCGAAGCGGCGGGTCCGGCGGCGGGGGTGCGTGTCGGCGGGGCGCTGGCGGAGCCGCAGGCGGTTGCGCCCGTCCAGGTGGATGCGGCCTCGGTCGAGGTCGCGGCCTCTGATTTTTCGGTTTTCTACCGCAGGAACCAGGCGGTGAAACAGGTGAACCTGAAAATACCGGTGGCCCGCGTGACCGCCATCATCGGGCCCAGCGGCTGCGGCAAGAGCACCTTCCTGCGCGCCATCAACCGGATGAACGATCTGGTGCCCGGATGCGGCCGGGAGGGGCGGCTGTCGTTCGGCGGCCATGATGTGTACAGCCCGGATGTGGATGTGGTGACATTGCGCCGCCGCATCGGCATGGTGTTCCAGAAGCCCAATCCCTTCCCGAAAACCGTGTTTGACAATGTGGCGTATGGGCCGCGCCTGCATCACCGGCCGGATGCCGGCACATTGGCGGAGATTGTGGAGCGCAGCCTGGTCAACGCGGCGCTGTGGGACGAGGTGAAGGACCGGCTCAATGAAAACGCGCTGGGGCTTTCCGGCGGGCAGCAGCAGCGGCTGTGCATCGCGCGCGCCCTGGCGGTGAATCCGGATGTGCTGCTGATGGATGAGCCGACCTCCGCGCTCGATCCACGGGCCACGCTGCGCATCGAGGACCTGGTTGATGAGCTGCGCGGCCGCTACACGATCATCATTGTGACGCACAATATGCAGCAGGCGGCGCGTGTTTCGGACCACACGGCCTTCATGTATGAGGGAAACTTGGTTGAATTCGGGGTGACCCGTGAGATTTTCACCAAGCCGCGGGAAAAGCAGACGGAAGATTACATCACGGGCCGGTTCGGTTGAACAAAACAAGCAAGTGGAGATTGTCATGAGAGTCCATTTTCAGCGGGATATTGAAAGGTTGAAACGGCAGTTGTTGTCATTGGGTGCGGTGGTCGAGACGGAAGTGCGCATGGCGGTGCGCGCGATTGAAGAGCGGGACACGGCCCTGGCTGCGCAGGTGATCCGGCGCGAGGCTCAGGCGGATGTCCTGGAAGTGAATGTGGAGGAGGAGTGCCTCAAGATTCTGGCGCTGCATCAGCCTGTGGCGGCGGATCTGCGGTACGTGATTTCCGTGCTCAAGATCAACCAGGACCTGGAGCGCATTGGCGACTTGGCGGTTCACATCGCCGAGCGGGGCACGCAGCTGTTCACGCAGCCGCCGGTTGAAACGTCTTTCCGGATCGGTGAGATGGCGGAAAAGGCGCAGGCCATGCTGAAAAAAGTGCTGGATGCCTTCGTCAGCCTTGATGCGGATGCTGCGCGGGCGGTGTGTCTGGCGGATGCCGAGATTGATCAGATCAACCGTGGTATATCCATGCATGCGGAGGAGAAATTGGTCCAGGACCCCGGCTTGGTGGATGGGCTGCTGCAGGTGATCAACATTGCGCGCCATCTGGAGCGGATTGCCGACCATGCCACCAACATTGCCGAGGATTTGATTTATATGATCGAGGGCCGGATTGTGCGCCACTCGCCGGAGGTTTCGGACAAGCCGCTGGCGTGATCAATTAAAAACAGATCCTTTTAAGCTTTGGCAGATGCGGGATTGGGCAGGGACACGCCCTCCTGTGTGCGACCCGTCCATCCGCTGCCTGATCCGCCCCGAACCGTTGTCTCTAACGGCAATCAGTTTGGACCCGCCTGCGGTGATTTCAATATCCACCTGCGAAGCGCCTGAATCAATGCTGTTTTCGACAAGTTCTTTGACAACCGATGCGGGGCGTTCAACTACTTCACCAGCCGCGATTTTGTTGGCCACGTGAACGGGTAAAATCCGGATGTGGGCATACGGAGTCATGGGGAACAAAGATAGGGAAGGCTTGCCAAGTGGGCAAGACAAGATTCCAGTCTTTTTCTGGAAATCATTGTGCATAACACAGGCAGAAGGAGAATGGGAAAAATTTTCCGGGAAAGTGTTTTAAAAAAATTGACTTCAAACAATTAAAGGAATAATAAGCGTATAGATATTAATGCGTCAAAGGAGGAAAATTATTTGCTCATGAAAAAAATTACGATTCTAGGTCTTGTTAGTTTTCTTCTCGTCTTCGCCGGTGTTCGTTGTGTTTGCGCCCAGGCAGCGGGTGGCGGGGCAAAACCGGCGGCCGTGGCTGCGGATAACAAGGCTGGCGACCTGGTCACTTCGGAAGAAGCGGCTTCAGCTCCTGCCCACCCGCAATCCCTTGCCAAGATGGATCTCATGACCGTCGTGACCCGGGCCGGCTGGTTTGGCATACTGATATGGCTCGGTTTGTTAGCCAGTTTGATGATCTTTGTGTGGCTGGTAGTGGATTCGTCTCTGACCGTTCGGGAAAAGTTAATCATACCGGAGTCCCTGGTCAATGATGTCAGGCAGGCAATGCAGGAAGGGGATATTATCAAGGCGATCTCTTTCTGCGACGAGAATCCCTGCCCGCTCGCCAACGTGTTGAAGGCCGGATTCACGAACGCGGAGGAGGGGTTTGAAGTCATTCAGGACATGATCAGCGTGGCGGCAGACATGGAAAACGAGAAAGTGCTTCAAAGAGTCACCTACTTGAGCGTCATATCCAACGCAACCCCCATGCTCGGTCTGATCGGCACTGTTCAAGGCATGATCTTTGCTTTCTTCACCCTGGGAACTCAGGAAGCGGGCGCAGCCCAACAGGCACTGCTGGCGCTTAATATTTCTCATGGACTATGGGCTACGGCGATCGGTCTCGGTATCGCAGTGCCATCGACCATTTTCTTCTATATATTCAAGAACAGGGCTACGCGTCTCATCCTCCTCATGGAGGCAATGACCATCTCGTTAGTCAAGGAATTGAGAAACGTCGAAATCGTTCAAAGCTAGCCTGGAATAAACTCCTGCTGGTGCCCCACATGCAAGCATTGTGTTGTCGGGGCTGCAGACGAAACAGGTGATAGTATGCGGATACGGATACGGAATCGCGAAGACGAATATTTAAACGGCAACCTGACCGCGATGATTGACGTGGTCTTTCAGTTGATCATCTTCTTTGTGGCGACTGTGCACATGCAGGATGATGCGGTGGACGCCAAAATCAACTTGGCAATGGCTCCCCATGGTCGCGTGGCGGCAGAAAAGAATCCGCTGCAGGTCTGCATTAACGTGGATAAGCAAGGACGCATTTCCATCGGAGGCTCCCCCATGACAGCGCCATTGCTGTACTCCGTAATGGTGAAGATACACAATGAATGCAAACAGGACGTGCCCATTGTCATTCGCGGAGACGCCAGGGCCAAACACTCAGACATACGCAAAGCAATGGACGCATGCACGGCTGCCGGAAACTGGCGCATCCAATTCTCCGCTCTTAAGGAAAAAGGACAGTCGTAGACTGGGCGAGGTTCTATGGCCAGAAAAAGCAGACGTGGCAGTTTTCGGGCGGGTGAACTCAACTTGACCGCCATGATTGACGTGGCTTTCCAGCTTCTGTCGTTCTTCATCATCACGGTTCACCCTTTGGCTGTCATGACCAATCTGGACGTCTCGAGACCGGCGGCGGGCGCGAAAAGCGCGGACGAGCAAATTCAGGATTTGCTTAAGATCACGGTATTCAAAGGCGGATATTCCATCAACGGCAGAAGAGTGACTCTCCCGATTTTGGATAAACAGTTGATGAAACTGGCCGAAATCAACAAAACAATATCAGTTACGGTGATTTCAACCGACGATTCCTTTCACGAGGATCTGGTCCACGTATTGGACATCTGCTACAAGAATGGGCTGCGTAATATCTTCTTGATGAGCATGTAAAGAAACAGTCACGACTGTCTTGTGTCACAATTCTTTTCGGGAATCCCTTTGTCGCAGAAGATATCCAAGTTCACCGATTCTATGCTGCGGCGTGAGTTGGCAACTCACCCCGCTGTGGTTCAGGGTTGTGATCTGCTGTCGCTACGGCAAAAATGCGAATTGATCATAGCGTGATATCTCAAGGCTTCTGTCCCGTTTCGATCCTGCCACCGGTTCCGTACAGATTTGTCGAACCAATAATTTTAACAGTCATGGTATCCAGGCTCATTGCCTTGTCTTCCAGAATAGCGTGTACTATATTGGTGTCCGGCGAAGGCGCAAGGATGTCATCCTCTGTTCCAATCTTCCCGTCCGGTCCGGCGGAGCAGAGAAGAAAAGAATCGCCCTTGCGTTCATAGTGAAAGCGGTTCCTCCATGGGTCACGGGTGAGGCTGACGATATATGGCCCTCTCCAGCCGCGTATGGGGATCTCGTGAAGAAGAGATGGAAGTCCTTCCTCATCGGCTGGATACTTGCCGCAGTCGGCCTTGAACAACTCCAGCGCCGTGCGCAAAACAGCGAGGTTTTCACGAGCCCGAGCTATGGGATCAGCGTGACGAAGTGGAAGAGGAGCGCTCTCTGGCTTCAAGAATAGTGAACCAATGATCAAGAGCGCCAAAATGACCCCGAACACCGGGAAATAGCGGGGCCGTTCTTTTAGAAACGTGATAAAAGATTGCGCCACACCTTTATGTTCGGCTTCCGTCTGTCTGGTCGACCGTTCCTCTCGTCTCACTCGTTCAGTTTCATAGAACCTGGTCGAAACATACATGAATTTCCCGCAGCATGGGCACAATCCCGATACCTGAGGCGGAAAGGCATGCCGACAATATGGGCATCGGAAGCGGATGCCTTCACATTTCCGAAGGCGCACCGTTCTATTCGATGAATAATCACCAATGCTTGGAAATGGTTGATTCCCCATACTGATAGGAAATCGCTTTTCGTGCGGCATGGGCAGCCTCCTGTGGGAATCGGCATGAAGGTGTACATTCATGGGCTTTCATAGGGGAAAACAATACCGGAACAACGGCGGGAACGCAATCATGATGACAAACTCCGCGGAGACAGTCCGGACCGCCCCGTGCGAGGGTTGTTTTTGCGTAAGAATCCTGAAAAAGATGCAGGCCGGGTCCGCCGCGGCGGCTCAGCCCCGGACGGCTCACTCGGAGAGTTCGCCTCCAAATCCGGATGGCGGGCAAACGGATTACGGGACGCCCTTCGATAAGCGTACTTCGACCGTACTCAGTGCGGGTTCGACACGCTCACCGCAGGCAGGCAGGGCAGGTCGGACGACTTCGAAGCGGGTGAAGCAAGCTTTTTCCTCCTGCGGGATAAACCCGCAGGGAGGCCCGGAATGTGGGAGGCGGTCTCCGAACGCCGATCTTCACCTACAGCCCATCCGCCCTCTTGCCCCACCTCACCCGCGCGGCCGCGCCGGTTTCAATGCGCCGGGTCCGTGTCCGTCCATCTCTGCCCCGATCCTCGTGACCCCGACTCTTTGAGGTCGGGGTGTCACGGGTGAAGGAAGCTCTTTACCGTCCGGCCCGCCCTGCCTGTGGTGAGCGTGTCCGCACTTCACCCTGGTGAAGTGTCGAACCACTGAGCCGTAGTTGATCTTTCCATTTCCGTTTTCGCGGTTTTGGCGTATTTCGTAGTTAATACTCTTCCGCCTTGCTCGCCATCAGGATTTGGTGTTGAATTGCGAGCGAGCAGGGGCGTGTCTGACGCTTCACGCGATTTTGGACGCGGTTGAGATTTGCTATGCGTGACATATAATACAATGTTCGGCAGCAAAGGAGGAATGGCTGATGAGTTCTTACCACATCGCGAAAGATGGAAAGCAGGCAGGCCCCATTGATGAGGAGGCTGTTCGGCAACAGATCGCGGCAGGTACGCTAAACGCATCGGACCTGTGCTGGTGCGAAGGGATGGCGGACTGGCAGTCAATCGGAACCGTTTTCAACTTTGCTCAAAAGGCTGGCGCGCCTCCGCCCCTCGCCAGTCCGACAGGGGCGGCAGCGTCTCCTCATCAGCTGACGGCGTTCCCCGTCGCGGTTGCGGTCCTGCTGCACTACGTGACGTTTGGCATATTCACGCTGGTTTGGCTGAACTTGATGCACGGGAAGATGTGCCGCGTCAGGGCGGATGATCCATCGGCAGGCAAGGCCGTGGGCTTCTGCTTCATCCCTTTCTTCAACTTGTACTGGATATTCTTTACTTACCGGCGTCTGTGTCTGCGCGTCGCCGAACAGCGCGGACTGTATGGGCTGCCGCCCGGCAATCTCCGTGGTCTGGCGACCACGGCTTGCATCTTCCAGGTCATCCCGTACATCAACTTCCTGCTCAGCTATACACTGATCACCCCGATCTTCATCGGGATGATGCAGTCGAGTGTCAATCAGCTTGCCCGCACAAGCGCCACGACCGCGCCGCGGGCCACGCTGACCGTCTCGTCGGCCCCCGAACGCGGGATGTCCGGAGGGGCGATTGCCGCGATCATCTGTGCCTGTCTCATCCCTGTCACCGGCCTGTTGGCTGCCATAGCGATCCCGTCCTTCGTGAAGGCGCGTTCACAGGCCCAATTGAATGCGTGTATGAACAACCTGCGTCAGATTTCAGCGGCCAAGGAACAGTGGGGCCTTGAAAACAAGGCGTCGGCAACGGATGCTCCGTCGGATATGAACGCGCTTGTCGGCCCGACGCTGTATCTCAAAAATACGCCTGTGTGCCCGGTCGGGGGCGCTTATAAAATCGGAGCTCTTTCTGATGAGAGTTCATGCACTATACACGGCACACTTGAAGCCCCAATGGCCCGATAATGGGGCCATTAGGGGCGCGCCGCCGCAATCCGCTTGTCCGCCATCCGGATTTGGTGTTAAATCACAAGCCAAGCGGTTGCTGTATTAAAAGGAAGACGCCATAATGAAATGCATTTTGCTTGGTATCTTGGTGATGGTGCTTCTTCCGGCCCCAACCCTCTTGGCTGATGGAACTGCTTGCGTATCTGGTGTCGTGTCAAAAAAAGTCCAGATCGGAGAAAAGCAGGCAACGCTTAAGGCGGCGGTAGATGCAGATCGCGGATTGCTTCAGATTTATCAGCAGGAGCGGGCAACTGCATCGGATACAAACGTTGTTGTCGCTGAAATCATGGTCAAGACCCTTGGCCAATGTGGTTTCGACTTTGCCATGACTCCGACGGGAGACATCTTGTGGGTCTTCGTGCAGCAAATGTGGGATAGGCAGCCCACCTGTCTGATTTACCCATTGGTGCAACAGCCCGGCAACAAGGGAAAATATATACATCGTATGAAAACGATGCAGGCCGCAGGTAAACACCGTGATTTCCCTGTTTTGTTTAATCTGACGGCGCGGCTCAGGAACCTGTCTATAGGTTATTCTAACATGGGCAAGCCTTTGAATTTTGGGCGGGAATCACACATCGCCAACGTCCAGTTGGACTCTACAAATGCCGCGTCGGTTGTTGTAACCGGGAAAATCGGGAGTAACTATACCTTCCGCGGAACTGTTATGCTCAATGAGAACGACGGAATTGTTACGAAGGATTTTGCTATAGAATTGGTTGGTAATAAACCACTGGGTGATTCCAAGTAAGACCCATCAGGCCAGCCCCTGATTTAAGCTTTAACAAATGTCGGGATTGGGCCGGGGCAGGACATCTCGTCCGAACTTATCCCGCCAGCATTTTCCCGGCATATGAACCGCTCATCTGGCGGTTCTCCAGCGCGACCTTGCCGTTGACCATCACCACTTCCACGCCTTCCGCCAGGCGGCGCGGCATCCATTCAACCGGCGTCCGCGGCTCCTTACAGACCTTGTGCGGTTGCGGCGTTAATGAAATTGCGGTTCTGTGCCGGCTCGAGCAGCACGCGGTAGAAACGGTTCGTCTCCGTCCGCGGATGTGTTGGAGTCCGGGGTGGCCCCGCGTCATGCCACGTCGTGACGGTTCCGGTTGCGCACAGGGCGCCGTCCAAGGTGTTCGACCATCCCCCGCCGAGCGCGCGGCTCCAGGCCACCCGGTAAATCTGCCCGGGGCTCGAGGCCCATTGCAGACACACGTCCGTATCGTTGTTCTGCATGGCTTCAAGGCCCAGCGTTGAGGCGGACTGCTGCGGATCGGTGCCGCACAGGTACTCGTCGAGGTTGCAGAGCCCGTCGTTGTCCGGGTCCAGAAGGGCGTCGTTCACGAATGGATTGAGTCCATGGCTCGCCTCCCACGCGTCGGGCATCCCGTCGGCGTCGGCATCGGCATCGAGCGGATTAAGGATGCCGTCGCCATCGAGGTCAGGATCCACGTACCCAACGGCTTCCACGCAGACCGGCGTTCCGCTGACCGACAGGGTCAGCATCCCGCCGGTCACGGTGTTCGTGCGCACATCCCACACGGCGGTCGTGTTGTCCCACGTCTTTGGCAGCAGCGAGGTTACCCGTGCCTGCGAGACCGGGCCGATGGGAAGCGTCACGGCCTGCAAGCGGTTGGAGACGTCCCAGACGATGCGTGCCGTCTGCAGGTTTGTCGTCAGCAGCTCGACGGCGATCGTGGTGGTGGCGGGCGACTGCAGGCGCGTCCAGGTGCAGGCGTCGAACAGCCCGGCAAGTTTTTGAAGGGTGTAGTAGGCCATGCGGCGGTTGCCGTTGGTGGTGATCAGGGCGGCCCATTGCCGGGCGGGCGGATCTGACGGGCTGCAGTTGACCTCGTTATAGAACACCCGGTCGATCCCCGCGGCCAGCGCGAAGGGTACCGCGCGCGCCAGGAACTGCGCCTGTTCGGCTTCGGTGCAGGGGGTGCCCCGGCTGGCCAGCATGTCCTGGTAGGTGGCGGTGAAGTCCGCCGCCGTCAGCCAGACCGGGCGATCGATCCCCGCTGCCATCTCCGCCAGCGAGCGGGCCTCAAGGTATTGGATGGCCGGCAGGCCGCCCGCCGGCGCACAGGACGTTCCCTCGCGGTGATCGTGCACGCTGACGGCATCGATCGCGTCAAGGACCCCCGGGTCTGAAGCGAGCAGCTGTTGCAGGTAGTTGGTGGTCCCCGCCGGGGCTCCGTCCACGGCGCTCGGCAGGATCGTTGCCGCCGGATCTGTCGCGTGGGCCACCGCTCCGGCAAGGACGAGGTAGGAGTCGTACATGTCCAGCGTGCAGCCGGCCCACTGGTTGGAGCCCGGCGTGAAGGCGTCGAACACCTCCCACTCGTGGACCGGTTGCACCAGTCCGGGCATGTCGCCGACGCCGTCCCCGTTGTAGCGCTCGACGCAGGCGCGAAAGGCGGCGGCGAACGCGGGGGCGGCGGGCCACTGGTTGGTGGTCGGCCGGGCGTTGACGACCCCATAGGTTCTTAGGCCGTTGGTCTGGTTCGCGCGGACCTGGGCGTCGAAATCCGCAAAATCAAGCAGGTTCGTGTTCTGGGTCTGAGCCGTCGTGATCGAGAGGATGGCGCGACGGTATCCCACGCCCAGCGCCCCGATCTGTGCGACGGCCGTGCTGTTGGTGCTGCCCGCGCCCAGTCGGCGGACGGCGGTGACGGGCGGGCCGATCTGAACCACCGCCGGGTTGCTGTTGGTGGCGGGCGTGAAGTCCGCCACGGCGGTCGCCGTGTTGGTCACCGCTGCGCCGGAGGCGAGGGAGGCGGCCGTGCTCGCGCTCATCATCACGGTCCGGGATTCGCCCGGCGGCAGCACCCCGACATTCCACGACAGCGTGCGCGTGGCCGGCGCCCATACGGCCGGCGGTTCGGCCGAGTTGGTCTCATAATTCAGTCCGGCGGGAAGCACGTCCGTGATCGTCGTGTTCGTGGCCGCGGCCCGCCCGCCGTTCCAGACCCGCATCGCAAACTGCACGGCCTGGTTGGTTGCCGCCGCCGTCGTCGACGCTCCCTTGGTGAGCACAAGTGAAGCGCCGGCGCCTTGCGGGTAGAACACCCCGAACGTCCCGAGCCGCCGGATGCCTGTGCTGATCGTTTCGGTCACCGGATCGTAAGCGCCGCCGATGTTCGTCCACGACGTGCCGTCAAAGGCCCAGATGGCCGCCCCGGGCGTGCCCTCCTTCACCGGCAGCACAAGCGTAGCGGCAACGGCGAGCACCGTGCCGGTCGGGGAGACGACCACCACGCCGCCCGCATTGCCCCAGTTGGAGGCCAGCGGCGAACCGGTGCCCGACGGCACATCGCTCGCGCCGGCCAGCCCGATCGCCGTCGCCTTGCTGAGCGCGCCGGCCGGAATGGATAGCGACGTTCCGATGGCGGCCGAGCGCAACGAGGCCCCGTTCGTGCCTGGAAGGTCAATCATCTGGAAAGTCGTCTCGGCCTGGCTGAAAGACAGGACCCGGCCCGTATCGTTGGAGACGCCGCCAAGCTCAAGCGATGCGCGCACGCGGTTATCGCCCGCCAACGGGAATGACGAGCGATTGGTGAGGACGATGGTCAGCTCGGTGCGTCCGGCATTCCACCGGAAGGTTCCAGCCCCGGAGGAGACCAGGTTGCTCATGGCCATCTGGAAGGAACGGCCGCTGCCCTCCTGGGTGTACGCCGCTTCCGTGGTGGCCTCGATAAGCGCGTCGGGCTGGCTGCCGGCGGGTTCGGCAAGCGGCCAGCTCACACCGTAAAGCATCTGTCCGTTGAGCGAGTTGGTCGCCACCGGCTGGGTGAACTGAAACACGACGGCCACCGAACCCGTGGCCGGCACCAGCGAGCCGACGGGGGGAATGGTGTTCGTGACGTAAGGCCCCTGGATCGATTGCGCCGGCTGCGGCAGGCCATGGGTCACCAGGTCGTCGGCCACGGCGGTCTGGCCGGCGCTCACAAGCACTTCGTTCTGATAGTTCGTGTCGGTCATCGCCACGGTCCCTTCGAGCACGGAGACCTGGGTATGGTAGAGCGGCGCATACATGGGGAAGCGGCCTGACCCAAGATCGAGGAGGTCGCCGGTGTCGGGGTCAAGCGCCAGGATCTCGCCCGCTGTGCTGCTCGCGCCGGCCCAGAGGACCACCCGCGTTTCGGTGTCATTCCAGTTGCCCGCCGAACTCCAGCTGAATTGCCCCAGGTCCACATACCGCTCGTTGCCCTGCCGGTCGAAGTGCGCCGCGTAGGTCGAGGTCAGAGCTTCGCCGTCGGGAATATATTCGCCCTCTGCCACCACCCGGCTGACGCTCGAATCCACCGTGAAGGAGTCCAGGTCCTCGGACAGCGCCTGGGAGGGGGTTCCTCCGTTTTCGGAAACGGACCAGAGACCGGGGAAGCCGTGCGCTTCATCGACTCCGTACTTGTTGATGACATTCGTCGAGCCCTTGTAGACTTGGAACCAGAGGGGGGCATTGTTCACATAGCCCTGCCCATCCCTCGCATTCAGGGACGCACTGTTCGCGGCGGAGAGCGTGACGGTCAGGGGCCCATACCAGGCGCCCATCTGCGATGTGCCCCACTCCGCCGGGTGGGGCGTCCATGTCCAGCCGGAAGTCTTGGCCACCTGGTTGCCGAATCCGATGAACGCCCCGGAGAATTCGTAGGTCTGCCCGCCCACGGTGAGCGACAGCTGGTTTGCCGACAGCCCCGATTCGGTGTTGTATTCCATATACATCGTGGCCGGCCACGTGGTCCGGTTCGTGTCGGTCGCGTCGCAGATCATGCTGAACCGCGCGCCGTTGGCGCCGCTGCGCTCGAAGTAGATCTGGCCGTCAGGGCACCACTGGGTGGGTTCACCGCACATGTAGTAGGAGTACCAGCCGGGCCGTTCCATGGTCTTGTAGAGGGACGTCACTGTCCCCCCGCTCAGCGGCATGCGGCACACCTCCTTCTCGCGGTAGTTCAGGTAAGTGTCGGACACCGACTGATAATCCTGCACCCTCAGGAACGACACCGACTGGCCATCCGGCGAGATGCTTGGCCCCATGCACAAACGGTGGAGATACCGGAGCCCGGTCTTGCCGCAGTCGTCCCCCAGGCTCCCCGCGCTGAGCAGCAGGGCGGGGCCCGACCCGTCGGCCGCCGCCGTCCATAGGTCGATGGTCTGCGGCTCGTCGCCGGTCTTGTGCCACACCTCGTAGACCATCCGGCTGCCGTCCGGTGAAAACGCGCATCGGCCGATCTGCCCGCCGGACGGGGCGGCCAGCAGGTTCGTGCGGCTCGAGCCGTCGTCGTTCATGACCCACAGGTCGTTGCCCTGCACAAAGGCGATGCGCTGCGCGCTCGACGCGATAAACGTGGTGCCCCGCGTGGCGAGGACAGCCTTGGTCGTGTGCACCTCAAAGGAGCTGTCGCCGTTCAGGAACTTCTTGATCGCCGTATGGATTTTGCCGGTCGTTGTTTTCAATCGGTACATGTGCATTTGGAGCGGCGTGACATGGCACCGTCGGAGCTCCAGCATCGTGTTCGCGCCGACGATGAGCGTGCGGCAGTCCGCCGTTGTGACGCTTGCACGACTGTCATCACGGGTGCGGATGGAATCCTCCTCGCGCATTAAAAGAGCTTTCCAGATGAGGAGCCAGTCTGCGTCTGGGCGCGTTCCATTATGCGACTCCACCTGTCCACGGATGACCGTGACAAGCATCCATTTCTCCTCTAATTCTGAGTTGGCCGACGCAGGGCGGACTCCTATGTTGACGGCAATCGCCACCCACGCAAGAAAAGTTAAGTGATACCCCTTCATGGTCAGCGCTCTCCACATGAATTCTCAAGTGACTGCGCACGCCGGTTGAAAAGTGCAACGGGTGGCGGTCAAAAGTGCAACGCTATGTTCTTGAGCGTCATGAGTGTTGCACGGCCTCCCTCGGCGGGCAACAAAAAAGTCTTGGAGTGCGTGCCCTGATCCGCCTTTGGCTACATTGCAAAATTTTGCTGGCGGTTCAGGCGGCACGGAGCCGCGGCTTCTGTTCGCCGTTTGACTGCGGGGAGAGACTTGTCGAACGGATCGGGTCGCCCTCGCTTTAAGCTTTGGCAGCTGCCGGGATTGGGCAGGGGCGTCGTTTGACGCTCTGCCGATTTTGGATGCGGTTAAGGTTTGCTATGCGTGGCGCATAATGCCATGTTCGGCACAATAACGGCCAAACAGCAGGAGGAAGATATGATGATTGCGGAGAAACTGCAGGAAATCATGAAGAAGGACGGAGTTGTTGCGATTGCCACCCTGGGCCCTGATGGGCCCCACATGGTCAATACGTGGAATAGCTACCTCAGGATATCGCAAGATGAACGGCTGTTCATCCCCGCAGGTTACATGCACAAGACGGAGGCCAACATTGCCCACAATCCGCATGTTTTGATTACATTGGGCAGCAGCAAGGTGGAGGGCCTGCATGGGGCGGGTGCTGGTTTCTTGATCAAGGGAACGGCGAAGTTCGTGACGTCCGGTCCTGATTTCGATTTCATGAAAGAGAAGTTCAGTTGGCTGCGTGCGACCTTGGCCGTCACCATCGAATCTGCCACTCAAACTTGGTGAAGTACAAGTGCATGGTGGTTTCAGTCCACGTGCCCGTGTCGCTAACAATCGGCCGTGCTGAACCACGGTCTCCTGTCCTTCGTCCACCCCGCTGTGCCCGTCCATCCGCCCCGATCCCCGTGGACCTTGCGTCACGGGTGAAGGAAGCGCTTTAC
>Ga0209697_10000855_pt1 | contig 49613 bp, 48 predicted proteins | sample AliMusrvi5mmetaG_FD_184115 | JGI IMG/M metagenome (GOLD analysis project Ga0209697, IMG submission 184115) | Freshwater lake bacterial and archeal communities from Alinen Mustajarvi, Finland, to study Microbial Dark Matter (Phase II) - Alinen... | ecosystem: Environmental > Aquatic > Freshwater...
TTGCTCCTCTCGCGTCAAGGGAGAGATGAGGAGATCGTCCAGGATCAACACCTCGCATTTGGTTATCGGCGCAATGAGCTTGGCGTAGCGGCCGTCCAGTCTGGAAACCGCAATCTCCTGAAGCAGTTGCTCGGATAACTAATCCGATGACTATACATCGTAACATATCGTTATTTAAAATTAATAAAAAATGCACTTGAATAATAGTGCACTATCGGTGCATTTGCTCTGTGAATCGGGGGGAATTTGCTATTAAACCGGGGAAAAGATAGTTGGAGATTGTTGCTATTGAATAGGGGCGGTTATTTGCAAGTGCACTGAATTTGCACTGAGAATAAAAAAGGCTCACAGTCGTTAAACTGTAAGCCTTTAATATTACTGGTGCCGGGACCAGGATTTGAACCAGGGACACACGGATTTTCAGTCCGTTGCTCTACCGACTGAGCTATCCCGGCACTTGAATTTGAAGACCTGCAGACTTATCAAAAAAACAGGTCAGTTGTCAATATTATTTTACTTTTTGTTTTGTTCGAACAGTTCCCCGAGATCGATATCAAATTTATCTAAAGCTGTACCAGTCTTGACCAAAGGTAAGTGACGCTTACCAGTTGCACTGCCAGGGACAAACTTAGCGGATGAATCCAAATTCAATCCGTTAACGTGCAAGTCTTCAAGACCTGTGGATTTCGCAGAAGATATCTTCTGTTGCGGTATTGAATCTATAGATAATGCGGCTACAGGTTCCGCGCTATCTAGTTCCAATTTTTCCTCGAACAATGTGTTGCCCCCCCCTTCTTTATCGGGAGGGGCCAGGTCAGAAATATCCAGATCGCCAAAATCCAAAGAGGGTAAATTCTTATTAAGACCTCCGCGCCCTTTATCCAAATCAAGGGTATATTCTTCCTGTGGAGAAACCTCGCTAAAGTCATCAAGATCTATCACCGATTCTTCACTGTCACTACCTAAATCGATCTCTTCAGCGCCTTGAAACAAATCGATATCAACAACTTTTTGCACGGCCACATCGGTTCCGCTGGCAACCACCAGCTCATTCTCTTCGGTCATCTTAAGGGAAGAAGGTTGCATACCAAAACCATCTTTTGTCTCAAATTGCAGAAACGAAGGGGGCAAGGAGTCGCATACAGTCCCGTTGATCTCGGTAAAGGTGTCCCCAATACTATTTTTACATTTCTTGCAAGTTTCCTGATAGTCAAATGAAATATAGCCGCATTTTGGGCAACGCATAGTCTTCGCCTTTTGTATGAAAAATATTCTCACCAACTTAGTGGCTGACATGAACCGGGAGTACTTATTTTTTCATTATCGCATAGTGTTTAGGATAAAATCAAGAAATGAAAAAAATATGATTCTGAATCATTAGAAAATTATTATCCCCTCCTAAATGAGTCGCGTCACCCGCCCCAGGCAGCGATTACGCTGGATAATCGGACGGATTATCGTGAAATGGGTGTAGGGGCAAAAACCGCTACCTATCGTGTAGTTGAACCACGATAGGTAGCAGGGGCAAGTGCGATGATGTCGGAGAAAACCTCACGCACGGCTGCGTGTTCCACGCATCAGAAGTAAACAGCAAAAGTAAAACTGGAACAGCGCTGTTCAGCTATGCAACTTGAGCAAAAATCGTTTTCTTTGCACCACAGACCGGACATTTTTCAGGAGCTGATCCAAGTTCAATATAACCACATACCGAGCAAAGATAAAATTCACTTACATTAAGGTCAGTTCCATTTTTTACAGCTTGAAGAGCCTTGATGTAAATTTGTGCATGAACAGCCTCGGCATCAACAGCGAATTTAAACATGGTTTTTGCTTTATGGCCATCAGCAGTAGCGAGCTCAACCATCGGAGGGTACATCTCGGTGAACTCGTAGGTTTCACCATCGATAGCGGCTTGAAGATTTTCGGCTGTAGAGGCAATCATGTCCAGTGCCTTAAGATGCCCTTCTGCATGAATGCGCTCGGCCTCAGCTGTGGTCCTGAACAGTTTGGCAATATTGACAAACCCATCTTTTTCGGCTTTTTTGGCAAAAGCGCGATATTTTTGATTCGCTTGGCTTTCACCAGCGAATGCTTCCTTAAGATTATCATTTGTTGTCGGCATAGTAGGTCTCCTGTTGGTTGAATCGCTTTATTCTCATAGGCTATCGTGTTACCCCAACCTTTTCCGCCCGGGCTTAACTGCACAATTTGCCAATTTAATTATTTAATAGACAGCCTTTCTACACAATATATAAAAACAATTACAGCAAGTTGAAACAAAATAACAAGACGCCGAACAGAAATTAGAAGGGACTGTTTAAGTTGATATCTTCATTATTTCCGGTTGCCAAATACCAACTTCCCCCCCATGTGGCCGGCCAATCCGACGGCCGCCAATAAAACGAACGATAACCCCATGAAAATCCATCGCCCAGTTGAAGGTGTGACAACAATTTCGGGCTGAACAGTTGGCCAGATAATAAGAATCGGGAGAATGAGAACAATAACAACCGACGCGCTAATTTTAATTTTGAAAATAGTGGTCAGGGTACCTTGATATCGTTTTTGCCATACAGAATAACCTGTAAACAAAACAACGGGCATTGCGATCAAGACAAATGCGAGGCTATACAGAGCAGCGGTTGCAAATAGTGGTAAATGTAGCAACATAGCGATGACCAAAAACACTGTCGCCATGGGCACAATTCCGTTCGGAGCATGAACAGCAATAGGGTGAAGATGGTGCTTAACTATCAGTTCAGAAGCCCTTGCATAAATGAAAGCGGGCAGGGAGGGTTTTTTATCAGGCTGAAAGACAGCTTTCGACGTTTGCTCCACGGTATTAGCGTCCGTGGTTATTTCTACAAACAAGCTCTTATCAGCTGAACATACCGGGCACTCATCAGGAGGTTCATTACCTTCATGAATATAACCACAAACCGTACATTCCCATTTTCTCATTGCGTGCCTCCGGGAAAAAAATCAAGGGAGGGGATGACTCCATTTTTCCCATCGCCTTAGCCGATTGCTCATCATTTCAATGCAAACCAAAATTTCGCGATACAGCCATACCTAGCTGAACGCCTTTCTATTAATTCCTGCCCTTTCCTGAAATTTTTAAATTATCTCCTCCGACTCTTTTTTCAAGTCTCGTTGAAACAGTTCACGCACAGCGTCTTCACATCTTTTTTCCTGGTAGAGTACCTGATAGACCTGTTCTAAAATTGGCATAACAACCTTCAACTCTATCGCCAGATTATAGCAAGACTTTGTGGTTTTGACCCCTTCAGCCACCATGGTCATCTCTGCTAAGGCCTGCTCCAACCCCATACCCGATCCCAATTTCAACCCAATGGTACGGTTTCGGCTTAAATTGCCGGTACTGGTTAGTACCAGATCCCCCAAGCCTCCCAGTCCAGCAAATGTCTGAAGATCCGCACCTAAGGCCACCCCAAGGCGGGATATTTCAGCCAGTCCGCGGGTTATCAGTGCCGCACGAGTATTAAGCCCATAGTGCAGACCATCGCAGATACCGGCAGCGATGGCGATCACATTTTTCATGGCACCACTGATCTCAAGACCAATAACATCGCCCGATGAGTACACTCGGAAATTTTCGGTTGAAAACAGATGTTGAACCGACTCGGCTACCTGGGGATTAGCAAAGGCTACCGTCACCGCCGTGGGTTGTCGGTTGGCCACTTCCTCGGCGAAACTCGGACCACTCAGTACGCCCAAGTGAAGTTGTTTCGGGTCACGGCTTTCTTCCCGCATGATACCGGTCATGGTCTGGCCGCTGCCGATCTCTATCCCTTTAGTGGCTGAAACAACCACACCGCCCGCCTCAAGGAAAGGATAAACCTGACGGTACACCTCCCTATATCCGTGCGAGGGCACTACCATGACCACGCATTCAGCCCCAGTAACAGCATCAGGAAGTCTGTCGGTGACTTGCAGGCTCTCGGGAAAGGGATGCCCCGGCTGGTGCTGTTTATTTTCCCGGTCTTTGGCCAATCGTCCGACATGGTTCACATCCCTGTCCCACAGGATAACCTCGAGCCCTTTTCGCGCCAACAGTAAGGCTAGGGCTGTTCCCCAGCTGCCCGCACCCATCATGGCTATTTTATTAATCTTCATACTCTCCGTCGATGTCCTCTTCGCCGTCGTCGATTCCCTCTTCCCGGGCAAGCATGGACATATCGACCACAAGCTCTCCCTCCTCCAGATTGATCAGGCGAACCCCCTGGGTGTTGCGGCCGATGATGCGGACCGTGTCCATCGGCATACGAATGACTTTACCAGAATTGGCGATAAGCATAACCTGATCCTCATCAACAACCGGCAGGACACCAACGACATTGCCGTTGCGCTCGCTGGTCTTGATAGTAAACACGCCTTTGCCGCCACGGCTCTGGAGTTTATATTCAGATACAGCAGTGCGCTTACCGTATCCGTTTTCCGTGACCGTGAGGATAGAATCGTCACTCTTAATGACGGCAACCCCTACCACCACATCATCCTCGCCTAAATTTATCCCTTTAACGCCGGCGGCGAGGCGTCCCATGGCGCGAACATCAGACTCGCGGAAATGGATAGAAAGGCCTTTTTTGGTGACCAGAAAGATCTCGTTGTCACCTGATGTGATCGCAGCGGTAAGGATTTCATCGTCATCTCTGATGGTCAACCCAAATTTACCTTTGCGCATGGGTCGTTTATATTCTGAAATAAAAGTCTTTTTGACCCGTCCCAGCTTGGTGACCGTGAGCACCGTTACATTATCCTCCCTATTGGCGAGGTCGGCAATAGGGAGAATTGCTGCTACTTTTTCATTGTCACCCAGTTCCAGCAGATTGACAATGGCCTTACCACGGGCCGTACGGCCGGCAAGCGGTAATTCATAGACCTTGCGCCAGAACACCCGCCCCTTGTTGGTGAAAAAGAGGAAGGTATCCAGCGAAGAGGCGGTATAGAGGTTGGTGACAAAATCATCCTCAAGGGTGACCATACCCTTGACTCCCTTGCCGCCACGCCGCTGTGCACGGTACAGGTTTAATGGATTACGTTTGATATAGCCAGTATGTGAAATAGTCACCACCATCTCTTCCGGTGTGATCAAGTCTTCGGGCAGGATCTCATCTGGTGCGTCTATAATCTCAGTGCGACGTTGATCTCCATAGTCCTCTCGAATTTTCTCAAACTCTTCACGGATTATCTGGATGACGAGGACATCATCATTTAGCACCTTATTTAACCAATTGATTTTATCGATTATCTCGTCGTAATCGCTGGTTATTTTATCTCGTTCTAGACCGGTAAGGCGTTGCAGACGCATATCGAGGATGGTCTGAGCCTGAATTTCCGAAAGCTCGAAACGCCGGATCAGACCTTCTTTGGCCACCGCTGGGTTGGCCGAAGCCTTGATAAGTTCGACCACTTCATCCAAGTGAGTGATGGCTATCTTCAGGCCTTGGAGAATATGCGCCCTTTCTTCAGCCTTGCGCAATTCAAAAGCGGTTCGCCGATATACCACTGTTTTTCTATGCGCCAAGAAATGCTGCAGGATCTGTTTCAGGTTGAGAATGACCGGCTTATTATTGACGATACAGAGTAAAATGATACCAAAACTCTTTTGCAATGGAGTCATTTTGTAGAGTTGGTTGATAACTATTTCCGGGATTTCATCTTTTCGTAGATCCAGCACCACGCGAACACCGTGCCGGTCCGACTCATCCCGGATTTCGGCAATCGAAGTAATGCGTTTTTCCTTCATCAGCAGTGCTATTTTTTCAACAAGGGAAGCCTTGTTTTGCTGAAATGGTACTTCTGTAATAATGATGGATTCGCCATGTGCTCCGCGTTGTTCAATATGCGTCTTGGAGCGCATGATAACGATCCCACGACCGGTCTCGTAAGCCTCACGAATCCCCGCCCGCCCGCAGATGAACCCACCTGTGGGGAAATCAGGCCCAGTTATGATCTCCATGAGCTGATGGATCGTAATATCGGCATTCTCCACAAGGGCGATCAAGCCATCAATAACCTCTGTCAGATTATGCGGCGGTATTTTAGTGGCCATACCCACCGCTATACCTTCTGAACCATTGATCAGAATATTGGGAATCTTGGACGGTAAAACAGAAGGTTCCTGCAGGGAGTTGTCATAGTTGGGGACGAAATCAACGGTCTCCTTTTCAAGGTCAGCGACAAGTTCCTGGTCGAGCCGGGTCATTCTGGCTTCGGTGTACCGCATGGCAGCGGCCGAATCGCCATCCATGGAACCAAAGTTGCCTTGACCGTCTACTAAAGGGTAGCGCATGGAAAAACTTTGGGCCATGCGAACCAGGGTGTCATAAGCAGCGGTATCCCCATGAGGATGATATTTACCGATAACATCACCGACGATACGCGCTGATTTGATATAGGGTCGATTAAAGGTGTTGCCCAGTTCGCGCATTGCAAAAAGGGTACGACGATGAACTGGTTTCAAGCCATCTCGAACATCAGGAAGAGCCCGGCCAATAATGACCGACATGGCGTAATCCAGGTAGGATTTACGTAATTCCTTTTCGATAGAAATGGTTGGTTGGTGATTAGTTTCTACTGGTTGTTGCGTCATGGTTATATCCTGTCAAACAGTGGCTTAAAGAGAGATTGTCGTTTTTCTAGATCAAGGGTTTGCTGTTAAACATCAAGGTCAGCAACTTCGAGGGCGTGATTTTGAATAAACTCCCTGCGGGGCTCAACCTTGTCTCCCATAAGCGTGGTAAACATATCATCGGTTACTTCAACATCATCAATCTTTACCTGAATCAACATCCGGTTATCCGGATTCATGGTGGTGTCCCAAAGCTGTTCAGGATTCATCTCACCCAAACCCTTGTACCTTTGCAGATGACTTCCCTTGAAGGTTTCCTCACGAACCAGCTCGATTAACCGGTGCCAGTTTTCAGCTAATGACTCTATTTCTTGCCCACCTGTCGCAGTTTTCACCAACCTGAAAGAACAGGTTAGATACGGCCTTATGGTCTTATAGAGTTCAATAGCATGTCGATATTCATTGATAAGCGGAATGTTGGGCCCCAAGGTGGCCGTCATATGCGTTTGCCCACTGAACGTGACATCAAATTCAAAACAGGCTGGGCGCCAACTACAGGTGCGAATGGCTCCCACCTGGGATGCTTTTGTTTTCAAATCTTCAACTAAAGATTCGACAAAATTTTTGTTTTCAAACTGCAGAGCTGTATGAATATTATTTTCCAGTAAAAACAAAGCTAAAGGTTCTTGGATATTCAATCGCTCCATGTAGGCCATAATTCTTTCGAATACAGAAAGCTTTCGAAGGACCTCCACCATAGTATTTTCGGCGATCATCACATCCTGATCTGTATGGATGCGCATTAATTGACTTGCCTGAGAATAAAGATAGGTGTTGAGGGCCTCATCGTTAAGGAAATACTGTTCTTTTTTGCCTTTTCCCAAGCGATAGAGTGGTGGTTGACCTATGTAAACATGTCCGTTTTCAACGAGGGGGAGCATTTGACGGTAGAAAAAGGTGAGTAAAAGGGTTCGTATGTGCGCGCCATCAACATCGGCATCTGTCATAATGATGACTTTGTGATAGCGAAGTTTTGCCAAATCAAACTCATCACCGCCGATCCCGGTTCCCAGAGAAGCAACTAACTGTTTAATCTCCTCTGAACCTAAAATTTTATCAAAACGGGCTTTCTCAACATTCATTATTTTGCCACGCAGAGGAAGGATAGCCTGAATAGCTCTATCCCTTCCCTGTTTAGCGGAACCACCCGCTGAATCCCCTTCAACAATAAACAGTTCGCGTTCCGCAGGATTCTTACTTTGGCATTCAGCGAGTTTTCCCGCCATTAGAACGGAAAGATTTCCTTTTTTCCGCGATAAATCTCGAGCTTTTCGAGCCGCATCCCGGGCGCGTGCCGCTTCTACCGCTTTACTTAAAATACTGCGAGCAACAGCTGGATTTTGTTCCAGGTAAGCCACAAGTTTTTCGTTACAAAGGGATTCAACTATTGATTTCACCTCGGAATTACCGAGTTTTGTTTTTGTCTGTCCTTCAAATTGGGGGTTAGGAACACGCACGGAAATAACACAGGTCAACCCCTCGCGGACGTCATCCCCCCCCATTTTTTCTTTTAAATGTTTAGGAACAACATCGTCACTGGCATACCTGTTGATACATTTAGTCAAGGCTGCCCGGAAACCGGCTACGTGGCTGCCACCTTCTCTTGTGTTGATATTATTGACAAATGAAAATAATCGTTCGGAATAACCATCAAAATATTGAAAACATATGTCGACCTGAACATTGTCTTTTTCACCGGAAATCAAAATTGGTTCAGGGTGCACGCAGGTACGATTACGGTTTAAATATTCTACGTAAGAAACAATACCACCATCAAAATAAAAGGTGTTTTCAGCCCCATCACGTTCATCTTTGAGATATATCCTGATGTTTTTATTTAGAAAAGCGAGCTCACGAAGTCTAGTTTTTACTGTTTCATAAAGGAAAACTGTTGTTTCGGTGAAAATTTCAGGGTCCGGTATGAAAAAAATACTTGTTCCTGTTTTATCACTTACTCCAACTTCCTGGAGATCACTGGTGCGAATTCCACCCTCGTAGGTCTGTTTGTAAATTTTTCCATTTCTTTTAACCTCGGCAACTGTTCGCGCACTCAGCGCATTGACAACAGAAACGCCGACGCCGTGAAGGCCTCCTGATACTTTATAGGTGGCATGATTAAATTTTCCACCAGCATGCAGGGTCGTCATAACCAATTCAAGGGCTGACATCTGTTCGGTGGGATGCATATCAACAGGAATCCCCCTGCCGTTATCTTCAACCGTTACCGAATTATCTTCGTGGATTACAACACTTATTTCATCGCAATACCCTGCTAAAGCTTCATCTATGGAGTTGTCGACCACCTCATAGATAAGATGATGCAGACCCTCTTCACCGGTGTTCCCAATATACATCGAAGGTCTTTTGCGAACAGCTTCAAGTCCGTCGAGAACTTGTATGTGTTCAGCTTCATACGAAGAATCTGTTAAATCACTCACTTTGTTCCTTTTTACAGAATATTTTATATATATAATTTGTCTATAACAAATAGACCCTGTCTAAAAACTGGTGAAAATTTTATTAAAAATAATTTACAATTTCATTGGCATAATAATACTTAAAAAACCAATATCTTCATCTGAAGTAATCATACATGGACTTTCTTGCGATTTTATATTTGCTTTAATGGTATTACCTTCCATAACTTGTAAGCTTTCAATAAAATATCGGCAGTTAAAACCTAAAGAAAGAGATTTACCTTTATAATCAACATTAAACTCATCTTTTGCTGAACCAAAATCAGCATTTTGCGATGTCAATATCATTTGGTCATCATTAACTTCAATTTTTATTGCGTGAAAAAGATCTTCAGTGAAGAGGTTAATTCTTTTTAAACTTTCAAGAAAACGAATTCTGTCAATATTAATAGAATTTTCTTTTGAAAAAACATTAAGTAACCCTTTAAAATCAGGAAAATCACCTTCCATTAATCGTATAATCAGCAAGGAATCCTCACTTTTTAAAACAGCTTGTTTTTCTTCTATACCAAATAAAAAAGAATTTTTATTTTCACAGAATTTACGGATTTCCTGTACGCCTCTTCTTGGAATTAAAGTGATAGGGTTTACATGTAAACCCTCAACTGAGGCATCAACCTCTCGGCTCATAATAGTTAAACGGTGACCGTCAGAAGAAATCATTTTTAAATACAACTTATCGTCTTCTTTAACTTTTTGAAATAAAACCGCGGTTAAGGTAAACATATTTTCTTTATCTTGAGCTATAGAGAAAACAGTTTTATCAACGAGGTCGGCCATGATAGAGCTATCTATTTGTACCAATGCATTTTCATTGTAAAGTGGGAATTGGGGGAATTCATCACCCAATAAACCAGCTAATCGGTATACGCTTGGACCTGCGGTTATTTCAACCCAGTTATTTTCTAATTCTTTAAAAGATATAGTTGCAGAACCAGATTCCCTGGCTAATTCAAAAAGTTTTTTAGCAGGTAAGGTTAATATCCCTGTTTCGATAACTTCAGCGGGAACCGTCTGTTTGAGCCCTATTTCGAGATCGGTGCCAGTAAAAAGAATATGATCTGATTTAACCTCGAGAAGAACATTTGCCAAAATAGCTAACGTTCCCTTTTTACTAGTTATATTTTGTTGCGTACTTATGGATCTGAGTAAATCGTCTCTACCTATATTGAATTGGAAACCCATAATTATATCCTTTTATATTCTTTTTTATTGTTGGTTTTAAAGCTGTTTGTATGTTTGTTTACCTATTAACTTATTATATTTTAAACAATTTTCATGTTGATAGATTTGTTCTGTAAATTTTTACAAAATCATTAATGTTTAGAAAGAGCATTAATTAACAATTTATAAACATTTACCTACATGGAAAATTAACCCTTTTAAAGATTTTACTATCCTTGTGAAAATTACTCGAAAACACTCGAAATATCAAATAAATAATTTGATATGACAAACTCTAAAATAATGAAAAATCAAATAAATATATATATTGAAGAGGCTTGCAGGAAAGGGTTCGAAGAGGAGGTTTTTTGCGGTGTTTCAACGGCGATAAGCATGTTTAAAAATAAAGTTTATCATCGAGGTGTGTTCAGTGGTGGTTCCACCCTTTTTGATAAGGCTGGTAGGGGGGTAGATGAAAATACTCTTTTTGATTTAGCCTCGTTAACTAAACCTTTGTGTACAACTTTATGTATCCTGCATCTCGTCGCAACTGGAAAATTCGATTTGGAGGAATCATATTGTTCGTTAATGGGATTTGATATAACTACTGATAAAAAAAATATAAAAATACACCATCTTCTTAGTCATTCTTCTGGATTGCCATCCTACAAACCTTATTTTGAACAATTTCCACCTGAGTATTCAAATAATAATAAATCACTACTCATTCAAAAAATTTTAGAGGAACCTCTTGAGTATCCAACTGGTACTCTTTGTAAATATAGCGATTTAGGTTTTATTCTACTTGGAGCTCTTATTGAGAGAAAAACCGGGATGGGGATTGATACTTTGCTCAAAATGATAATAACGGATCCCCTTAACCTATCCCTTGAGCTCTGTTTTTTACCACTGGGCAAACTTTCATTTGAAAATACGCACAATGTTGCGGCTACCGAGGAGTGTGGTTGGCGGAACAAACTAATACAAGGTGAGGTTCATGACGAACACGCCTGGCTAATGGGTGGGGTAGCTGGGCACGCAGGGCTGTTCGGGACGATTAATGGCGTTATGACACTGTGTGAAATTATTCTTGATATATGGAAGGATAGGGGCTCTCTCCAGGCTTTTCCTAATGCATTGTTGCAGCAAATGGTAACCCAAAAACATCCGGCAGAAAGCTGGTGTTTAGGATTTGATACGCCTTCACCGGGCAACTCGAGTAGCGGCAGTCATTTTTCTCGGCAAAGTATCGGTCACTTGGGGTTTAGTGGTACCTCATTCTGGATTGATCCTGATAAGGAAATTATTATAGTCCTATTGACCAATAGAATACATCCCTCACGGGAGAATGTGAAAATCCGGCAATTCAGACCATTTTTCCATAATTATCTTATGGAAAGGATATGTTCTGGTTTGTAAGAGATCCGTGAAATCATAAAAAAAACCCTGTCATTCAGGAATGACAGGGTCGTAAAAGGGTGCAAGGTGGTTCGTTAAAACCTTACCACCAACAAACCGTTTTATCGTTATCAAAAATTTTCTGGACCAAAGTATCGTAATTGGGTTGATCCGTATACAGTTTGAATTCATCCGCAGTACGATCACGGTTAAGAATTCCAACAAGGGTTTTTACATCGCTAGTAGGTTCTGATCTGTATACCTGCAATATTTTCATATTATCACCACTCTTAATTTTCTCTAATTATTCGCTACAAGCACCTGGAGGCTCGTGGGATTGTTTCGGAAGACCGTAGGGAATAATGAAATCGGCTTCTCTCATCCGCTCGCCCAGTTCTTCCAGAGAAATATTGGTAATCTCGGTTCCTTCGGGTAAGTCGGTGGGGGCTTCAGCACCGCAACTTAAAACCTGTCCTTCCATATCAGCGATCCAAGCGATATTCTCTGCCATATAATTAGACATGCGCGGGAACTCGCCATTCATGATAACCGGAAAGGCATAGTGATTTTCAACAGCAAGACCTAAACCAGAACGTATACCATCGTTGTATACACGGTTGGCTATCAGTATATAAACTTTTAATGATTCCATTTCCGTATCTCCTTACATGACGATATACTTCGCGCATTCGTCGAGAATGGCGCCGTGGAAAGCCTGAGTCCGCATCTGTTTGTCGGTCAAACCGCGGGGAACATCGGTGACATTGTCGAACCCTTCACAAATATAGCTGTCTGCACAGATAGCTATATCTTCAGGGCCGCACAGTTCGGCCAGTTCGACGAAATTGGGATTTTTTGTTAAATGGATTGCTTTAAAGGTAAGAAAAATTTTTACTTTTTTACCGGCGCGTACCGCAGCTTTTGTCAGTCCGAGAATATGCTGCATATGCTGAGGTGAGGTAACGAAAATTCCGAGTTTGTTTGGATCAGCAGCCATTGGCTTTTTCCTCCTTAAAAAGGATAATATTTATGGAATGATCATCCTTTTTTAATAAAAAAGCTAATATATCCTGCTTCTTCCTTCTCGCCAAGATACTCATGGCCAGCACGTTCACACCAGCCCGGGATATCGTTTCTTGAGCCGGGATCGGTTCCTTGAACATGCAGGATTTGGCCAGCGGTAATCTTGCCGATTTCCTTCTTGGTGCGGAGGAGAGGCATGGGGCAACTCAAACCTCGTGCATCCAGAACCGCAGCGACAGCCAGACCTTCAGGTGCTACTTTTACGTCACTCATAGTGTGTTCTCCTTAAGAAAATACTTTTTTAAAAAGACCATTTTATACATGAAAAAAAGACAATTTAGTTTATAGATAAAAGGTGGGGTTGTCAAGATAGAAACAAATGTCGAAAAGAGTGCCAGGTCGACATGATAAATCCGTTATTACACCAAAAAAGATGCCAAAAAGCCTTTTCTCGGCGAGGTGACTGCTATTATTGACAAATTCGAAGGGCGAAGGTATTTTTGTGTGTTTTTTTTAAATTAAACTATTTTGTTAGAAGCTTTAGTTGGAAGCTAATTTATTTTAATAAGGAAAAGGAGGCTGTTTAATAATGGAAGATGTTAAGATTTTTTGGCAAAAAATCAAACACTTGTATAAAGTGCTTTGTCGGGATGAGTGGAATCCGACCATAACCGGTATCGTTGTTGCCCTTTTGAGTGTCCTTATTATGGCTTGGTGGCGTCCCTGGGGAGCCGTGGGAGCGATTCGCAATTGGGGCGATTGGATGTTGCTGAAGGCCGGTGTCTATAATGGTGACTTGGCGCAACTGGTTGGTTTTGTCAATGAAGACGGTGAGAAGATCCTTACCAAATCGATGTTATACAACACCGGTTCAGTTATTGGTCTCGGTTTCATAGGCGGTGCTTTTATATCCGCCTGTCTTGGCGGTCAGTTTGCTTTTCGGTTTCCGCCGATCCGTGAGTATGTCAAAGCTATTATCGCCGGAATTCTAATGGGTATTGGAGCGGCACTGGCTGGGGGGTGTAATGTCGGTGGCATGTATAATGCTATCGGAAACCTTGCCGCCAACGGCTTTGCCATGTGGGTTGGGTTGGTTCCCGGTGTACTTCTCGGCCTCTGGCTCCTCTACAAGGAGATGGAGCATATCAGTTGGGGGAGTGGAGGCTCTTGGACCCTGGAAATTCCTTTTCCGATTCAGTTAGTATTAGGGATCGCTGGTTTGGTGGGGGTTTTCTGGTGTGCAAATTATTATGCTAATTTTAAAGGCGATGAATTTGTTGAATATATCACCTCTCTCTCCGGTATCCTTTTGATTGCGGTGGGGCTTGGTTATACTATGCAGCGCGGACGCTGGTGCATGATCCAGGGATTTCGTGAACCACACATGACCGGAGATTGCAAGATGGCCAAATCCGTGGCCCTGTCCATCCTGATTGTCGCCGTGGGTGCCGCTGTCCTGAAATACGGTGTCGGAACCCGCCTTGGCGGTGAACCCGTGCTTGCTACGATGAACTATGTGCGTGGTACCTTTGGCTGGGGTGGTGTAGTCGGTGGTTTTATTTTTGGTCTCGGCGCCATGCTGGCCGGAGGTTGTGGATCTGGAGCCCTGTGGCGGGTTGGCGAAGGCCAGATTAAACTGTGGGTCGCTGTACCCTTTTTCTCGCTTTCAAACTCCTTAATGGTGGCTTGGTTCTCAAACTACCGTTTCGAAGAAAAGGGATACCTTGGCAAGTATGTCTACCTGCCCGATGTTATGGGATATGGCTATACTATGGCCCTGGTGGTAGGTTTTGTAACGCTCTGGTATTTGATTGTATCCTGGAACGAGGATAGCAATAAACTGCTCCTGCCGATGTAACCGTTTTTAAAGCCGGTCTAAAGGGTGGTATCCTAACAGGGTGCCACCCTTTTTTATTCAAAGCATTACTGAAAGTTACAAACTCCATGACCTGTAACCAATGTCTTGAGCGGCATACATTGCGAAGCCATTACCTCGCGGAGAGAAATATGCTCTCCGGCTCGGCCCGCACAACAATGAGCAGACAGATCCTTGAAAAATTGGTTACCCTACCGATTTTCAAAAGGAATCTTTTTTTTATCTATTGCAGCTTTCAGAGTGAAGTGGAGACACTCATGCTCCTCCGTCGTTGCCTGGATGAAGGTAAGTCAGTTTGTGTACCTGTGACGGTGCCACAGCGATCTGAGCTGCTGGCTGTCACTATAACTGATCCTTCAGCCGATCTCTTACCCGGATATAAGGGGATACCGGAACCGATCCCTTCTCTCGTAGAACTCCAGAGAGTCTGCCCGCAGTCCATCGAGATTGCGATTATTCCTGGTGCGGTCTTTGAGCGTTCGGGCCACCGTCTGGGATACGGCGGCGGGTACTATGATCGATTTCTTGCGCACAAGGCGCCTCAGGCCTGCCGAGTAGGTCTCGCATTTTCCCAGCAGCTGGTAGACCGTATCCCCGTATTATCCCACGATATACCTCTGGATATGCTGGTTACCGAAAAAGAAGTGTTGGTTTGGCCAAGGTCTGAAAATGAAAAAAACAGCTGTCTATAAGAGTCCTCTTTTTCTCGCCCACCAAACCGGAAAAGGGCACCTGGAATCACCTGAAAGGTTGCGCTGTATTTATCAAGAATTAGAGAGGGAAGAGGTCGCACATCACCTTGTTTTTCCTGTCTTTAAAAAGGCTCAGGCGAGTACAATAAAATTGAATCACACACCGGAACTTGTCCGGGAAGTCGCCGCAACCGCTAATCAACAGGCCGGCTATATTGATGCGGATACCAGAACGTCTGCTGCATCCTATGAAGCAGCTTTATTTGCCGCTGGTGCGGTGATCGATGGTATCAAAAGACTAGACCGGGGCGAAATCGATAACGGATTTTGTTTTGTTCGACCGCCTGGCCATCATGCGGAGCGCAACCAGGCCCAAGGGTTTTGCTTGTTCAACAATATAGCGGTTGGTGCCAAGTGGGCGATTAGGAATTTGGGCCTGGAACGCATCATGATTATCGATTGGGACCTGCACCATGGCAATGGTACCCAAAACAGTTTTTATCGGAATGATAAGGTGTTGTACTGTTCGACCCACCAGTATCCTTTTTATCCTGGGTCTGGTGCTTTACCTGAATCGGGGGAAGGTCGGGGGCAGGGATATACCGTAAATATTCCGTTGATTGGAGGTCATGGTGATGATGAATATGCGCGAGTTTTCAATGAACTGTATGTTCCCCTCGCCCGTGCCTATCAACCACAGCTGATTCTGGTCTCCTGCGGTTTTGATATTCTGGCCAATGATCCGATTGGAGCAATGCAAGTGACTCCCGCCGGTGTGGCCTATATGACGAGGGTACTGGTGGAGCTTGCTGAGGAATTGTGTGACGGGAAACTATTGATTACTCTTGAAGGGGGGTACGATCTCGATAATATGCGTAACGGGGCGTTGGCAGTGTTGACCGAACTGCACGGAGCGTCTCTGGCCAGCGATCATCCGGTATATCTGCAGCAAAAAGTTCCGTTCAACCAGAGTCGCGTCGGCCAGTCTTGACCAGGCAATGCATTGGGTAAAGAACTGGTGGAATATCTAGATAGAGAGCGATCAAGATGTGCAGCCCAAGCAGACAGAAAAAATGGTTAGTGTTATGTTCAGTGCCGGTAAAAATTCTTTTGTAAGTTTTTCAATTGTGAGAAACTATACAAAGGGGAGCGTGCCTTCTGGCGGTAAGGCAGGTACACTCTCCATCATGAGTAACGTTTCGTTTCCTTTTAGTGATTGACCTCGAATATATATGGGCTCCAAAATTCTCATAGCAGACGATGACATGATGGTTCGCGTAGCGATCCAAAAAATTCTTACCATGTTCAATCATGAGGTGGTGGCGGTGCAGTCGGGCCGAGAGGTGTTGGACCAGGTGTCAGATGCATTTGATGTCATTATCCTGGATATCAATATGCCGGATATGGACGGGTTTGAGACCCTGGAGCGGTTGAACCAGAAACAAATAGATATCCCCGTGCTTTTTCTTACGGGCGCCGGTTCCATGGATTACGCGGTTAAAGCCATCAATCTCGGTGCCTACGATTTTCTCACCAAGCCTATCGCCGATATTGAACTTTTCCATATTAAGGTCAAGCAGGCTGCGGAAAAGCGTCATTTTTTGTTGCAGGAAAAAGAGTATAAAAAGAACCTGGAAAGTGAGGTGCAAGCCAAAACCCGGGAATTGGCCGAGAAAAATATCCTGCTTGAGCAGTACAGTAACAACCTGGAGAATGCAACGGTCCAGATCATGTCCAGCCTGCAGGCCGCGATGGAGGAAAAGGACGGTTACACCGCCGGGCATACCCGAAGAGTGACGGAATACACCATTCTTCTCGGGGAGGCCGCCGGCCTGCCGAATGAGGATATGGTTGTACTGCGGCGGGCCTCACAGTTCCACGATATCGGTAAACTGGTCATCGATCTTTCCTGTATCCAGAAGCCAGGATTGTTGACCCCTGAGGAGTGGGAGTTGATCAGAAAACACCCGGAAGTTGGGGCGAGTATCATTGAACCGCTCACCTTCATGGACCGGGAGCGCGATATCATCCGGCACCATCACGAAAAACTCGACGGTTCCGGATATCCCGACGGTCTCAGCGGCGACCAGCTCGATATCCTGACTCGGATCATCACCATTGCCGACAGTTACGATGCCATGACCTCTCGCCGCAATTACCGGAAAAATCTTTCCACAACTGAAGCCGTTGGCGAGCTGCGTCGCTGTGGCGGTGCGCAGTTTGATGTTGATCTCGTCGAAATCTTTGCGGGGGTTGTCCTTTCCGCCCGTTCGCTGTATAAACAGTAGCTGTTTTTATTTCGGGGCGAACGCCTTATCACCGTTGTTTTTTCTTTTGCAAAGCCATGAAAATAACTCAAGAAGAAGTACAGCATGTGGCCAAATTGGCCCGTCTGGATTTAACCGCTGTTGAGGTGGAACGCATGACCGGACATCTCGATGCGATCCTCTCCTATGCCGCTAAGCTGGATGAACTAGATACCACCGGAGTGGCATTAACCACCCACCCGCAACAGGTGGTCAACGCCTTCCGTAACGATGAGGTCCGTCCCTCGCTCCCCCGGGATCGAGCGCTGGCCAATGCACCGGAACAGAACGGCGAATCTTTTGTCGTGCCCCGGGTTATCTGACAACGGATACCCCGCAGTGGCTCTTTTCATCAAACCTTTCGTATAACCACAGAATGGAATATTACTCGCTCACCCTTCATGAAGCGCTGGATCTGCTCGATTCCGGCGCTGTGACCTCGGTTGAACTCACTGAATCGGTTCTTGCCCGAATTGACGTTGTCGAACAGAAGGTGCAGGCCTATCTGGCCCTTGATTGTGAAGGGGCGTTGCGTCAGGCGGAGCAGGCCGACGTCAGGCGGCAAAACGGCCAGGGCGGATCGCTTTGTGGTATTCCGCTAGCCGTCAAGGATGTCCTCTGCACTACCTCAATGCCAACGACCTGCGGCTCCCGAATATTGGAGCATTTTGTTGCTCCCTATGACGCCACGGTCATCACCCGGCTGGAGCAGGCCGGATCAGTGCTGCTGGGTAAGCTGGCCATGGATGAATTCGCCATGGGATCGACCAGTGAAAACTGCGCTTTTCAAACCCCTCATAATCCCTGGAAAATAGGCTATGTCGCCGGTGGTTCCAGTGGCGGATCAGCGGCCGCTGTGGCTGCGGACGAATGTTTTGCCTCTCTTGGTTCCGATACCGGTGGTTCTATCCGCCAACCCGCCTCGCTCTGCGGCACAGTGGGGATGAAGCCGACGTATGGCAGGGTCTCGCGCTACGGCCTGGTCGCCTTTGCCTCGTCGCTTGATCAGGTGGGGCCTCTGACCAAAGATGTGCGGGATTGCGCCTTGATGATGAACGCCATCAGTGGCTATGACCCTCTGGACTCTACCTCCATCAATCTGTCGGTCCCTGATTTTTCGGAGGCGCTGCAGGCGGGACTTCGAGGGGTGCGGATCGGAGTACCCAAGGAATATTTCGGCGAGGGGTTGGACCCCGAGGTTGACCGGGCGGTCCGTCAGGGAATCGCCATGCTCAAGGAGGCGGGAGCAACCATCGTTGATGTGACCTTGCCGCATACCGACTATTGCGTCGCAGTCTATTACCTGATCGCCCCGGCAGAGGCCAGCTCCAATCTGGCCCGTTTCGACGGAGTCCGTTACGGCTTCCGGGATCGCACGGTGGATTCGTTGATCGACCTCTACAAACAGTCGCGATCCCAGGGGTTCGGGGATGAGGTTAAACGTCGGATTCTGATCGGCACCTATGCCCTCTCGGCCGGGTATTACGATGCCTACTACAAGAAGGCCTCCCAGGTGCGGACTTTGATCAAGGACGATTTCGCCAAGGCCTTCAATTCCTGCGATCTGATCATTTCCCCGGTCTGCCCGACGCCCTCCTGGAAGATTGGCGACAAGGCGGATGACCCGCTCGCCTTGTACCTGTCTGATATTCTGACGCTTTCAGCCAACCTGGCCGGAATCCCCGGCATGTCGGTTCCCTGCGGGTTCAACGGCGAGGGCCTGCCGATCGGGGTGCAGCTCCAGGCCACCCATTTCAACGAAGCAATCCTCTTGCGTGCCGCCCACAACCTTGAACAACGGGCCGGTATTGCAGGAAAAAAACCAATTATAGCCTAACCCCATGCAGATTCCTGTCCCCCAACACATTGCCGCCATCGTGCCCTATCCCCCCGGAAAACCCATGGATGAACTGGAACGGGAATACGGGATCACCAACTCCATTAAGCTGGCGTCCAACGAAAATCCCTGGGGGCCTTCGCCCAAGGCGGTCCGCGCCATTGGTGAGATGTTGCACAATCTCCATCGTTATCCCGATGGTTCTAGTTATGCGCTTACCGAAGCACTGGCCCGGTGGCTCGGGGCCGATCCTGCGGAGATCGTCCTTGGCAACGGCTCGAACGAGGTCATTGAGTTTCTGGTCAAGGCTTTTGTCGGCACCGGGGATGCGGTCATTACCAGCCATCCCTCCTTTCTTATGTACCAAAAATTCGTTCAGGTGCGCGGTGGGGAGAATGTGGTCATTCCTTTGAAGGCGATGGCTCACGACCTAGAGGCGATCAGCGCCGCGGTCACTGATCGGACCCGGCTGATATTCATCGATAACCCCAACAACCCGACTGGCACCTTGATCGAAAAAGAGGCGTTCGCACGGTTTCTTGCCGGCCTGCCGCAATCGGTGATTGTGGTGCTGGACGAGGCCTACGTCGATTTTGTCGAGCCGGCTCAGCGCATTGATATCCTCGGTTGCATCCGCCAGCCTGATGCAATTCCGGCGGTCGTTTCGCTGCGCACTTTTTCCAAGGCCTTTGGCCTGGCCGGTTTGCGGGTTGGTTTTGGCATCATGCACCGGGAGGTGGCCAGCCTGCTCCACCGGGTCCGCCAACCGTTCAATATCAATCTGCCCGCCCAGGCGGGTGCATTGGCGGCCTTGGAGGATACGGCCCACTATGACTATACGCTGCGGGAGACAGCGGCAGAAAGGGCTGGGTTGCAGGAGGCGGTGGCCAAGCTGGGCTGTACCCCATATCCGTCCCATACCAATTTTTTCCTGATCGATGTCTGCGGCGACGCGACCCGGCTCTATGAGGCGATGCTGTACAAAGGGGTGATTGTCCGCTCGATGAAGGCCTATGGGTATCCTGATTGCATTCGGATTACGGTGGGAACGGCTGCGGAAAATCAGCGTTTTGTATTGGCCCTGGCCGACTGCCTGCAGGACTTGGGCTATGTGCGACCATAAACCGATCGTCACCATCGACGGGCCTTCGGGGGGCGGCAAGTCTACGGTGTCGCGGGCTCTGGCCGCTCGGCTGGGGTTTACCTACCTTGACACCGGCGCTATGTACCGTGCCGTGGCCTATACCTGTCAGGAACAGGGGGTCGACCCGTTGAATGCGGTGCAACTGGAATCGCTGCTGGCGACGATCCGCATCGAGCTCCTGCCGCCGGCGGCGGGAGAGGATGATGTTCGGGTGATTGTGAACGGACGGGAAGTGGGGCACTCTCTGCGCACCCCGGAAATGGGGATGCTGGCCTCGAAGGTCTCGGCGCAGCCGTTGGTCCGCAGCACCTTGACCCTGCTCCAACAGCAGATCGGGGCGGCGGGGCGGATTGTGGCTGAGGGGCGGGACACCGGCACCGTGGTTTTTCCCGAAGCGGCCTGGAAATTTTTTCTTGATGCCAGCCCCGAGGTACGTGCCCACCGAAGAGCGGCGCAACTGCTACGTCAAGGCGAGACTGTGGACACGCAACAGCTGTTGGCCCAGATCGTCCAGCGTGACAAGGATGATCGGGAACGAACCATCGCCCCGCTCAAGGCCGCACCGGACGCGATGTTGATCGATTCCACCGGCCTTGCGGCTGAGGCGGTCATTGGCCTGATGTATGATCGGGTCACCACCCGCCCTTGCGGCGGCGGGTGAATAACCAGGTTTCCGGTTACCCCCGAAGACTAAGGGAATAACCGGAAAATCGGATAGATCAGATCACCGATTCGACCTTCTCGCCGGCCAGAAAGGCCTTCAGTGTTTTCCCCACCGTCCGTCCCAGTTCCACGCAGGTACCCAGCTGCGCATGCTCAGGCACATACTGCACTTTCAGCCCTTCATGGCAGAGAATGATGTTCATTTCTTTCAAGGTTTCATTCATCATCTTGACCGCCTCACCCGACCAGCCATAGGACCCGAAGCAGGCCCCAATCTTGTTGGTGGGCCGGAGTCCACGCATGTACATGAGGAAATCGGCCATCCGCGGCAGCATGCCGTTGTTGAGGGTCGAGGAGCCCAGGACCACGGCGCTGGATTCAAGCACATCGGTCATGACGTCGCTGCGATGGTTGACCTGCAGGTCGAGCAGTTTATATTCGATCCCCTGTTCATGTAACCCTTCGGCAATAGCCTTGGCCATCATCTTGGTCGATTCCCACATGGTGTCGTAAATGACCAGGGCCTTGCCGTTGCCCTGATGGACACACCAGCGCGAGTAGGCCTCAATAATCTTGCCCGGATTGCTGCGCCATACCACCCCGTGGTCAGGGGCGAGCATCTTGATGGGCAGCTGCATCTCCTGGACCTTGGCCAGCAGTTTTTTGACCAGCGGCGAATAGAGGGTGAGGATGTTGGCGTAGTATTTGGTCGCCTCGTGCATCAGCACATCCTGGTTGACCTCATCGTCAAAACGTTCGCTGGTGGCCAGATGCTCGCCAAAGGCGTCGCTGGTGAACAGGATTTCGTCTTCCTTGAGATAGGTGAACATGGAGTCCGGCCAATGGAGCATCCGGGTCTCAAGAAAACTTAAAGTGCGTTTGCCCAGGCTGACCTCCTCGCCGGGAGTGACGACGTGATAGGGCCAGTCCGGCTGGTGGAAATGCTGAAGCAGGGCCTTGTGCCCCATCTTTGAGCAGAAGACCTTTTCCGGCTTGATTGCCTCGATTATCTCGGGCAAAGCGCCCGAATGGTCCATTTCCACATGGTTGACCACCAGATAGTCGATTTTTGCAGGATCAATGATGTTGCGAATCCGGTGCAGCAATTCACTGGTATACGGTCGTTTGACTGTATCGATCAGGGTGATTTTTTCATCGATGATGAGGTAGGCATTGTAGGTGGTGCCATTGATCGAGTAGCCGTGAAAATCACGGGTTACCCAGTCGACGGCCCCTACCCAATAGACGTTTTCTGCCAGTTCAATTTTTTTCATACAAACAGATCCTCCTGTAACATATTCAAATTAATGAAAGCGTATATTGTCGTTTCTTTCTCTGCCGACCTGACGTGATATCCCCGACATCACGCTGATCAATGGTTCTTTACTTATGGAGTCGGTCTTGTGGGATAGTGTCGAGATAGGCAGAGCTGTAGGTGTATGCATCGGTAGGCCTGATACGGTTTGGGAAGCAGGATGTGCTATACGGGGGGTGAGTCTTGAAATTTGGGGTGGAAAGTCAGGCAAATGAGGGTGTAACCGTCTTGTAACTGGTGGTTCAATCCCGCTGATACAGCCTACAACCCCCGTCCCCCTTCGTAGCGAAGGGGGACGGGGAGGTTTCATGCTTCTTCGAATTCGTCTTTTCCCGCACCGCAGACCGGGCAGGTCCAGTCATCGGGGATATCAGCGAACGCGGTTCCGGCGGCTACGCCGTTTGCCGGATCACCCTCCGCTGGATCATATACATAGCCACAGACCACACAGGTATATTTTTTCATTGTTATTTCCTTTGTTGGTTGAAGAAATCAAGCTTTCCACAGCCCATGCAAATTGCAATACTCGCGGGCAGCAACCTTGTCGGCTTTGATACAAAACGTTGCTTCGGGAGCTTCGCCGGGATTGAGATACTGTCGGTATACCTTACCGTCAGCGATCAGTTCAATAAATTCGATCCAGTGTTTTTCCTCCATGGGGTGCGCGACTGCGCCAACAGCAACCTTATACCCATCCGCCACTTTGGTGATGACCGGTACATGTTTTTCTTTGGCGGCATCAACGGTGTTTTCGCTCATCAACGCCATGGGTTGGCCGCAGCACACGAGTTCGCCAGCACCGGCATGCAGGATTTCAACGATGTTGCCGCAGAGGGAGCATTTGTACACTTCATTTTTTTTGGTCATGGCATGTTCTCCTTGTTGTTGGAAAGGATTTGTTGGCGGGGTCCTGGACATGGACCTGCCTTAACACCGGCAAAACATGGCAAAAGAATAAACCATATTGCCCAGGTGCGAAAGGGCCAATTTTGTTAATTTTCTGCCGGGTTGAGGGCAGTGGTACTACGGTGTGGTTATCCGTTGTGTTTGGTAAGGTAGTCGGCAACGCCGGCTGCAGTAGGCTTCATAGCCTCTTTTCCTTCGCTCCAGTTGGCCGGACAGACATCACCATGTTGTTCATGAAACTGGAGAGCGTCCACCATGCGTAGCGTTTCGTCAATGTTGCGCCCTAGAGGGAGGTCGTTGATAACAGCATGGCGGATGATGCCGTCCCGGTCGATGAGAAAGGTTCCGCGCAGGGCAATACCGGCGTCGAGGAGAACGCCATACTGACTGGAGATTTTTTTATCGAGATCAGCCACCAGAGGATACTGGATATTGCCAATCCCTCCTTGTTGGACCGGGGTGTTTTTCCAGGCCCAGTGGGAAAACTGAGAATCAATGGAAACCCCTATGATTTCACAGTTTTTAGTTTTGAAGGTGGTCAGGGCCTTGTCAAAGGCAAGGATCTCCGAGGGGCAGACAAAAGTAAAGTCCAGGGGGTAGAAGAACAGGATAACATACTTGCCTCGGTAATCAGAAAGGGTGAAATCTGCTTTCATCGAATTATCGGGCATCACTGCGGTTGCGGTGAAATCAGGCGCTTGCTTGGTAACTAAGGTGCTCATTTATATGCCTCAAGATAAGGGTGATAATTATTATACTATTGTGGTGAATAAGAGTGTGTTTGTCTTGCGTTTCGTTAACAAGGATATTGAAGATCTACGCCAGCATTTTTTTGCCCTGCTCCGTAATTGCATATTTGCAACGCGCAGGACTAGCCACATACCCTTTAGTTTTAAGTGCGGTGATCTGGGAACTTACCTGTTTGGCCTCAAGGCCGGTAGCCGCAGCGATCTCCTTGCTGCCGCAGGCTTCAGGACTTTGGGCAACAGCTTCCAGAACTTGACGCTGTTGGTCGTTGAGAGAGGTGCTTTCACATGTTTTACAGCCCATTTGGCGTACTCCTTTCTTTGAATCAGTATACGGTGTTTTGTTTTGACACTTTGGACAGAGGCCAAAAAATTCAATTCTACAGCCGGTAATGCAGTAACCTTTTTCTTGCATCGGCCCGATATACGGGGCTTGGGCATCGGGGGTGGGAATGTTGTCTACCCCTTGGCATTGGGTGCAAAAAATATGGTTATGCTGTTCCGGGTTCCAATCGAATCGTTTTTGCCTTCCGCTTACCTCCAGTTTTTGAATCAACCCGGCCCCGGAGAGTATTTCCAGGTTACGATACACCGTTGCCAAGCTTATCCGCGGCAGTTTTTTCTTGATGCAACTGTACAGTTCATCCGCCGTTGGATGCGTCTTGCTTCGGTTCAGTTCGTCCAGAATGATCTCGCGTTGATGGGTCATGCGTAGGGTTCGATTCATTGCTGCCTGCCTTTCAGGATTGTTTACTAATTGTATTTGATAATCATTCGCATGTCAAAGGAAAAAATAGAGCTCGTTCCAGAAATGCGATCAAAAAATGGTGAGAATGAAATGGGGATTTTACGGAGCGAGAAAGGAACAGAGGAGGTGGAGCGCTTTGAGAAGCAACGGGTAAGCAGGAAATGCGGTTCTGCTTACCCGTTGTGAATCACAGGAGAGGTTTATTCGAGGATGAAATCGTCGCGTCTGTTTTGGGAGTAATCATCTTCGCTGGTGCCGTTGAAAAGTGGCCGTTCCTCACCGTAGCTTACGGTACGGATGCGGCTTTCTTCGATTCCATATTCGCGCAGATAGGTCTTGGCGCTCATGGCGCGACGTTCGCCTAAGGCTAAGTTATATTCGTTGGTGCCACGAGTGTCGGTGTTGCCTTCAATCAAAACTTTGGAGGAAGGGTGATTTTTCAGATAGGTGCCATTGTGTTCCATGCTCGGCATCTGATCGCTTTTGATGGAGGCTTGATCATAAGCAAAATAGATCGGTTTCATCTCAGGGGATGACCGGCCATGCTCACGTTTATACGCATCACTCTGCTTATCGCCGTTAAAGGAGCCCCCACCTTTACCGGTGGAATTCAGTCCTTCCTGTGATGGTCCGGTTTCCTCGGTGATATTACCCTGCCTGTTGCTGGCGTTTGCATCAGGTGTGTTATTACCGGATGAGGCGTAAGGCGAAACCTGTTTGGGGCCGCAACCGCCTAGGAGCAGAACCGTGCAGGTAAGCGTCGTTGCAAGGAAAAGACGGGAAAATGTATGCATAAGTCAACCTCGCGAAAAAAGTATAGGACAGGTGGAAAAACGTAGTCGATGTATACCTGCAACAGGGCGCTAAGGTCAAGAAAAACCTAATTTCCGTAAGGTAAACCCTCGGCAAAACCCTGATATGTATCGGAGGTAAGGCAACAGACAAAAAAATTGCCGGCGCCTAGAGCGGTTGATTATTTGTTGCGTAAAAACGCGCCAACGTAACCTGTTCACGCTTACACGTATCATCAAATTCCATGCCGCGTAAGTATTGATATTCACGTAAACGTGCCTGGCCGATGCCTTCAGGGTCGTGCTCAGCGCAAATGCTCGGGTGGCACATCAACACCGTCCCAGGAGAAGATCGACGAAGCCAGCCGGCCATCATGGCGGGAAAGGCAGCTGTCCCTGATAAGGAGTAGAGACCGGCAAAACCGCTGGGCAGCTCCAGTCCAGCCAGGCGGGCGTCCTGGGCAAAACCGATAGAGAGCATTCGTAAAATCAAGGCTTTCATCGGCGCATCGTGGCCGGTCAGCTGGGGCGTTACCAAGCGAATCCAGGGCCTCTTTCCCGCAGGATAACGTTCGATAATCAGTCGAAACAGATGGTGACGGATTCCTGGGAAGATATGCACATGCTGATGACCGTCAATAAAATCAGGGGGTTCTCCCCAAACAGATTCGAAGCGATCAAGCTGCTGCAGAAACGCGCCCTCCACGGCAACTGGATCAATGTGTCCCGTCAGGCTGTTCTTGAGCCACGTAGTTAGGCTCGGTACAGCATTTCCAAATCCCAGGGTCAGATTGAAATGCAGGCCGACATCAATCTGACTCCGCAGCGGTTTCAGCAATGCCGCCTCAGCCGGCCAGTCCAGGGCACTGCTCATACAGCTCACGGCCGTCAGGCGCCGGAGGGTGACCAGTTCGCGGATCCCTGCTCCTACCGGCAGGCAGACACCATAGTCATCCGCGCAAAGAATGATCGGTTTCATATTGATTTCTACTTACGAGGAAATGGAAATTGTCGTCCTTGCCAGGACAAAGGTTAGTACGGTTTGGCAATCGAGGGTAGGACAATGCAACCACCCTGGGGCAGCAAGGGTGTCATCAGGTCTAGGCCACGCTAACATGGCAGCGGATCTCCGCCTATTTGTCCTTATTTTGCCCCTCAGCGGTCGTGTAGTTATGCAGATGGCTGACAATATAGGAAGGGCGTTGTTTTACCTCAATAAATATCCGCGAGGTGTATTCACCAAGGATCCCGATGGAGAACAACTGTATCCCGCTGAGAAAGCTGACACCAGCCACCAGCGTCGCCCAGCCTGGTAAATCAACACCGAAGAGCAGTGTTCTCAGCACAATATAAAGTCCATAGGAAATCGATAGGGCCGCAATGATAGCGCCAAAGGCGCTGCACAATCGCAACGGCAGGCTGGTGAAGGAGGTGATGCCGGTAAGCGCCAGTTCCGACAATCGCCAGAAATTGAACTCGGACGTACCTGCCCGACGATTTTCCACTTGAAAGGGGATGCCGATGGTCTTGAATCCTACCCAGGCATACAACCCTTTCATATAACGGGTGCGCTCTGGTAAAGCGCACAGCGCATTGACCACTTTGCGGTCAAGCATTCTGAAGTCTCCGGCGTTGGGCTCAAGGCGGACCTTATCCGCGCTGCTCGCCATAAAAGCATAAAACCAAGTGCTGAACCGCCGCTTCCAGAAGCTCTCAGCCTCGCGATCCTCGCGGATGCCGTACACCATATCGTAGCCTTGGAGCCAATAGGCAAATAATTTGGGCAGGACATCGATTGGATGCTGAAAATCGGCATCCATCAAGATAACCAGATCGCCACGGGTATGCTCAAGTCCAGCGGTGAGTGCGCTTTCTTTGCCAAAATTGCGGGCGAACTGGAGCAACCTGACCGGATACTCTGCAGATAGCGTTATGGCGACCTCAGCTGTGCGATCCTTGCTGCCGTCATCAACGACGAGAATCTCATAATTGGGCGATAATTCTGCCAGTTGTGCGCACAAAAGGGGGATCAGCGCGGCAAGGTTATCTTCTTCATTACACGTCGGCAAGATGCAACCGATCAACGGTTCAGGCATACGATGAACAGATCTCATGCTGGCGTCTGTACCGTTGTCATCGCTCAGGGTATGAATATTCTGTGGTTTTCCGTTCACGTCATCCTCTAGGGTTGCTTACCAGCAACGTTGATTGCTTGTGTTGCATTTCGGATGTGATGGAAACTCTCGACTCTAATCAGATTCCGAAATATTTTCTTCGAGTAAGAGAATCTCACCGCTTTTCCCCACCTTCTGAAAGTGTTTGCTAATATCATCGGGAATTTTGCCGGCATCCCGAACATTCACTGCAAGGAAGTCTCGGGAATGATTGGCCAGCAGTTTGCGAATAGCATCGAAGTTATCCGTGTAATGCGCTTGTCCACCGGTATAAAATTCTGCGGAATAATAGCGATCAAAAAGGTAATAGAGCTGACTGTCGGCAGACGGTCGAAGTGCCAAATATTTTTGTGCCAGAAACTTCTGGGTTGTCTCCTGGACGATCGAGAGCGGAGAAACCAGGAGCAGGGATGCTACCAAGGCCGCCAAGGCTGGTCCGGTGAAAAGCAGCCAGAACCTGTGCCGATAGGGCAGATCCCCATAGTGCCCTTTCCCTTGCAGGCTGCGGTGCCACATTTCGACCAAGAGGAGAGCAAAAGCGGGAAGTCCGGTGAGGGTATAGGTCCAGAGGATGTTGTGGGCCAAGCTGAAAAACAACATCGGCCACAGGGCCCACCACAGGAGATAGAGGGTCCAGCCATCTTGATCCTGAAACAATGTTTTTAAAGATCGCAACCGTTGAGTCGCCCATGTGACAGCGATCAGTGACCATGGCAGGACATCGATAATCCAGTAAACCCAGATCATGCCGAGTGGAGCTTGGTGTGCGTGCCCATATTTATCGCCACCCCAGCCGGTCACTAAAAAACGACCCAAGTGTTCGCCGATAATAAAGTAGGCGAAAAATCCAGGCGTGCGATGTTCGGCCAAGATATACCAAGGCGCGGCAATACAAAGCATGAACAGGGACCCTTTGATCCAGGGCAGGCGATTCCACAACAGCCGCCACTGGTTACCGTTGGTTAACGTCCACAAGAAAATGGGAGGCAGTGACAGGACCCCGCAGACCGGTCCTTTCGCCAGCAACCCTAGCCCTTGGCCCGCGAAAAAGAGGTAGCCCCAGAAGACACGTGTACGATTGTCGGTTGCCGACAGAGCCAACCAGAAGGCCGCGAAAGAGAGGCAAGTGGAAAAGGCCAGGCTGGCATCGGTCATAACCGCGCCACTGGCAATAAAGAAGAGCGGCAACGATGACAACGTCGTAACGCTGAGCAGACTGAAATCGCGGTTATGACGTTTGGTCCCCAAGTGCCAAACCAGCCACAATACGCCAAGACCGAGGATCAGCGCCGGCAACCGAACGGCTAATTCATTGACCCCGAAAACGCCCATACTGGCCGCAGATAACCAGGTCGACAGGGGCGGCTTACCCCAAAAGGGGACACCATAGCTATACTGAGGGGTCATCCAGTTGGCAGTTTCCAGCATCTTACGGGCGATTTCCCCATACCGTGATTCCGTGGCATCGGTCAGGGGCAGCACGGCCATGGCGATCAGCCGTGCGAACAGCGTCAGGGCAAGCATGTACCACAGACAAAGGCGTAACTTGGCACTGAGCAAAAAATTTGATGTCATCATTGATTTCTGATCGGCAGAGTTCATTTTCTGGCGGTTCTTGCAGTCATAAACCCGGGGAGTCTGGGCGGTGGAACGGGCGGCTGCTTGGAGTGCCATGATGGGAAACAGAAAATACCTGTCATTGTGGAGCACAACAAGAAAAATATTTTTTCTCTTTACCGTTCAATTTTTCTCCTTTCCCCTCGCTGCGATACCTCTTCCTGTCTCGGTCTGTTACTGATTGTCGGGGGCCATCGTCTTTCAGGAACTGCAGGCCAATGATAAAAAAATCCCCCTTCACCGTTACCGGTACAAGGGGGAAAAGGTCATTCTGGCTCGGAGACCGGCGAGAGAGGCAGATCAGATGATCGGCTTCATGGCGCTCATGTGGGAACGGAGCTCCTCGCCGACCTGCTCGACCACGGTGTAGCGGATATCGCCGTTGATAGCGATCAGCTCGATATTGTCGACCGTGTTGTCTTTCACCGCCAACCCCTTGCCGATCACATCGGTATCGACACTTTGCATGAACTCGGCCAGCATCGGCACCGCCTGGTGGGCAAAGAGATAACAGCCGTACTCGGCGGTATCGGAAATGACCACGTTCATCTCGTAGAGTTTCTTGCGGGCGATGGTATTGGCAATCAGCGGCACCTCGTGCAAGGACTCGTAGTAGGCGGATTCCTCCTTGATGCCGGCGGAGACCATGGTGTCAAAGGCCAGCTCAACCCCTGCCTTGACCATGGCGATCATCAGGATGCCGTGGTCGAAATATTCCTGTTCCGGGATTTCGGCCTCGGTGGACACCGCTTTCTCAAAGGCGCTCTGCGCGGTCTGGGCTCGCCAGGTCAGCAGGTTTTTGTCATCATTTGCCCAGTCCTCCATCATGGTGCGGGAAAAATCCCCGGACATGATGTCGTCCATATGCTTTTCAAACAGCGGGGTGAGGATTTCCTTGATCTCTTCGGCCAGATAATAGGCGCGAATCTTGGCCGGGTTGGAGAGCCGGTCCATCATGTTGGTGATGCCGCCGTGCTTGAGGGCCTCGGTGATGGTCTCCCAGCCGTACTGAATCAGGCGGGAGGCGTAGCCGGACTCGATCCCCTTGGCGATCATCTTGTCATAGCAGAGCAGGGAGCCGGCCTGAAGCATGCCGCAGAGGATGGTCTGCTCGCCCATGAGATCGGATTTGACCTCGGCGACAAACGAAGACTGGAGCACGCCGGCCCGATGGGCCCCAGTGCCGCAGGCATAGGCCTTGGCAATATCCCAACCCTCGCCCTTGGGATCGTTCTCTCGGTGGACGGCGATCAGGGTCGGCACACCGAAGCCGCGTTTGTACTCCTCACGCACCTCGGTTCCGGGGGATTTGGGTGCCACCATGATCACGGTCAGGTCCTTGCGGATCTGCATCCCTTCCTCAACGATGTTGAAGCCGTGGGAGTAGGAGAGGCAGGCGCCTTCTTTCATCATGGGCATGACCGCTGCAACGACCTTGGAATGCTGTTTGTCCGGGGTGAGGTTGATGACCAGATCAGCAGAGAGAATCATTTCGTCATAGTTGCCGACTTTGAAACCGTTGCTGGTGGCGTTTTTCCAGGACTGCCGTTTTTCGGCAATGGCTGAATCCCGGAGTGCATAAGAGACGTCAAGGCCGGAATCGCGGAGATTGAGCCCCTGATGCAGTCCCTGCGCGCCGCAGCCGATGATGACGATCTTCTTGCCTTTGAGCTTGTCGACGCCCTCGAATTCCGTGGTGTCCATGAACCGGCACTTGCCCAGCTCTTCCAACTGGAGGCGGAGCGGGAGTGTGTTGAAGTAGTTCTGTCCCATAATAATGTATTCCTCAATGTGTGTTGTTGTTCTTGGCGGGAGGGTACGCTGCACCGTTCCCGATATTTTTGTTGCGAAGAGTGTTTTTTTTACAATTCAGTGGTGCGGAACAATCAATGAAGCCTCCTACGAGGACCACTGCTTCGCCTCATACCATAGATCTTATCTATTTTCCGCTTCTTTATGGCATATCTGGGCTCGCAAAATCGTCAACCCGGTTGCCCATTTTCTCCGTTTCGGTTGGGTCAACGGTGCTCTCTTGCTGCCTGCCCCACCCGCAGCCATCGTTTTTATCGAGCTCGCCGAGCCGCTGTTGTTCTTCATCAGATTGGTCCAGGTCTACCAAACAAAAACACCAATAGAGCATCTTCCCGGTACCCCTTTGTGGGGTAAACTTTGTTTGTGGTCTGCTTCGCCCAGAGAAAGCGGTATTGCCACGGTTGCCGGTTCGAATTGTTTACTGGAGGTCTGTGAAGGTCGCGCACGATGTTGCTTGCCACAGCGGCTTGCATGCCTGCGCTGGTTGCTTCCGTTCAAGAACGCGGCAAGGGGTTGGATTGAGCAGCAGATCAAAAGAAACCCAACCGCGGCCCGCGACCGGGAGAAGGGTGGTCATGTCCGAAACAAGGTCTTTCAAGAAAAATTGATAAGCAGGCGGCCTGCTTTCTACGCTATAGCAAGCCGTCCTTCATTAACCAGGCATTTATACAATTGTGCTTCCCGGTTTTCGTCAAGATCAAGGAATTGCACAGCGAATCTGTCGCCCTGCTCCCAGGCAACCGTTGCCTTTAAGGTAAAGGGCGATAGCGTGTCTTGTTCCTGGTAGAGAGGGATCGTCATGGATATTTCCGCATCCGTGGAGAGAGCTAACGTTGCCTCCTGAACGGTACACCCGCCTATCGAAATATCAACGAGGCTTCCTGTCCCTTTCTCCTGATCTATTGAGTATTCAATCTGCCGGTGATGGATCTGAAAACGAAGACCTCTGGATGTATTCGGTTGGGCGAGTTCTTTTTCAGCCTCTTCGAGACTGGAAACGTAAATTGGTTTATAGCATTGAAATTTTGAAGCTATTCCGAGAAGTTGCTTGAAGGTTATACTCATGCCCTCCACGATCCGGACCACTCTCCCCATCTCCTTAACGACAAGATAATCCATTATTTTTCTGAGAACAGAGAGTCCATTCAGGTGGCCAATGGTACATTGCGAAAGATCGGTGACGACGTCAAAGCTTGGTTTAAGATCTGCTACACAAAACCTAACTTCGGTGTAAATCTTTTCCAATTCTAATTTATTGGCCGTAGAAGGTAAGGTGATATAGAGCCGATTTCGTTTTATATCAGCCTTCACTTTTGATTTCTGTTTTTCAGCCATCCATCGATACCAAGATGCTATTCCCACGCAATGGGTTGCCAAGAGCTGGTTTTTTGAATCGTTATACGGCCTGATTCTATCAGGCTAGGCGAACAATTCCATCTCTTTTATCCCTTAAATGTAACCAGTAAGGTCGCAACGTATTGAATAGAGCCCTCCAAAATAAAACTGCTGAGGAAAACGTCTGTATTTTTGTAACCACGTCAGATTGCCGACAATGTCTCATCGTAGGGGCGTTCCAGGCGGACCGTTGCGGTGGGGTCCCACAACGGGGGGATTGATCACTTGCTCGAAGGGTCTGCAACGCCGCTATCCGCGCGGTTGTTTCGCCAGCAGGTCGGATCCGAGGCCAGATAGTCACCGGTCAACTGAAAGGCCGCACCCCGGCAGCCGTAACATTCACTGCTCTTATCACAACTGCCGCAGGGCCCCTTGATCATCTGTCGGTAATTTTTCAGATTCTTGACGACTTCGCTGTTGGTAAGAATGTCGGCTAATCGGTGGTTACGGATATTGCCCAAAGCGATAGTGACACCCACACAGGGCATGACCTCACCATTGGCAGTGACCACGCAGGAAACCTGGTGCCGCATGCATTTGTTGCCGATCAGGGGAGGTTGCGGTTCCCAGGTACGGCCGTAGCGTTCCCGATCCGTGGCTGAGAGCTGGGAAAATAAAGCCCGGAGTTCGGTCGGATCGACATCGAGCCAGGTATTTACCAGGGCGTTAGCTTGGGGGGTGAGGATTTCAAAGTAAGGTTCGATGTTTTGCGACCGCAACCATTGCCACAGGGCCGGCAGTTCTTCCAGGTTTTGCCGGCAAATGATCGTACTGGCGGCAAGAAACAACGCCTCCGAGGGGTAGCCCGCCCGTCGCAGGTGTTCCAGGGCCTGGCCAATGATCCTGAAGGCCCCTTTTTTCCCGGCGAGCCGGTCCTGAACGCCCGCATCGCGGGAGTTCATCTTCACCACCACCCGCGCCTTTTCCTCGGCCAACACCGTGGCCAACTGCCCGTCGATACCGGTCCCGTTGGTGAACATCTCGATCTCGAGGCCGAGTTTGCCGATAAAGCGGAGCATTTCGATCAGGTACGGATAAATACTCGGCTCCCCCCCGAGGATGATGATCTTACGCGCTCCCAGGTCCTTGGCCTGGACGATGGCATCCTTGATCTCCGTGCGGGAAAGTTCGTCAGCACCGGCCGTTCGATCGGCCAGATAACAGTAGGCACAGCGAAAATTACAGGCACGGCTGAACTCGATTTCCATGGACAGCAGCCTGTCAGCCGCGGCTGCCGCGCTGATTTCTTCTTTGGTGAATTCAAGATTGTAGAGCTGCATCCGTTCAATATTCCTCAGTATTCTTGAATGTGACGAGCCTCTCCCAGCGCTGCCCTTCCCGTTGGTAGCGACCTTTCCAATCACCTTTGCTCATCATCCGCCAGTCGTGCAATTTGAGCGGCTTGGAGGAGAACGACGGGATGTCGGCTGTCGGCAAGATGGCCGCATCCTGCAGACAGCGCTCCAGAGCCTGCCGGACGCGGTCATGGAGAGCCGCCAAGCCCTGATGGCGATCGCCGGCCAGGATGTGGTCGACCACGCGCACGCTGATGACATTGGGTTTTCGGGTGCAAAAAAAGAAGCACCCTGGGGGGAACAGCCTGTCGGTATTGTGCAGGCAGAGGACATACACCGGGACCTGGCACTGGCGCGCTATTTTCAAGGCTCCTTGACTGAGTGTGCCGAGATTGTCGTCGCGGCTGCGGGTGCCTTCCGGGAAAATAAAAAGATTGCCACCGCCAGCGAGATACGCCCCCATGGTTTCCATCTGCGCCAGCATCAGACTTACAAATCGACCGGTGGCCGATGCCGGGAGATAGCCGGCGGTACGGAGCACCCAGCTGAAAATGGGCACGGTGAAAAAGATTGATTTCACAAAAGTTTTGGAGCGATCCAGCAGGGCGATCAGCAAAAGCGGATCAAGATAGGAGCGATGGTTGCAGACAATCACCGCGGAACGGAGATCGGCGATGCGCTCGTCGATGATCCATTGCTGCCGGGGGGCGAGTGTGCGCAGGAAAGCGAAAAATCCCCGGTAAAAGGTTCGGTTGAGCCGCTGAAAGGCGTGCTCCCTCTGGGAGGAAAAGAGTGCTGCCGCGATATACAAAGGGGAGAAAAAGACGAGGAAACCCAGGATGAAGTACATCCAGCAGAGCAGGGTGACCGCAATGTCAAACAACCTGTCCGTCCTGCCGCACTGCATGGGCTAGGCCTCGCGGCCATTCTTGATCAGCAGGCAGGTATTGACCCCGCCAAAGGCGAAATTCTGCACCGAGGCGATATGGGTCTTGGTCGCAATCAATCCCGGGGTATGGCGCATATTGCCACACCGAGGATCGACCTCCTCCAGGTTCAGGGTCGGGGCCAGGAATCCCTCTTCCATCATATACAGGGTCATGATCAGCTCGATGACCCCGCAGGTCCCCATGGTGTGGCCGGTGTAGCTTTTAAGCCCGGTGACATAGGGCCCGTTGCCATAGACCGCTTCGATGGCCTGGGATTCGATGATATCGCCCATTTTGGTGGCGGTGGCGTGGGCGCAGATATAATCGACCTCAGCCGGATCGATGGCCGCATCGTGCAAGGCAAGGCGCAGGGTGGAGGTGATGCCTTGGAGATTGGGCAGGATCAGGTCGCCGCCGTTATTGTTGCAGGAAAAACCGATAACCTCAGCCAGAATCGTCGCCCCCCGTTTCTTGGCGGCCTCATATTCTTCCAGCAGAATCGCGCCGCCGCCCTCGCCGACCACCAGGCCATCGCGTTTTTGGTCAAAGGGACGGGGGGTGCATTCGGGCGTATCGTTGTAAGCGACCGAGCAGGCCATTATAGATTATCGAAGACCGCCACCGTGGTGGTGTCGTACTCATCCGCCCCGCCGCAGAGCATGGCATCCTGCATGCCGTATTTGACCATCTCATAACCGAAGCCGATGGCCTGACTGCTGGTGGTGCACGCGGTGGAGGAAGCAATCACCCGACCGGTGATGCCAAACATCCGGGTGATGTTGACGGCAGTGGTGTGCACCATGGAGCGGAGATAATCCACGGCGCCGATGGAGGAAAATTCCGTCTCCATATTTTGAAAGAAGGTCTTGTAGATCTCCCGCTGGATCGTGGGGCTGCCATGGGTGGAACCAAAGGCCACACCGAGTCGTCCGGAGGTTACGAACTCCTGGGAAAGACCGGCGGCGGCGAGGACGTCCTTGGCCACCTGGCAGGCGTAATAGGCCACCGGCCCCATGGTTTTCCGGTGCGAGCGGGTGAATTCGTAGGCAATGGGATAATCTACGGTGCCAAAGACGCGGGAATGGATACGGTCGGTCAGCAGGCCGTCGTCACGTAAGGGTTTTACTCCGGATCTTCCCTGCTGCAGGCTGTCGACTATGTTCTTTTTCCCGTAGCCGATGGGCGTAATGGCGGAACAGGCAGTGATGACGACGCGTCGTTTCATCGGCATAGAGCAGGGGCCCGGGTATCAGGCGCGTCCCTGTTGAATCTTTTCGAGGTAATCAAGGATATCGTTGATGGTCCTGATCTCCATCGCTTTTTCCTTTTCCTCTCTGGTCAGAGAGAAGCCGAAGATGAGCTCGATTTTGCCGAGCAGTTCAATCGCATCTATGCTGTCAAAGCCGTGGACATCCCTGAGGTTGTCATCCAAGCCCGGTTGCTGGAACTCAAAATCCTGGACAAGGATGGTCAGGATCTTCTCTTGCAGTGCATCTCTGGTCATGGCAGGTCGTTTTTAGTGGCAGATCTTAATAGCTAGAATTTCAGAAGAATTGAAATACTACCCTTATTCCCCGCAAAATGAAAAGGAAATAATCCAAGGGAAAGAGGGGGGAAAGCACCTCTCTGCTGCGGATTACGCATCGGCAGACTCCTGTGCGGGAGGGTGCAGGAAGCGATCGAAATGATACCATTCAAAGGGGTGGGCGCGCAGTGCTGCTTCCAAAAGGTTCGCATATTGCTGGGCGGCCTTGGCAAGGGCTTTGTTTCTCTCCGTTCTCCGGACAGGTGGAATGAAAATAGGTTCCGATACCGTGAACCCATAGCTGTTGGTGCCGGTACGAAAGGCAAAGAAGACAAAGATCGGGGCGCCGGAGACCAGGGCAAAGATAAACGGGGCCTCCGGAATGGAGGCGACACCCTCGAGAAAGGTCACGGCAATACAGCGTTGATCCGCTCGCCAGACTCTATCTCCGGTCATGGACACCAACCCGCCCCCCCGGAGCACCCGCACTCCTTCAATCGCCGCAAAGGGGGAGGCGCTTCCCTGATTCGTGCCGATGATGGTCACACCGGCACGTTGCAATTCCTCCTTCTGCGTTCGTTCCACGCCCTCTTTCTCCTTGACGCCCATGTAGAGCAGCAACCGCAGATCCCGGCGCTGCTGCATGAGCAGCCGGGCGGCCATCTCCCAATTGCCCAGGTGGGACATGAGCAGGATCGCCCCTGAAGGAACAAGGAGGTCCTCCAGTGGTTTACTGCCCCCGCAGGTGAAGAAGACAGGGGGGCGGCCGTGGTTGTCGAGAAATCGGTCAAAATGGATGGTGGTGAAGTTCTGATACTGTCTGAAGGTGCACCACAGGTGATACCATCTGCTCCGACGGGGAAAAAGGGCAGCATACAACCGGCGACTTTCCTTAACCCGGGGGGAGAGGAGGAAGTAGCCCGTGGCTATACATCGGGAGACAAGGACAAAGATCCACGAACCGAAGAGGCGGGCCGCCCACACCAGGATTTGGTGATAATCGATCTTCATTGCCCGCGAACCAGGCGGAAGAGGCGCGCGCAAATCAGCCGGGAGAAGGTGCTTGCGTTACGACAAAAATCGAGCCAGGGTCGAAAGTGGCTGACCCTTACCCCCCTTGGCCTGGTAGATGACCGATACCGGCACTTCGACCGTTGGAATGCCTTTGCAGAGGGCCTGCACCAGGACCTCCACCTCAAATTGATACCTCCGCGCCCGGACATCCAGCTCTAGGGTCTCAGGAAGAGGATAGAGGCGAAAGCCGGACTGGGAGTCCGTGATCCAAGGGCCGCCAGCAATCCAGACCCAGAAATTGGAAAATTTACGGCCGAAACGGCTGGTCCAGGGCACGTTTTCCCCCTGCATCCCCTGGCGCTTGCCCACAACTATGACACGCCTGCCTTGCTTGGCGATTTCGAGCAAGGCCCGACCATCCTCGGGTTGGTGCTGGCCGTCGGCATCAATGGTCAAGGCCCAGTCGCAGGTCGATGCGGCAGCGGCAAATCCGGTGCGCAGGGCCGCGCCCTTGCCCTGGTTGATCGGGTGGCGGAGCACAGTGATTCCAGTTTGGCGATCCAGAACCTTAGGGGTCCCATCGGTGGAGCCGTCGTCGACCACGAAAACCGGCAGTCCGAGAAGCCTCGCCTCACGGATCACCTCGGCAACCTGCGTCTCGTGGTTGTAGACCGGGATAATGATGGCGGCTTGCATCTCATGCCTCCTGGGCAAAGGCCAGGGACCAGGTACCCGGCCCCATGTGGACGCCGGAGGTCAGGGACAGGGGGGCCAGCAGAATTTCTGCATGGGGAAAGAGCCTTTGCAGTTGCGGCGTTGCCACCTCGGCAACCCAGCGTTTGTTGTCGGAATACTGCAACAGCAGTACCACGCGGGTTGGGGTCTCGATTTCCGTACCCGCCTTATCGAGCGCAAAATCGAGTTGTTGCCGAGAATTGCGGGCCAGCCCCACCTTGCGGACCCCTTCTTTGGTCGGGCTGATGATGGGTTTCATGTGCAGCAGGTCGCCCCAAAAACCCTTGGCCCGCGAGACCCGGCCACCGGCCACCAGGTAACGCAGGGTATCGATAAAGATATATTCCCGGCAGGTTTCCACGAGGTGCAGGGCGTAGTTCCTGACCGCATCCGCACGCACCGTTCGTCGGGCATAACCGCTGACCAGCAGGGCGATGACGGCAAGCCGTCCCGAGGCGGCTCCGGTGTCAATGACCTCAAGGAGATCGTCCGGATCGTGTTCTCGTTTCCAGGCCACGGCCGTTCCATAATTGCCGGTATAGGCCGAACCGACAGCAAGATACAGCGTTCTGCCGAACTGCTCGCAGACACTTCGGTACAATCGATGCCGTTCGGCGAGCGAGGCTTGGGCGGTGGTTACTTTGTGGCCTTGCCGCATCTGGCTATAGATCGTCTCCGGCTCGCAGAGGCTTTCCGGGCGAGCCCTATCGCCGTTGACGATATAACTGTCCAGCAGGGTAATATTCTGCTGCCGGGCGAGATCGCGGGGCAGGGATCCGGCTGCATCGGTCATGATATGCAGGCAACTTGCCTCTGCAAAACGGGCCGGATCGTTTTCTTTGCTTGAAGATAAGGATTCGTCCGACCAGCTGACCACCTCGCCTAGGGTGGCAAGTTGTGTCCGGAGTTGGTGCGGGTCGGTGGTGTGGATGTGGATTTTGAGCCGCGCCTGATCAGGGACCACCACCACGCTCTCGCCGAGCATGGCCACGGTTTCTTTGGTCAGGGTGCTACCAATGGTCGGTTGGATGATCGCATCGACGCAATAGGCATCGCTGCGTTGGGGATGAAAATCGGCGGCAATGGTGAGCCTGCCGGGGAAGAGTGCAAAGAGCGATTCGCCTTGTCCGCTATACCCGGTGATGGTGCGGAAAAAGCCGTCGAAGAAAACAAACATCCCCAAGGCCCCGGCATCGACGACGCCTGCCGACCGGAGATCGGGCAGGGTCTGGGTCGTGGCCAGGACGGCCTCTTGCAGGACCGAAAGAATGGCTGGGCAGGATAGGGCAGTGATCGGCAATCTCGCCAGTATATCGGTCAGGCTGTCGAATACGCTCAGCATGGTGCCCGTCTGGGGAGCGGCAACCGCCTGCCAGGCCCTGTCCCGGCCTTGGGCCACCTTCTTCGGCAGACCGTCGATACGTTCGGTTGTGAGCAATTCGCTGAAAAAGGCGGCGGCAATGTTGCCGGAGTTGCCGGTGGCGCCGCGGACCAGCCGCTCAGCAGACACTGCTCGGTCCGGATCGTAACAGCGGAGCGGCCCCAGGCTGATGCGAAGATTGGCACCGGTATCGCTGTCGGCCACGGGAAAGACATTGATCCGGTCGAGCAGATCGGCCCAGCCGCTCAAGCAGGCATACCCCTCGGCAAATCCTTTGGCCAGCGTGCTCATTATTGAAACAGGCAGGCAATCGCGGCGCGGTCGACTTTGCCGTTTGCCTTCATCGGCAGACGATCGATCGTCTTAATGGCGCGCGGCAGGGCATACGGTTCAAAGCGGGCGGCCAGAGCTTTCCGTATGGCCTCCGGGTCTGCAGCCTGGCCTTCGACGAGTGCGACAATGCGGTGCTCGCGGCTGCCGGTTTCAGCTAGGGCCAGGACCAGGCAGTCAGCGACATCCGGCTGCTGCTTGATCAGGGCTCGAAGCTCTTCCAGATCAACCCGCTTACCGGCCACCTTGGTGATCGAATCGGCCCGGCCCCTGAGTTGAAAACCCGCTGGAGCGCATGGTTCGACCCGGTCCCCGGTGATAAAAAAATCTTCGGCATCCCGCTGCAGACCGGGGGAAAGATAGGGTGAGCGGATATGGAGGCGCTGGTCATTGATTTTCCAGTCGATGGTCGGGTAAGGCGTGAACCCTGCCTCGCCTTGAGATCGGTTGCGCAGGGCAAGGCCGCCGGTTTCGGTGGAGCCATAGATCTCGACGATTCCCGTGCCATTGTGCCGGCAGAACGCAGTGTTGTCCTCGGCATCGAGCATGCCGGCCGAGGAAAAGGCCAGACGCAATGAGGTGCCCAAACCCGACCTGTCCCGTAGGGCCCGGTAATGGGCCGGAACACTGACCAGGACGGTGGCCTCCTGGTCAGCAACGGTGCGGAGGATCTCTTCAGGAAAAGAAGGCGTTCCCGCCAGGACGGTTGCTCCGGAGACCAGGGGTAACACCACGGAGTAGAGCAGGCCGTAGATGTGCAAGGGGGAGATGGTGGCAACGATGCGATCCCGGTGCGAGACTGCAAAATGATGCGCCAGAAAGAGGGCTTCGGCAAAGATATTGATCCCTGATTTGGACCAGAGCTGAGGTGTGCCGGTGGAGCCGCCGGTATAGAGGCGGAGCAGTTCTTCTCCAGGCAAGGCCGGGAAAAGGGACAGGCTCGGACCTGCCTCCCCCCGTCTGGGTTGGATGATCTCGATACCCGGAGGGAAATCTCTGGGAGTGTCGGTAATGGCAACCGTGAATCCGGTGGCCTGCTGCATGCCCGCAAGGGCCTGGCCGGAAAAGGCATAAGGGAGGAGCAACACCGGACCACCGGCTAGCGAGGCCAGCAGGGCTGCGGCAATGATGGCCTTGTCTTCCGTCGTCAGGCACACCGTGCCCCGGTTTTGGCGATCGGCAAAGGCGGCCCGCAGCCAGGATGCCATGGTGTAAATATCGGCAAAGGTCGCGCCGGTATAAATAAACTCACGTTCTGCAAACCAGTTTTCGGTCAACAGGGCCGCAATGGCTGCCTCTACGCCAGAAAAAGAAGCGTTCGATTTCATCTCCCGGCTTGTCCCTTGCCAAAGGTCTGCCGGGCCAACTCCCGGTTGCGCGGTTTAAAGGTATTATCCGCCATCTCCTTTCTGACCACCTGCTGGAAGAGCTTGGCCATCTTCATATTCTGCGATTCATCGCGATAAAAGGTGGTCCATGCGAAATCGAGCAACTCCTGCAACCGTTCCGGGGCCATGTGCTTGGGTTGGAACACGACTCGATCCGCCGAGTAGTCGTTCCAATTGTAGGAGAGGATGCGGTTTTGTTGGTGCAGTTCGTCAAAGGCCTTGGTGTGGGGAAAGGGGGTCAGTACCGTGAATTCAGCCAGATCCAGCTCGATTTCCAGCAAAAAATCGATCAGTCGCTTGATGGAATCCTCGGTCTGCGTGTCGAGCCCGAGCAGAATCGTTCCCTCTACCCCAATGCCATGGTCGTGGTAGCGCTTGACCCGCTCCCGGATGTAATCCGAGGTGTCGAACACCGCCTGATAGACGTACCAGGCCCCGGCCTGGGCTGCCAGATCCAACACCTCAGGCTTGTCTTCAATGGGGTGGGAGCACCATTTTTTCTTCAGCGGGATCATCTCCCGGAATAACTCCATTTCCCAGGCGGTATCCTGAGCGAGCGAGTTGTCGACCATGAACAAACGGTTGTTGTCGATGGCCGCCATTTCGGCGATGGTCTTGTCGATGGGTCGCGGCCGGAATTCCCTACCCCCCAGATAGGCCACCGCGCAGGGATAGCAGTTGAAGCGGCAGCCTCGCGAGGCGTGGACCAGATCGACCATCTGCACGCCTTTGTGGTTGTAGAGCCGCCGGTTGAGGATGTCGCGGCGGGCGGTGCCCACCAGCGCGATATCCGGTCTGCTGTCGAGATAATTGTAGCAGGGCTTGAGCGTACCCTGGCGGAAATCGGCCAGGACCTCTTCCATGCGGCCCTCGGCCTCACCGAGGAACACCGCATCGGCGTGTTGCATGGTCTCCTCGGCATGGAGCATGGTGGCAATGCCGCCGAACAGGACCTTGATGCCCTTTTTCCGGTAGATGTCGGCGATCTCCCAGCCCCGTTGCACCTGGATGGTCAGCATCATGGAGATACCGACGAAATCGACCGGTTCTTCGAAGTCGATGGCTTCAAGGTTCTCGTCGATAAAATCCACCGTCACATAATCCGGCAGGGTCGCGGCAAAGACCACAGGTCCGTGCGGCGGCAGATGGAATTCGGTTTGCCGGGCCAGTTTTGGCCATTGGGGATAGATCAGTCGGAATTTCATAGCGGATTCACCGGGCAGGCAGGCGCTCGGCGCTGATCAGGCGCAGGTTCAGAGTATAACCGGTCGGTCCGGACCCGATCAACTCAAGGGAATGGGGAAAGATCGCCGATGCCACCGGGCTGCAGGACTGCGCCTTGATGGTTCGGGTTTTGAGCTGTTCGCGGCGTGGATCCGCCGGCAGACAGCCGTCGGTGCGAAGGCTCGTTTGTTCACTGTAGGTATGCATTCGCCAGCAGCCATCTTCCTGGGGCAGGATATCCGTAACGGCGTGTCCGTAGGCATAGCGGCAGATGGGCGTGCCGTCGGGAAGCGTTCCGGATTGGGCAGCACCCGGCGGCGGTCGAAAAAGGGTCCGTACATCCCGCATCAGACCGGCGGCGAATTCTCGGTTGGCAAAGGGAGGGAGCGCCCGTAGGATCTCCAGATCCTCCTCATCGGCGGAACGGGCCTCGAACAGGGTCAGTCCCTCCACGGTCATCAGAGCGCATTTGATCTCCAAGTCGTCCAGAACCAGGACGCCGATCGCATTGCCGCTGGAACCGTTGCTCATCCGGAAGGCAATGGCATGGACCAGCTGCCACCGGCCTTGGGGAAACAGGGCCGTGCATTGCTGCAGGGACTGGGTCGCGCCGGGGGCCTGGACCAGTTTCGGCAACGGTTCTCTTCTCGCCAGGGCGCAGGAACTCAAGAGCAAGGTCGCCGTCAGGCAGAGCAGTAAATGTTGTATCATTGTCCGGTAAAGCGGGCTTCCGGGATTTCCCGGTTGAGCACGGTTTGGGTAAAGGTCAGTCGAGTGAAGGCATCGGGTCCTTCAAAGATGGTCACCGTCTCCATCACTCCTGCCTCCTGGCCCTGATGGAGCTCGATGCGGCTGATTATGGATTGCAGCCCCGGCTCTTTGGGGGTGAGCACAATGGTCCGGTCATCGCTCCGGGTGACCTGGAACATGGGGTTGTCGGTAAACCGGCCGTCAAGCCAGTTGCCGATGTCCTGAAGGACGATCTGCATGGAGTCGATACCTGCTCCATTGTCTTGCTCGAATCGGCCGTCTTGCTCAATCATTTTTTGTATCCTGCCGTTATGCATCAGCAGCAGGGAGTGCACGGGGCGCAGGTATTCCCAGCGCAGGGACTGGGGCGCCTGAAAAGCAAAGACACCCGAAGAAACAAGCGGCCGGACGAGAATTTTCAGATGTTTTTCCTGGGTGAAATTTGCCTGCACAGAGTGGAGGCGCACGGATGGGTCGGTGGTTGGGTTGCCTCGAAGCACGGCCGGCACCAGCACCAGGCAAAGGGAAAAGCAGAGCACGAATCGGGTGGTGGTCACAGCATGCCACCATTGACCGAGATCACCTGGCCGGTGACATAGGAGGCCGCGCCGGAACAGAGAAAAGCCACGACCTTGGCCACCTCTTCCGGCCTGCCGATGCGGGCCATGGGAATGAGGTTCTTGATGTATTCCTTGGGGGCCTTCTCGATCATATCGGTCTCGATCAGGCCTGGTGCCACCACGTTGACCCGGATACCGAGGCGCGCCACTTCCGCGGCCACTGTTTTGCTGGCGGCGTTGAGCCCGGCCTTGGCTGCCGCGTAATTAGCCTGTCCTCGGTTGGGCATCAGAGAGGCAGCCGAGGAGATGGAAACGATCGATCCTTTCCGGTGGCGCACCATTCGCTCCAGCACGGGTCGAGTCATGTTGTAAAATCCGTGCAGGCTGGTCTCGATCACCCCGTGCCAGTTCTCCGGCGACATCATCATGAAGAGCCCGTCGGCAATAGTGCCGGCATTGTTGACCAGGATATCGATGGTACCCAACCGCTCGCCGATCTCTTGCACCACCGCTTCCGCCGCCTCGTGGTTGCGGACATCGAATTGGCAGATCTCGCCGCTGCCGCCGGCTGCCAACACCTGGGCAAGGGTCTGCTCCGCGCCTTCCTTGTTCCGCATGTAGTTGACCACCAGATAGCATCCGGTTTGGGCCAGCTCCACACAGACGGCTCTGCCGATTCCACCACTGCCGCCGGTGACAATCGCCACCTGTTGCGCGTTCTCTGTTGTCATCTCGCTCTGTCAGGCCTGATAAAGTTGGAGGACCACCTCGGCGATGAGCTGGTCGTTATGGTACAGTTGACTGGTAATTTCGCGAAAATTTTCGAAAACAAAACCATTTGCAGCGCTGGCCTTGACCGTACAGCCAAAGGACACATGTTCGATGAAAAAATCCGCCCGTTTGACCGCCACCAGCCACCCCATCGGATTGGAATCGAGCCCTTGGGTGTGAATTCTATCCCAACCGTTGCACACCCCGGCCGCCTGGGCGGCCAATTCAACCAGGATGAGCGACGGCACACCCTGCCGGTCGGCCATGGGCCAGGTTTCCTTGACTGTGCTGAGGGTTACCGCATGCATGGCGTCCACTTCGAGAACATCGTCGATGAGCAGCATGGCCCCCCGGTGCGGGAGCAGGTCCTCAAGGGTGAGATCTGAGCGTCCAATGGTGATCATCTAGGCGACACGGTGTTGACGTTTTTTTTCACGATCTTTTTCTAAAAAAGTTTAGAAGGAAAATCCAGAGCGAACTCAAGGTATTGTGGGCAGAGGCGAAGATCGCAACACGCTGGAGGGGATCGATTTTTGTCTGCCTCTGTGCATGCAAAATAAAGAGGACCCACCTTGCTGCTTATTCAGGATACAATGAGCAGAAAACGTTCTTTTTCGGCTTCAACATGCTGTCTTGGTGACAAATGGAGAAAAAATACTATAGTAGTCAATTTTTCTTTCCTTGCATCATTTTTCAGCAAACAAGGGTCATTCTCCCCTTCGGGGAAGTCCAACCCTGGCCTCAACACGTGGAATAAAGATGAACGAACTTGTCGAAGAACTGAAGGTTAAACTCATTGAGTTGCTGAATCTAACCGATGTCAGTCCAGAAAATTTCGATGAAAACGCCCGGCTGGTGGGGGGCGAGCTCGGTATTGATTCCATCGACGTCCTCGAAATGGTCGTCATGGTGGAAAAAGACTACGGTATCGTGATCAATAGCCAAGAGGTCGGGGAAAAGGTCTTTGCCTCCCTGACCGCTCTGGCGGACTATATCCAGGCGCATCGGCCGGGAAACGTCGTTTGATCCAAAGGCCGGTATACATAGCCGCTGCGGGGATCGTCAGTCCCCTCGGCAGCGGCCTTGCTGCCACGGAAGCAGCACTCCGGGCCAACAGATCGGCCATTGGCCCCCTGGGAGTTTTTTCCGTACGGCAGGGGGCCTCTCTGCCTGTCGGTCAGGTTCCCGACATGGACAGCGCTCCGATGCCGTCGCGAACCCACCGGCTGGCACGCGAAGCGGCACAGATGGCCATGGCGGGTTGCCCGGAGCCACCGGATGCAGTAATCCTCGGTTGTACCACCGGCGGCATTCTGACCACGGAACAGCTCCTGCGCGAGGATGCATCCCTTAAGGAGGCCTATCGCTATCATGGTCTGTTCAGCGTGGCCGAGGATATCGCCGAACAATACAACTGTTCGGGACCCGCTCTCACCGTGTCCACCGCCTGCTCTTCGGGCGCGGTGGCCATCGCCCTGGCCTTGAACCTGCTGCGGAGCGGCAGGATGCGCCGCATTCTCGTGGGCGGGGTCGATTCACTCAGCCGTTTGACCTATTTCGGTTTTCACTCGCTGCAGCTGGTTGACCGGAACGGTTGCAAACCTTTCGATCTCTCCCGCCAGGGCTTGGCGGTCGCCGAAGGGGCGGCCATGCTCCTGCTGACCACCGAACGGCCGGACAACCCTCTGGCTCTTCTGCTCGGAGCGGGCCTCTCCTGCGATGCCCATCATCCCACCGCGCCGCATCCCGAGGGAGCGGGCGCGCTCAAAGCCATGCAGACGGCCCTGGCTGATGCCGGGCTGAAACCCGCTGCTGTGGACTACATCAACCTGCACGGCACCGGCACCCGGGACAACGATCGGGCCGAATCCCAGGCGATCACCGCCCTCTTCCCCGTACCACCCGCCCTGTCCTCGATCAAAGGCGCTACCGGCCACAGCCTGGCAGCATCGGGCGCTATTGAGGCGGTGGTGGCTTGCCTGGTCGTTTCCCGTGGCTTTATCCCCGGCAATACCGGCTGCCGCCAACCGGATCCCGCTCTCAATCTGCTCCCGCAGGCCGATTGCTCCACCCGACCCGTCGGCACCGTGCTCTCCAACTCTTTTGGTTTTGGTGGCAATAACGGCTGCCTGGTCATCGGTAGGGCCGATATCGTTCCCTCGGTGAGTTGGAGGGGCAAAAGCGATCTATTGGCAGTTCACGGCAGCGCCTGCCTGACCGGTGCTGGCCTGAAGCCCCGGACGCTGGCTCAGTTGCGCCTTGGCGCCTCGGTTGCCGGGATGCTCACCTCCGAGCAGATCGAGGCACACCTGCCGCCCCGGCTCATCCGTCGCGTTAAACGGCTGGCCCGTCTTGCCCTGCTGCTGGCGAGCAGCGCTTACGAGGATGCGGGTGGCAAGGAACAGCCCTCGGCGGTGTTCATGGGCACCGGTTGGGGCGCACTTTCGGAAACCTATGATTTCTTACGTCGGTTGCACGAATCCGCCGAGCAGTTTCCCAGTCCGACCGACTTTATCGGTTCCGTCCACAATGGCGCGGCCAGTCAGGTGGCGCTCCTGTTCAAGGCCACAGGCGCCAACGTGACCACCAGCGGCGGTGATTATTCCTTTGAACAGGCCTTGCTGACTGCGCAAACCTTGCTGGAAGAGACCGACCAGTCCGCTCTGCTGCTTGGGGCCGATGAGGGGCATGAACCGCTGTCGTCGCTGCTCGACCCCTCCATTGCAGCCGGTCCCCTTGCCGACGGTGGTGGGGCGCTGTATGTCAACCGAGATGTGGCGGGAGCTCGATGCTTGGTTCGTCTCCCCTTTTACGGCCGAGGTCAGGCTGACGATCTCCCCGATCAATTGATTGCCAGTCTGGGCGGTGTGGAATCTGTACGGCGCACCTTTGCTGCCGTGTTCGCTGGTGTTCCTGCGGGAATGTACGCTCAAGGCAACAGCCAGCTGGAGGGTTTTCTCGACCGTATCGGCGAGGGTCTGCCGGTGTGCCGTTATCGTGATTGTACCGGCGAGTTCGCCTCCGCTTCTGCCGTGGCCGCCGTCATGGCCGTCTCCTATATGGAAGCGGGTGGTATCCCCGGCGTTCTCTTGGGTGGCGACGACATGGCTCTGGAGCCAGGTAAGAAAATCCTGGTCTTGGGGACAGGACGTTGTTGCACTGCCATGGAGTTTTTCCGGCCGTGAGAATACTGCTGATTTCGCCCAATACGCTGAGCGTGCCGTACCCGGTCTATCCCCTCGGTCTGGATTATGTTGCCGCGTCGGTTGCCGAAGACCACGAGGTGCGGATAGCGGATATGCAGACAGTGGACCGGGCAATGCTGGCCGGCATACTGCAAGATTTCGCTCCCGAGATCATCGGTATCTCGTGTCGGAATATCGACAATACCGACGCCGGTGATCCATTGTATTTTGTGATCGGCTATCAGGAACTTGTGGCATGGCTGAGAGAACGGTCCGGTGCGGTCATCGTTTGCGGCGGCAGTGGTTTCACCATCATGCCGGTACAGGTATTGGCGATGCTGGGTGCCGATTATGGGATTATCGGCGAGGGGGAACGCTTCGGCCTGTTGGTCGAGGCCTTGAGCGGTCATCGAAATCCAGAAAAGATTCCGGGCGTGCTGGTTGCCGGAAGTTCGGCACTCCCACCTCCACCCTGGCAGGGAAAGGTGGCCCGGCAATTTCTTCGAGATGCCGAGCACGCGGAGTTTTATGTGCAAAACGGCGGGATGCTCAATTTGCAGAGCAAGCGCGGCTGTTCGTTTCGATGTATCTACTGCCCCTACCCGCGTATTGAAGGAAAAACACACCGTTTGATAGCACCGGATGCAGTGGCCCAAACAGCCCTGACGCTGCAGGAGGCAGGGGCAAAATATTTCTTCATCACCGACTCCGCCTTTAATTCCGACATCGAGCACAGCCTGGCGGTGGCCCGGTCCCTGCGATCTGCCGGAGTCACCCTGCCTTGGGGCGCTTTTTTTGCACCCATCAAACTGCCGCCGGAGTATTTTAAGGTTATGGCGGCCGCGGGCTGTCGTCATGTGGAGTTCGGGACCGAATCGCTGTCTGATGTGATGCTTAACTCCTATCGGAAACCTTTTCTGGCGCAGGATGTCCTCAATGCCCACAGGCAGGCGCGAGAGGCCGGACTGCATGTCGCCCATTATCTTCTCCTCGGTGGTCCGGGGGAGTCGGTGACAACTGTTGTTGAAAGTCTGGACACCATTGAGCAGATGGATAAGGCTGTCTTTTTCTTTTTTATCGGTATCCGGATCTATCCTGGAACCGCTTTGTACGACATCGCCATGGCCGAGGGGAAAATCAACAGGCGAAGCGACCTGTTGCAACCCGTGTTCTATGTATCGGATGGCATAGACCGGGAAACCATCGAAACCTTGGTCACCCAACGGGCGAAAGGGCGGGGCAACTGGGTGCTGGGTTCCGGTGGGGCTGAGACCGCAGAGGTCGTCTCCACCATGCACCGGCGGGGGCACATCGGCCCTCTCTGGGAATTTTTGGCCAGGTAGCGAGCGAATGATTTTGGCATGACAGGTACCGGCACAATCCGAACATCCAGAAAACCGAGATTCGGGTCTCGAGGGAGCCATAGTCCTTTTGATCGCACAGTCTCAATATTTCACCTAGACATGAAACGATAACATGTGGTATTCGTTACTCGATTTAAAGAGACCTACACCCGTTGCAATAGTGGCTCTCGTCACAGTTAATGACGACTCACCATGGTTTTCCGGTCATTTTCCCGATAACCCAATTCTGCCGGGTATAGCCCAGTTGAATATGGTCGCTGATATTATTGCCCTTTCAAGACAAAAGAGCCTGTATACTCAAGTTTCGGAGTTGATCTAACTTTCCGTTATTAGGTTTGTAACGTGGGCCAATCTTTTTCCCGTTTGCAGTATATCAATGGCAAACCCCATGACTGCATCAACAATGGCAAGCACTGCATTTTC
>Ga0209697_10000858_pt1 | contig 49515 bp, 56 predicted proteins | sample AliMusrvi5mmetaG_FD_184115 | JGI IMG/M metagenome (GOLD analysis project Ga0209697, IMG submission 184115) | Freshwater lake bacterial and archeal communities from Alinen Mustajarvi, Finland, to study Microbial Dark Matter (Phase II) - Alinen... | ecosystem: Environmental > Aquatic > Freshwater...
TCATTAGATTGCGCCGCACCTTTTGGAACGGTTGCACTCTTTGGTGCCGCGTCTGGTCCCGCTCCCGATATCAATCCGGAGATTCTGAATAAGAAGGGTTGCTTGTTTTTAACCAGACCATCTGTCTTTCCTCATAACGCAACAGCTGCCCTGTTACAGGAAAATGCAAAAGATGTGTTTGATGCGATCAAGAGTGGTGCAGTGAAGGTGCAGATTGGCGCTAAGTTTCCGCTTGAGCAAGCTGCTGATGCTCATCGGGCAGCAGAGGCTAGAAAAGTATCTGGCGCCATCATCATGATTCCTTAAGCACAAAGATGTTGCAAATTAAAAAGCCTCGCAATCATGTGGGGCTTTTTTGTTTATGGATTGAGGGGGTTTTATGAAAAGTAAAAAATTACTTCAAAATGGCGCAGCTTACGTTTTGGTTCAAGCCATTCTTTTGGGAATACTTTTTCTAGGGCCTACTGATTGGTGGGGCACGCTAACATTTTCTCAATCAGTAAGCGAGACATTGCATTTAATCGCAGTAGCACTCTTTCCGCTTGGCCTTCTCATCGCGATTGTGGCGGCGATTCAGCTCAAGCGAAACCTTACGCCTTTGCCGATGCCAGTAGAGCGAGGTGAACTCATCCAAACAGGCTTGTATGCTTATGTGCGACATCCAATCTATTTTGGTGTGATTTTGGCAGCACTAGCTTGGTTTTTGCATACTCAGGCAGTCCTTACGCTGGTTGAACTAGTAGCCTTAATTATTTTCTTTGAGATCAAGTCTAAAAAAGAGGAATACTGGATGGGGCAGGTATACCCTGAGTACGCTGGGTATCAAAAACGCACTGCTAAACTGATTCCTGGGGTCTATTAATATATACATGCAACTACTAAGGTCATGAAAAAACTTACTACCTTCTTATTGGTTTTATTGATGTTTCTGGCAGGATGCCAATCCACTAGTAAGGATGGAGAACCGCTGACTCCAGCACAAATTACTCAAATGCGCGAAGCCAGATTAAAGATGGCCCAAACCGGTTTAGATTCCTTAATCAAGCAAGACCCCAAAGTCAAAGCTATGGTTTCGAAATCAGCTGGATACGCTGTGTTTAGCACAACTAATATCAATGTAGTGCTGATCGTAGTGGCAAGAGGGCAAGGAGTGCTCTTTGATAAACGCCGCAAAGAACCCGTCTTTATGAATGCTCTCAAAACAGGAGAGGGCGTCGGAGCTGGCTATCAAGATCAATATCAAATCGCATTCTTTAAAACTCCTGGATCGATTGATGAGTTTCTTCTAACATCTATAGACGGTCAAAAAGGCGGCATTGATATCGCTGCAAATTTTTCTGCGGGTTCAGGTGGCACGATTCGCTCCTTTAACCCAGACATCACGTTTTATACCGTGGGTTTATCGGGTTACGATCTGCAAGCAAATTACGGTGGTACGCTTTATTTAGTAGACCAGCAATTAAATGATGCAAGTACTCTCGCTTCATTGCCTAAGAAGTCTCAGCAAAGTAGCAAATCAAAGGAGTAGATATTGATGGAACAAACTCGCTATACAACCCCCGCTATCCTGATTCATTGGGTCATGGCCGCTTTAATTATTGTGGCCTGGACCATTGGAACGCTCGCTGTAGATATGCCTTTAGGCCCCGACCGTATCGTGAGCTTTAGTTGGCATAAGTGGATTGGGATCACAGTCTTATTCTTGGTCTTATTACGGATCGTTTGGCGCTTGACCCATCGAGTACCTGAACTCAATATTGCGATGCCAAAGTGGCAAGAGCGAACCATGGCCTTCACGCATTGGGCTTTGTATATTTTGATGTTCTCCATTCCTGTGGTGGGTTGGTTAATGAGCTCTGCTCATGGCTATACAGTGAACTACTTTGGGCTATTCGAGCTACCAGATTTGGTCTCAAAAGATAAAGTCTTAGGAGAGCAGCTAGAAGATTTACATGCTCTGTTGGCAGATGGATTGATGATCCTGGTGGGTCTGCATGTCTTGGCAGCTTTGAAACATCAATTTATTGATAAGGATGGCCTGCTCTCTCGGATGTCATTCCATAAGTCATCCAATAAAAAGGGTGCTATATGAGTAGGTCTTCTAAAGCTTTAGCGGTACTTAGCGCCTCCTTAATTTTGGGTGGAATTATCCCCGCTGTTAATGCAGCAGAGTTCAGCGCCATCGATGCAGCTAAAAGCAAAATTACCTTTACAACCAAATTGATGGGCTCCAATCTCAATGGTGGCTTTAGTAAATTTTCTGGCAAGGTGGATTTCAATCCAGATCAGCCTGAGAAGGCTAAAGCCAATTTAGTCATTGAGATCGCTAGCTTTAATGCGGGTGGTGACGATTTGCAAGAAGAGGCTAGAGGTAAAGATTGGTTCAATACCAAAAGTTTTCCAACAGCCAATTTTGTGAGTGATTCAGTGAAGAACTTAGGCAATAATCGACTCGAGATTGCTGGCAAGCTATCGATTAAGGGCAAGGCAATGCCATTAACTATGGCAGTAACCTACCAGGTGCAGGGCAAGCAGGTCATCTTTGATTCGTCATTTCAGTTACTTAGGCTGGATTACGGCTTAGGAGCAGGTAATTGGGCTGATACCTCTGCTGTTGCTAATGAAGTACCCGTAAAAGTCCATTTAGTATTAAATTCTAATTAGTAGTGTTTTTTAATCACGGAGAAATCAATGAAATCTAAATTACTCGTTGCCCTTTTGGCAACCCTCGGATTAACCGTTGCAGCTTTTGCTGCACCAGCAACTTACACCGCTGAGCCAAACCATACATTCGCTCAGTTCTCCTATAACCATTTAGGCTTTTCGATACAGACTAGCCGTTTCAATACAGTCACCGGTACAGTGACAATTGATCAGGCTGCTAAAAAAGGAAGTGCCGATATTACGATTGATACTAAGTCAGTTGATACTGGTTCCAATGTATTTAATGGACACATTCAGAGTGAAGATTTCCTATCAACTACACAGTTTCCAACAGCAACTTTCCAGGCTGATCAAATGGTCTTTAAGGGCGATAAACCTAGCGCATTGAAGGGTGTATTAACTTTGAAGGGTGTCAGCAAGCCGGTCACTTTAGCGATTACCCATTTTGAGTGCAAAAAGCACCCTATGTCTGGTAAAGATGTTTGCGGTGCAAACGCAGAAACTAAAGTGAAGCGTAGCGATTTCAATATGGCCAAGTATGTTCCTAACGTTGGCGATGAAGTCACCATAGCGATCGCAATTGAGGCAGTTAAGGCTGAATAACTCTAGCTTCCCGCAGTCGAGAAAAAACCACCTACGGGTGGTTTTTCATATCCTAGGCTTGCGTCTATAATTCTTTAAATACTTGAAATAAAAGACAATATTCTACAAATTTTTGTTTCAAGTTATTGCCTCCATGACTGCCCATATTTCTCATCCCCCTTTTTCTGCCCAGAGCTTTCAAGCGAAGAATCTGACCTGCGTGCGGGGCGATCAAACATTATTTGCCAGTCTGAGTTTTGCTTTAACTTCAGGTGAGTGTTTGCATGTGAGGGGAGAGAACGGCGTTGGTAAAACTAGTCTCCTTCGATTATTGGCTGGACTTTCGCAACCAGAGCAGGGCGAAGTCATCTGGAATGCATCGAACATCAAGAGTGATCGCGAAGCCTTTCATCAAGCATTGTGTTTTTTAGGACATCGTGATGCCCTTAAGGAAGACCTGAGCGCTTTAGAAAATCTCATGATGTATGCGACGCTTGGAGCAAGCAATTCAAGTCGCGAATCGGCTTTGCAATGCCTATGGCAATTTGGCTTACGGGGTCGAGAAGATTTGCCTGTGCATTATTTATCAGCAGGTCAAAAAAAACGGGTAGTGATAGCGCGCATTGCAATGCGAGGAGCACCCCTGTGGATTTTGGATGAACCTTTTAATGCGCTAGATTCTCAGGGAGTGCAAGGATTCATCGGGTTGGTAGAGCAACATCTTTCTCGAGGTGGAATCGCAGTATTAACAGGTCATCAAGAGCTCAGTATTACTGGATTGAGGGCTTTGCAACTATGAATGCCTTCTTCATGATTGTTCAGCGGGATTTATTGTTAGTGATGCGCCGTAAGAGTGAAGTGCTGACGGCCTTGTTTTTCTTTGTGATTGTGACTAGCTTATTTCCTTTGGGTATTGGAGCGGATACGGCCTTGCTGCGTAAGATTGCCCCTGGGGTGATTTGGGTGTCGGCTTTATTGGCTACCTTATTGGGTTTACAAAGACTCTTTGGAAGTGACTATCAAGATGGAACCTTAGAGCAATTGGCTTTGTCGCCACGCCCATTCGTCGTACTCGTTTTGGGAAAGATCACGGCTCACTGGCTGGTTTGCGGATTACCACTGTTGATATTGGCGCCTGTGATTGGTTTGCAGTTCGACCTCGATACTGCTTCCTTAAAAACCCTATTGCTGACGCTCCTATTAGGAACTCCAGTGCTTTCATTGATTGGGTCGATTGGTGCTGCGTTGACGCTAGGGTTGCGGGGCGGTGGAGCGCTGATGAGTCTACTCGTTTTGCCCCTCTATATCCCAGTACTGATCTTTGGGGCGGGAGCGGTATATGCCAAAAGTGTTGGGCTCGATGTCACGGGGCATTTTTCACTCTTAGGCGCTTTATTGGTTTTGGCTTTAGCATTTATGCCTTGGGTTAGCGCTGCTGCCCTTAGAATTGCGATTGAATAATTTCAATGAACGATCTGACTAATAAATCTTGGCTCAATTGGTTTAGGCTTGCCAGCCCCAGTGCTTTTTATCCTGTGGCTGGAAGACTCATACCCTTTTTCTGGATTTTGTCGATTGCATTCGGTTTAGCTGGTCTGTGGGTGAGTTTTTTTGTTGCGCCAGTAGATGCAGTGCAAGGTCAAGGCTATCGCATTATCTTTGTCCATGTTCCAGTGTCCTGGATGTCAATGTTTCTGTACATCGTGATGGCCGGGTGGGCTGGCATTGGCTTAGTCTTTAATACCCGACTTTCGGCCATGATGGCGCAAGCCATAGCACCGATTGGGGCTGTCATGGCTTTTCTCTCTTTATGGACAGGCGCATTCTGGGGCAAGCCAATGTGGGGAGCATGGTGGGTTTGGGATGCACGTCTGACTTCCGAACTTATCCTCTTCTTTTTATACCTCGGCTTCATTGCTTTACAGGCTTCGATTGATCAAGTGCGTCGTGCCGATAAGGCAGGCGCTATTCTGGCCTTGGTGGGTGTTGTCAATGTGCCAATTATTTACTTCTCGGTGAAGTGGTGGAATACCTTACACCAAGGCGCTTCAGTCTCGATGTCAAAAGCGCCTTCGATGGCTCAAACGATGCTTTGGGGAATGTTACTCATGGCTTTGTGTTTTTGGATGTATGCCATTGCCGTAACTCTCATGCGAGTGCGTGTCATTATCTTAGAACGAGAGACTCATACTGATTGGGTTAAGCAATTAGAAGAGGTTAGAAGCTAATGTGGAATAGTGCCAGCGAGTTTCTAGCAATGGGCGGATATGCGCTCTATGTTTGGAGTAGCTTTGGTCTCTGTGCAATTGCCTTTTGTATAGAGGTACTTATGGTTCGTTCACAACGTAAGGCCATCTTGCGCAGACTCAAACAAGAATTACTTGCCGACCAATTTCATCAAGAGGGTCAACAATGAGTCTTCAGACCAATCTGAAGCCGCGTCATAGGCGGGCCCTGTTCATTATTGGCGCTCTCATCGCCATTGGGGTTGCAGCCCTGCTGATCCTGAATGCACTTAATAGCAATATCGCTCTTTATGTCACGCCAAGTGATGTTGCTAATGGCAAAGCACCTCAATCTCAGACCTTCCGGATTGGCGGCTTAGTGAAAAGTGGTTCATTAAGACGCGATGGCATCACCGTTCACTTTGTGGTGACTGACCTCGTTAAAGATATCCCAGTGAGCTATACCGGCATTCTTCCTGATTTGTTTAAAGAAGGTAAGGGTGCAGTTGTGCAAGGGCGCTTAAATCAGGATGGAGAATTTGTGGCAAGCGAAGTACTCGCTAAGCATGATGAAAACTATATGCCGCCAGAAGCAAAACATGCACTAGAGCAAGCCCAAAAGCAGGAAGTACAAAAATGATTCCAGAGCTAGGGCACTACGCTTTAATTTTGGCCTTCTGTGTTGCTTTGGTTCAGGGTGTATTGCCACTTTTCGGCGCTCAACAAGGTCGACGAGAGTGGTTGGTTTTAGCAAGGCCAGCAGCGCAGACAGTTTTCTTGCTATTGGTTTTTGCTTTTGGGAGCTTGGCATGGAGTTTTTATGTCAATGACTTTTCGGTACTCTATGTTGCCGAGCACTCCAACACCTTGCTACCTACAGTGTATCGCCTTGGGGCGGTATGGGGCGGACACGAAGGTTCTCTTTTGCTGTGGCTGCTATTGCTTAGCACCTGGACTTTCTTGGTTGCGCAACTGTCAAAAACTCTGGATGAGTTTATGGTTGCGCGTGTTATTGGGGTGCTGGGTTTGGTATCAAGCGGCTTACTCTTATTCGTATTAGCCACCTCCAATCCTTTTGAAAGATTGTTACCTGCTGCTCAAGAAGGTCGTTCGCTCAATCCTTTATTGCAAGATCCTGGTTTAGTCTTTCATCCACCTATGCTTTACATGGGCTACGTGGGTTTCTCGGTCGCGTTTGCGTTTGCGATTGCTTCCTTACTCTCGAATCGTTTAGATGCCGCATGGGCACGTTGGTCGCGTCCTTGGACGACAGCTGCTTGGATTTTTCTGACTCTCGGTATTGCACTGGGGTCCTGGTGGGCTTATTACGAATTGGGTTGGGGCGGTTGGTGGTTCTGGGACCCCGTTGAAAATGCCTCTTTCATTCCTTGGCTAGTGGGTACGGCTTTGTTGCATTCTTTAGCTGTGACTGAAAAGCGGGGCGTGTTTAAAAGTTGGACTGTTCTATTAGCTATTACCGCCTTTTCTTTATCTTTGCTCGGTACCTTTTTAGTTCGCTCGGGTGTGCTCACTTCAGTACATGCATTTGCAACAGATCCTAGACGCGGTATTTTTATTCTGATTTTATTATTTCTGGTCGTTGGTTCATCCTTGACTCTGTATGCTGTGCGAGCTCCCAAGCGAGCGATGGGCGCAAAATTTACCTTGACTGCGCGTGAGACCATGATTTTGCTCGGTAATGTTTTCTTGGTTACTGCAGCAGCTTCTGTTTTACTGGGGACACTCTATCCGCTCTTGATTGATGCTTTAAATCTCGGCAAGATTTCAGTAGGGCCTCCTTACTTCAATGCGGTATTTGTGCCCATCATGATTCCTTTGTTAGTCCTGATGGGAATTGGCCCATGGACCAACTGGAAAAATACCAATCTGCTGGCAGTGATTAAGCGTCTTTGGATTGCCGCCTTGCTGGCGGTACTTGCAGCGCTTCTTATTCCGAGGGTGATGGGCGAGTTCACATGGCTGGCGAGTTTAGGTTTTCTCTTGGCTTTTTGGATTATTGGCTCTGGCATTCAGCAGGTGATTCGTCAATTTAAAGCAGGGAAGCCTACCGGTTCCTTTATTGGTATGCAGTTTGCTCACCTTGGCATTGCGATCTTTGTGATTGGTGTCACCATGGTTGGGGCTTATCAAGAAGAACGGGACGTAAAGATGTCCTCAGGCGATACGGTTGCAGTGGGTGGTTATCAAATTCAGATGCAGGGAATTGCTGCTGTTACTGGACCAAACTACATGGCTACACGCGGAACTTTTGTAGTGAGCCGTAAGGGTCAACTAGAAACCACGCTCTATCCCGAAAAACGGAATTACGTTGCTTCAACGATGCCGATGACTGAAGCCGCGATTAATGCTGGTTTGACACGCGATATTTATGTTTCCCTGGGTGAAGCGCTACCCGATCAATCTTGGGCAGTGAGGGTCTATTACAAGCCCTTTGTTGACTGGATTTGGGGCGGTTGTTTGCTGATGGCGATTGGTGGAATCATTGCAATGTTGGACAAGCGCTATCGCTCAAAGTTGAGAGGTAAGCATGAAATCTAGACTGTTAATTCCTCTCATTCTGTTTGTTTTACTCGTGATTTTCTTGGCAGTTGGCCTCAGTCGAGATCCTCATGAAGTCCCATCACCCTTAATTGGTAAGTCCGCCCCCACTTTTGAGCTTGGGCAGTTAGCTGATCCTCAAAAAATGTTTTCTCCAGAGAGCATGAAGGGGGAAGTATGGATGCTCAATGTCTGGGCCTCTTGGTGTGTTGCTTGTCGCGAAGAGCATCCCCTCTTAATTGCATTTAGCAAAACCCAAACTTTGCCGATTATTGGCCTCGATTACAAAGATCAAAGACCTGCTGCTATGGCAATGCTGGCTCGAGAGGGGAATCCTTATATATTGAGTGCCTTTGATGGTGATGGCCACGTCGGCATTGACTATGGGGTATATGGCGTGCCTGAGACTTACATCATTGATAAGGCAGGAGTGATTCGTTACAAAAATATTGGGCCGATTACCCCAGACATTCTGAGGGAGAAGATTTCTCCTCTGATTACAGAGCTAAATCGATCATGAAGTCTCTTGTATCTATTCTGCTGATGTTGGCTTGTTATGGGTTGATGGCAAATGAGGCTGCTCCTTTAGCAGAAGATCCTGTGGTCGAGCAAAGGTTGATTGGTATTTCAGAAGAAATGCGCTGCTTAGTTTGCCAAAATGAATCCTTGGCGGGCTCTCGTTCTGATTTAGCTAATGACTTGCGGGCCCAGATTCGAAGCATGATCAAGGCCGGTAAGAGCGATGCAGAGATTAGGCAGTATATGGTTGATCGTTATGGCGACTTTGTGCTCTACCGTCCACCAGTCAAGCCAATAACCTGGTTACTCTGGCTTGGTCCTTTTACGACTCTAGTGGTTGGAATCATCGGCTTATTAATGTATTTACGAAAAAGAAATACCAGCATGGATAGCAGGACGCTTTCAGATGATGAAAATCGTCGTCTAGATGCACTCCTAAATACTGTTGAGACAGAATTTAAAAAGGATTCACGTCCATGATGTCTTTTTTGATTCCAGCATTTTGTATCCTCTTGCTTGCGCTGGGCATGCTCTTGCGCCCGCTATTCTTCAGAAGGCAGGCAGCAAGCACTTCTCGTCGTCAAATGAATGCAGCAATCTATCGTGAAGAACTTGAGAAGCTAGAGCAAGAGCGCCAAACGGGTGAAATCGATACAGCTAGCTATGAGATGGCTCATGCTGAGTTACGCCAAAGATTATTTCAAGATACGCAAGAGGTGGACGATCAGGCCAGTTTTGGCTCTACCAAAAAAACGATTGCCTTTGTTTGTCTAGCGATCGTTTTACTCTCATCTGGCATCTACTTTTATCAAGGCGATGCCCTCAAGATAGCAGAGGAAAATGCCAAACAGCCTGTCTCGCAAGCCGACGTAGAGAAAATGGTTAGCGAGTTTGCGGCCAAGATGGAGAAAGAAGATCCCACTAACCTCCAAGGTTGGGCAATGTTGGCGCGTTCCTATAGAGTAATGGGGCGCATTCCAGAGGCTATCAAGGCTTATGAGCGAGCAGGCTCCTATATTAATAATCAACCTGAACTGTTGGCTGACTACGCCGATCTCCTAGCCGCGAATGCGAATGGGAATTTTTCTGGTAAACCCCATCAACTCATTGCCCAAGCCCTTAAGTTGGATCCCAATAATTTCTTAGCTCTATGGTTAGCCGGTAGCGATGCATTCAGTACCAACCAGTTTGCATTAGCAGTCCAAAATTGGGAGAAGTTAGCAAAGCAATTACCCCCTCAATCTGAAGAGGCTCGAGCGGTCATGAATTCGATTGCTGAGGCAAGAGCTAAAGGACACTTAGCAGCGCCAATTGCAGCTGCTGGTAAAGGTATTGGTGGAGTCATCACAATTACGCCAGACTTAGCCTCACGTGTGAAGCCGGATCAGCTGGTTATGGTCATCGCACGCAAGCCTGGCGAAAGAATGCCAGTAGCAGTTCTGAAGACGCCCGTGAGCGCTTTCCCGATGCGATTTACCTTGGACGATTCTTTAGCCATGAATCCTGCTGCGCTGATCTCTCAGCAGTCGGAAGTTACGATTGAGGTGCGAATCTCTAAGACAGGTATGGCTAAAGCGGAGGCGGGCGATCTTATTTCTAATGTGCAAACCGTCAAAGTTGGTTCGAGCAATCTGCGTATCAACGTTGATCAGGTTCAAAAGTAAATACGTGATTTAGCCTCTGCCAACATAAGGCATGTTGGTTGCCATGATGGTCATTGATAAAATATTGCTCTCGAGTGGTAATTGCGCCATATGGAGTACTGCTTGCCCCACATGATCGACGTCCATTCTGGGTTCAATCTTGATGGATTGATCGGCCTGTAAAATCCCAGCCGCCATTGCTTCAGTCATTTCAGTAGCAGCATTACCAATGTCAATTTGCCCGCACGCGATGTTAAAAGGGCGACCATCTAAGGCAATCGTTTTAGTTAGACCAGTAATTGCATGTTTGGTGGCAGTATAGGGTGCTGATAGTGGGCGCGGTACATGTGCAGAAATCGACCCATTATTAATGATTCTGCCGCCCTGCGGAGATTGGGTCTTCATCATCCGAATTGCCTCTTGAGAACAATAAAAGGCACCACAGAGGTTCGCGTTCACCACATTCATCCATTGCTCATAACTCAGATCTTCCATGGGAATCGCTGGAGCCCCCATACCTGCGTTATTGAAGAGCACGTCAATGCGACCAAAGCGTTCTCTTAAGGCGACGAACAGACGTTTCACTTGCTCGGGTTTGCCTACATCACATGCTACGGCTAAGCAGCTGTCTTCACTACCGCCAATATCGATAATGGCTTTTTGAAGCTTATCAAGATTACGACCCGTCAGTGCAACTTGATAACCACCTTGAAGAAGTGCTTTGGCTGCCGCTTTGCCGATACCTGCGCCAGCTCCAGTGACAAGTGCGACTTTATTGTGAGTTGTGCTCATAACAATCTTTCTGATGAGAATGTATAAAGATCATCTTATCTTGGGTGATCAATATGTAGGTCAAATTTACGTTCAAGTCTACCTAAAACTTGATGGAAGAATAATTCTGCGGAGAGAATGACAAAAGCCATACGCAGGACGTGAAAGACAGCAACAGCAGGAACGTTTAAGTGAAAGTTTTTGGCAGTGATGCCCATTTCTGACATGCCACCAGGAACGGTACTCAGAATGAGGGATTCAATATCAAGTCCTGATGGCTTGGCAATCGCTAATGAAAATAGGAGACTAACAACGCAGGCTAGCAGGGTATAAATTGTGACACCTATTGCCAATTTTTTGGCATGAACTACGAAGTCTCGGGTGAAACGAATTCCTAAGCCAACCCCAATTAAAAGCTGACCCGCATTAGAAAGCTCTTTTGGCCAAGTGGTCCACTCCACTCCAAAGGCTGTGAGTCCTGCGCTGACTGCAAGAGGCCCCAATAGAAATGCATTAGGGAGTTTTAGTACATGAAAGGTGGTGATACCAATTGAGGAGCAGAGTAAGAGTAAGGCAACCCCGGAATAGGAGATTGGTAAATGCATTGATTGGAAGTCGAGGTTACCCGGAACTCCATAAGCCTGAAAAATTCCTGGAATGATTGCCAGAATTAAAAGTAATCTCAGAGAGTGTGCTGCTGCCACCAAGTCCGCCCTTTGTTCATGGCGTTCTGCGAGCACGGTCATCTCGGATGCGCCGCCGAGTGCTGAAGCAAAAAAGGCGGTTCGAAGGGGAATATGAAAGAAACGCCATAGCATCCAGGTGCCAAAGCCAAGCAAGATGGTTGAGACTACGCAAGCAATTGCAATAAAGGGAAGGTCATGTCCAATGTTTGCTACCGCTATCGGCGTGAAGTAAAGTCCAATCGCAATGCCGAGCGAACATTGCCCAGCACTTCTACCTAAGGGTGGTGCTTGCAAGGGAATGCCGAGAGAGCCCAGCAAGGCTAAAACGAAGAGGGGTCCCAGCATCCAAGGGAGTGGGGTATGGAGAAGCTCTGCGATCCAAGCACTGGCGATTGCAATCAGGTAGGTCAGAGCCCACAAGAGCCAGATAGATTGTTGACCTTGACGGAGAAAATCGAGCGGATGATGGGCTGGCTTCATGATGTTGGCCCCATTTTAGCGGTCAGGGAGAGCTCACGTTGGCGCATTAGCCTAAAATAGGGCGATGACCCTAGCTCCCTTGTTAACCCCGCGCCAGGAAATTGTCCAGTCGCTTAAAAAGAATGGATATGTGGTGATCTCTGCTGAATCGGTCGCCGAGCTATGTCATGTTGCTGTGAGTGACCTGGAAGCCCTCAATCATTTTTGGGATGAGATGCCCAGAGATCCGTATTTGAAGGATGGCGGTCGCTATCGTTATCGTCGTCATGCTAGCTATCAAATCACCGGTCAGCAGCTAGAGATGGTGCCACATCGTGCTCATTGGCAGTCTGTCACTTATAACGCGCTGCATGGTGGCATTGAGCGATGGTTTGATCCTATCCATGTCGATTTAGCCAAGTCTGCCGCATGGCAGGCAGTCTTGCTTGGAATTGCAAATACGCTCAGTAGTTTGAAGCCAATCAAAACATGGTTTATAGAGGCGCATCAATTTCGGATTGATACCACCGATGGAATTGGCCGCCCAACACCCGAAGGAGCGCATCGAGACGGGGTTGATTTTGTTGCAGTGTTCTTATTGAACCGAGTGGGCATTAAGGGTGGTGAAACCCGTATCTTTGATGCGAATGGTTCCGCTGGTCTTCGTTTTACTTTATCCCAGCCTTGGTCTTTGCTGCTCATGAATGATGAAAAAATGATTCATGAGTCGACTCCGATTCAACCGCTGGGAGCGCATGGTCATCGTGATACTTTGGTGCTGACCTATCGTTCGAATGGATTTCAGGATTCTCCTTTGCAGGCGCAGCAGTAAAAATCATTCTCCCAGTGCGCATCCGTTCGGCAGCCTACACCCCATTCATGCTCTTAGCGCAGATCTGCGCTTTACTCGGTTTTGCTTGTTACGCAGTCGTCCTCACTCCCTTGCAAGAGGAGTGGCATCTGAATAATCTCCAATCCGGTTTAATTGCTAGCGCTTTTTTCTTTGGTTATATGCTGGCCGTACCTCTTGCTACTGCGCTTACAGATCGCATCGATGCTCGTAAGGTGTATTTCTGTGGCGGGGCATTAGCGAGTTGTGGCTTATTGGGTATGGCGTTCTTCGCTAATGGATTTTTCACTGCACTTTTTTGGATGGCAATGAATGGCGCAGGTCTAGCGGCGACCTATATGCCTGGCTTAAAAATCTTGTCTGATCGTATTCAAAGTGGAGAGCTCACACGACATATTGCTTTCTATACCGCCTTTTTTGGAATTGGTACCGGGCTTTCGTATTTGTGTTCTGGTTGGATTTATGCGGCCTTCGGCTGGCACGCAGTTTTCGCTTGGATTGCTCTAGCGCCCCTTGCTGCAGTAGTGATTGTGTTCTTTTGTATTCCGCCTTTAGTATCCGCCCAATGGCATGGACCGATTAATTTACGCATGCAGGATATTTTTCCAATTGCGAAGTGGAAGCTGGTGTTACAAGACCGTAATGCTGCTGGCTTTATCTTGGGCTATACCGCCCATACTTTAGAACTCTTCGCCTCACGTAGTTGGCTAGTTGCTTTCTTTGGATTTTGTACAGCATATGCTGGACAGAGCTTTTTACTGGCGGCAACCACACTGGCAGGCGTTGTCAATTTTTTTGCCGTTCCAGCATCCATTTTAGGAAATGAAGTTGCTCTGCGTATTGGCCGTCAAAAGTGGGTCTGTATTGTGATGCTCATCAGTGCTGTCATCGGAATCTCTCTAGCAGCTTCAACAGGTCAAAGTTGGTGGCTTATTGTTGCGCTAGCTGTTGCGCATGCAATTTTCATCATGGCAGACTCGGCCACCTTAACGGCCGGCTTAGTCATTAGCGCTCGTTCTGATATTAAAGGGGCGGCTATGGGGCTCCATTCTTTGATGGGCTTTGGCGGTGGTTTAGTTGGCCCAGCGATTTTTGGTTTTGTTTTAGATATGAGCGGATCGAGAAGCTCACCCCATGCCTGGATCTGGGCTTATGCCTCGATTGTGATGTGGGGCGTTTTATTCGTAATGTATGAAAGACGCAGAGGCTGGGCAGAGCAGGCCAGTTAAATCAAGGCGGTACTTATTTTGCCCACTCACCGAGTTTATAAATCAAGCCGGATACGCCAGCAGTAACCAGGCTACCCCAAGCAATATCAATGAATGCCAAGCGGCTTGGGAAATCCCGAATCACTGCCAAGTTGGTTAAGTCATAGGTCATGTAGCAAAAAAAGCCAAAGAGGGCGCCATACAACAGTGCATGCGATAGAGACTGCTTAGATAGCGCAGGAATCACGACAAAAATAAGAGCTCCCAGGGCGTATAAAACATAGAAGGCAAGCCCAGCTAAGAGTTTAGGCTCGGTTGCCATGAGGCTGCCCATTTCATCGCGGTAGACGTTTTTAGCGATCCCTAATAGCCATACTAGATCGATTGAAACCAGCGCCACGAGAAAAGCGAGATAGAGTAAAAAATACTTGAGCATTTAAGTTACCTTTGTAAGGTTTGAGTCAATAAATAGCATTATGATGGAATTAGGAATAATGCCAACATCACGAAAGTAAATAAACCAGGGGGTAATATGTTTAAGCAATTATTGGTTCCAGTAGACGGTTCAGACATCAGTAAAAAATCGCTTAAGAAAGTGGCTCAATTAGCCAAATCCGATGGCGCTGCTGTGACCTTGGTTTACGTTTCTGATCCAACCCCACCTTTGGCTTACTCAGATAGCACCATGGGGTACATGATTACAACTAAAGAGCATAAACAGGCATGCGAAGCTTTTGCTAAAAGTGTATTCAAGCAAGCGCAGACCCAATTTGGCGCTGGAATTAAGGTGAGCACGATTCATGCGCTCGATATCTCATTGGCTCAAGGAATTTTGGATGCTGCTAAAAAATCCAAGGCCGACGTGATTGTGATGGCTTCACATAAACGTACTGGAATCTCAGGCGTACTACTTGGCAGTGAAACCCACGACGTGATTGTGCATGCTAAGTTGCCAGTATTAGTACTGGGCTAGTTCAGAAGGATTAGTTTTTCAGCACGCTACCGAGCAAAAGAATTTCTCGGGTGAGTTGGCCGCTATCAGTATCGCGCATGAGCCAAAGATTGAGTTGCGTCTTTGCGCTATATGGATCGACATAAACTCCATCTTTACGTAATTCAAAGTGAAGATGAGGGCCTGTTGATCTGCCAGTCATTCCTACTGAGCCGATTTCAAAGCCGCGACGGACTTCATTGCCCAGTTCAAGTTCAGGATTGAAGCTACTCAGATGTGCGTAATAGGTACGGTAGTTTCCAGGATGCTCAAGGATGATGAGATTGCCAAAAGCACCATTAAATCCGAGCTGAATAACTTTACCTGTAGCAATGCTAAAGACAGGTGTTCCAATCGGTGCTGCATAGTCAATTCCCATATGGGCTCGATAGCGCTGCTTATTCTGCCCAGACTGTGGCTGTGGGTTGGTGGCTGCTGCAACAGCAGCTTTAGTATTGGCAGCAGAAGGCTTAGTACTTTTTCTTCTTCCTGCTGGCACCATTCCAACGCCACGTGAGATGCGGCGATAGCTTAGTGGGTTGGTCCAGAAAGCATGCTCTAAGGGTTCGCCATTAGCTGTAAAGAATCCCCCTGGAATGTCTCCACGCTCTAACCAATAGGCGCTTGCATAGACTTCGCCATTAGTAGGATTGATGATTTCAACGGCCCAAATCTGTGCCCAGCGCTCTCGATCACCAAAGTCAATAATGAGCCTAACCACACTATTAGTATTTTCAAGCGTGTTATTGGTCTCGGGATAAATTTGCTTAATTAATGCATTCAGATCCCAAACCAATTCAACTGGAAGCTTATCGCTAACTTTATTGGGATCGTACAAAACATTACGCAAAGGAATCTGAATTTCAGCGAAGCGCTTAGATTCATCTTTGAGGTAATCTTGTTGAATCAAAAAACCACCAACAGCAGATGGTGTAAAAGTCCAAATTTCGGTCTTATTATCTTGTACAGGACCATTCATAATGCTAAGTGATTCAAAGCGATTACGCTTACCAAGTGCTACGGCGTAAGGAACACAATTGCCGCGCATGTGTTCAAAGAAAGCCCTAGTTTGATTCCTGAAAAACTCAGAGAAAGTACGATCTTCTATACCAATACTCTCAGGCAAATTGTCATCATTGAGACTGCGGCGTAAGCAGCCTCTTGTCACGCGATAGTCTAAGTTGTCAGCTGCATCGCCAGTAAAGGTTTGGGTTGAGCTGTTATCAATCAGGCTGGGGCTTAGGCTATTCGATTTAGAGTTTGCGCTATCTTTAAATCCAACAGGGCGAGTATTTTGAGATCCAGCCCGTTTTCGTATTTGTACCGTTTTATTGTTTTGGCTAGTCTGCGCATTAGCATACGAAATCAGCTCAAGGCCAGGAATCTGAATTGCAATTAGCAAGGCAATGCAAAGAATTCTCAACCTCTGAAAACGAGGCCTTAGGGGCACAATTTTTTTCACAACATCATTATCTACTAAAGCTAGTAGACACCAATTTTTTAGAAGGCTAAATTACAGCCCTGGCATATCAAAGTGAATGGCTTTCAATTCACCCATTAATTGCCCTTGCTGGTCTCCACTCAATTGCATCAGTGGAGGACGAACCCGAAGCCAGTCAGGATCTTTGCTAAAGAAAGCGAGCGCTGTTTTCATCCCGGTAATCATTTGATGTTTGTCAAATACGGAACGCACCCGATCTAAGCCGACTTGCTGTTCAGCAGCATCTGCATCTTCCCAATGAGCTGCAAGTTTAGCGATCGCTTTTGGATTCATATTCACTGTTGCTGAGATGCAGCCAGCACCACCTGCTTTCATAGTGCGCAATAAGAATGCTTCGTTACCAGCATAGACTCTAAAACCGTGAGGCGCTAAGAGCTTAATCACCGACTCGGTATAGGACCAGTCTCCAGAACTATCTTTCATACCTACGATTGTTTTTGGATAGGCTCTGACTAAGCGATCTAACAAAGCGAGGCTCAAAGTAATTTTGGTTACGGGAGGGATGTTATAAAAATAAAGCTGTAATGCAGAGTTACCAACCTTCTGAATCACTTCAGAAAAATAGGCAAACAATCCATCATCTGAAATATCTTTGTAGTAGAAAGGCGGAATCATGAGAACTGCAGCGCAATGATGAGCAAGCGCATGGTTGGTCATATTCACTGCAGCATCGATAGCGTTAGCACCGGTGCCAGGCATGATATGAGCAGGATCTAAGCCACCTTCAATTAACTTGGTTAGCGCATCCATCTTTTGACGGACTGACATCGAGTTAGCCTCTGAGCTTGTGCCAAATAATGCATGACCAACTCCATTTGCGGCTAGCCACTGACAATGCTTCAACAGGCGCTGATGATCTACGTTGCCATTGGCCGTAAAAGGGGTTAGGACTGGGGAGAGAACTGCTGGCAAGCTAGATGGGTGGAGGGCGAAGGTCATGGGGGCTCCAAATCAGAAATAGGGTGTCAGATGAGATTGAATGGGTAAATCATACTTCTAAATTAATTGTCTTAGGAAAGATCTCGAATATGCAATTTACGCAAATGGGGGGCCATTTGGGAGGTAATCAGGACCACGGCAATAGTGGCAATCCCCCCAAAGACGATTGAGGGTACTAAACCCATCAAGCTGGCAGCAATACCAGACTCTAAAGCCCCCAACTCATTTGAGGAGCCAATAAAAATCCCATTAATCGCACCAATTCTGCCGCGCATATGATCGGGCGTGGTTAGCTGAATGATACTTCCGCGGATGACAACTGAGACCGAGTCACAACATCCCGAGATGAACAGAAAAAAGGCGCAGACCCATAGGCTGCTTGAAAGACCAAAAGCAATAATGGCCAAGCCAAAGCCAGCGACAGCCATAAGCAAATATTTTCCTGAATCAATCATAAGGGGTCTGCTGGCTAAATAAATTCCAGTAATGACAGCACCTGCTGCAGGAGCTGCTCGCAAAATTCCTAAAATCTCTGGCCCTGCATGAAGTACTTCTTTGACAAAAGCAGGCAATATCGAAACGGCTCCGCCAAATAAAACGGCAAACATATCCAGAGCCATTGTGCCGAGAATAAGTTCATGTTGCTTCACATAATGAAAGCCCTCGAGAAAACTTTTCAGAAAGTTTCCTGAAAGATTGCCAGTAATTTCTTGTTTAACATTAATCAAGCTCACACCGTATAAACCAAGAGCGCCTGCAATTGCTGCTGAAAGGTAGGTCCATTCAAGGCCAGCAAACCCAATTAAGAGACCGCCTAAGCCAGGACCTGCAACCACACAGATCTGAAAGGCCGATGAAGCGTAAGCGGTGTAGCGGGCTAGATGCTCACGTGGGATCACTTGACCAAATAGGGCTTGGTACGCAGGCCGCATCACTGCGCGACCAACTCCAATCAAAGCGACTGCGGTATAGATGAGTGGTACGGGAGGGCTTAACCAACCCAACGCGATTGCCGTAAGAAATAAGGCAACACTCATGTGAATGAAGCAAGCTAAAGCCGCAATTTTTTTGCGGGAGTAGTGATCAACTGCATGTCCGGAGTACAAGGCAAATAAAAAATAGGGTACGAGCTCAGCAAGACCCACGAGACCCAAAGAGACAACGCTATTCGTAATTTCATAGAGGTGCCAGCCGACAGCAACCATCATGATTTGATAGCTTAGCGTATTGCCAACGCGATACAGCAGAATCGTTTTAAAGCCCTTACTAGGCGACATCGAGTTCAATTAAAAAATCATCCGCAAAGGGGTCATGAGCAGATCAATCAGACGCATAAATAGATTACTCAATGGCTGCATCCACAACTCTCCAATAATGCCAGTAAATACCAGAGCCAAAACAATGAAGAATCCCCAGCGCTCTAATCGGTCAAACGCAAGCGATTGGCGCGTTGGCAGTAGGCCAGATAAAATCCGCCCGCCGTCCAGGGGAGGAATGGGAAATAAGTTAAAGACAAGGAGGCCGATATTCCACATCACCCCGGCTTGAGCCATGCCTGTTAGGAAGGGTTCCTGGATGCTAAGCCCCTGAATCACAATCCAAGCCATAGCCCATAAGATAGCCTGAATAAAGTTTGCCCCAGGCCCTGCAAGAGCCACCCAAATCGAGTCTGTTTTGGGGTGACGCAGACGATCAAAGCGAACTGGGACGGGTTTTGCATATCCCACCAAAAAGGGTGAGCCAGCCAAGATGAGCATTAAAGGGACTAAAACAGTACCTATGGGGTCAATGTGTTTGGCAGGGTTGAGGCTAACCCGTCCGAGGACGTAAGCGGTGTTATCGCCGAAATAACGGGCCGCATAGCCATGGGCAGCTTCGTGGATCGTAATAGCGAAAATCAAGGGAATCGCATTAATTGCGATAGCTTGGATAGAATAGTCAGTAATCATGGCAATATGATATCGATAGGAGACCATTGTGACCGATGACAAAAAGCCCGTAGTAAAAGTTCCCGCTAAACCCTTAACCGCAAAGCCTGCACTACGCCCTCAAGTTTCTAAGGGGCCTGGGGCTGGAAGTGGACGCCCACAGGCTGGCTTTGGGGGCGGTAAAGGCATGATGCGTAAGGCCGGCCGCGGCCGATAGTGGATAATTAAGGGATTAATACGGTATTTACTAAGGATTTGGTATGAATGAATGGCAAAACGAAACCAAAGAAGTGATCAATAAGAAGATCATCACCCTCGTGGTGATGTTGGCAGTCGCTACCAGCCTAGCGATTTTATTTGCCCTCGTTGCCGCTCATATCGGCTACGTATTCGGTTAAAAGAAGCGATTAGATAGCCCCCGATGACTGCCCGCCAGCCTGCAATCTTTGTAGGCCATGGTAGTCCGATGTATGCCCTTGAGCCCAATCGCTATACAGCGGCTTGGGCTAATTTAGGCAAGTCACTTAAAAGACCCGATGCGATTCTGATGATCTCTGCGCATTGGGTTACACGAGGTGTCTGGGTCACGGCAATGCCAAAGCCTAAAACCATTCATGACTTTGGCGGTTTTCCGCAAGCCCTTTTTGAAATTGAATATCCCGCCCCTGGAAGTCCGGCACTAGCAGACCGTATCCAAGAATTATTAAGCACCCCAGTTGTTCTTGAAGAACATGAATGGGGGATTGACCACGGTGCTTGGTCGGTACTGAAATATCTTTTCCCTAAGGCGGATGTTCCCATAGTACAGCTTAGTCTAAATGGGGCAATGAGTGCACAGTCGCATTACGATTTGGCTAAGCAGTTGCAAGCTTTGCGTGATGAAAATATTCTGATTGTTTCGAGTGGCAATGTGGTTCATAACTTACGTACTATCCACTGGCAAGATGATGCGCAGCCTTATCCTTGGGCGCAATCGTTTAATCAATTCTTTATTTCACATATCCAAGCTCGGCAACACCAGCCCCTGATTGATTGGGAGCAATTTGGTGAAGCTGCGCATTTGTCGATTCCAACCCCCGAGCACTATTGGCCCGCGCTTTATACCTTGGCATTACAGGCTGAGCAAGAGCAGGTTGAGCTACTGGTCGATGGTATTGAAATGAGTTCGATTAGTATGCTCAGCTTTTATTTACAATAGAGACCATTATGTGGCTATCGATATTCGCAATCTTTGTTGGTGCAGGCTTCGGTGCTTTACTCAGGGCAGGCTTTAACTTTTGGACGATCAATTCACCTTCGGTGATTCCGATGGGTACTCTGCTATCGAATATGGTTGGTGGTTACTTGATCGGCTTGGCGGTTGCCTTCTTTGGCAACAACCCTGGTCTTTCTCCCGAGTGGCGCCTTTTAGTGGTGACAGGTTTTCTGGGCGGCCTGACTACATTCTCGAGTTTCTCTGCTGAAGTAGTTGGCTTTATGCAGCGCGGCGAGTTCACCTGGGCACTGGGTACAGCAGTCATTCATCTAGTGGGTTCCCTAACGCTGACCTTCCTTGGCATCATGACGTTCCAGGCATTGTTTTCTAGGTAAGACTTTGTCTCATTCTGGCTTGATGTTTGCCAGCTTGACTACAGCGCCCCATTTAGCAGACTCTGATTTAATCAAAGCAGCAAAATCCGCAGGGCTGCCCCCGCCGATTTCATTTCCCTGAGAGAGCATTAGATCCCTGAGTTGAGGATCCTTCAAAGCTTCATTAGCCGCCGCATTGAGCTTATCAATAATTACTTTAGGCGTTCCCTTTGGCGCTATCAGACCTTGCCAATTCAGAACAACAACCTTGGGATACCCCACCTCTGCAAAGCTTGGCACATCGGGGAGCAAGGGGGAGCGTTTTTTACTGGTGATCGCAATTGGACGAAGTTTATCTGCCTTAATGCTTGGCATTGCTGAATACATTTGATCGAACATCATTGTGACATTACCCGCCATGAGATCGGTTAAGCCAGCAGATCCACTTTTGTATGGAACATGAATCATTTCAATGCCGGCATTTTGCTGAAACAATTCAGCAGACAATTGATGGCTACCACCAATACCACCAGAAGAAAAAGTAAGACTGCCAGGTTTTGCTTTGGCAGCTGCCACAATATCTTGGACCGTTTTATAAGGCGAGTTGGGATTAACAACCAATACTAGCGGGCCTTTTTCAACCAAGACAATGGGTGTCAAGTCAGCTTCAGGGTCATAACGCAAATTACCAAAGAGGGTTTTGTTAACCGCCATTGGAGCAAAGTTCCCCATGCCGATCGTGTATCCATCGGGGTTAGCTCTGGCTATGTACTCGGTACCAATGTTGCCGCCAGCACCAGGCTTGTTATCGACAATGATGGGTTGCTTCAAAATGACGCTCATCTTTTGCGCAATTTGACGGCTTCGTGCGTCTGCACCACCGCCAGCGCCATAGGGCACTATGAAATTAATCGGTTTACTAGGGTAGTTGTCTGCCCAAGCAGAATGAAGGCCAAAAATGATCAGGACCAAGGAGCCCAGTTTCCAAAGATTCAATTTACTCATGCAGTTCACCTCTAAATTAAGCCACATGCACCCAGGAGGGCCCCCAATCCAATTAAATATAAAGGATGCCAGCGTGTCAATAAAACTATGGCAATAGTGATTCCACTCAATAAAAAGGCCATAGTGCCATGGTTAATTTGTAATGATATTTCGATGGCAGAAGAGAGTACTAGACCAATTGCTAAAGTAGCAGCGGCATATTGCACTGTTTTCTTCCGCATAGGATCTTGTATCTTCAAGATAAAACGTTGCAAGAAAAATACCAGAATCCCAGCGGGCCAAATAATAGCAAAAGTGGCCATAAATGCACCGAGAATTCCGCTAATATGCCAACCAATTAAGGTTACTGTCATAAAGTTTGGACCGGGCGCAGCCTGAGCAATTGCAAAGTAATCCGAGAAGGTTTGTAAATCCAACCAATGCTCTTGATAAACAGCGAGTTCTAGTAATACGGGAAGTAGAGCGTTCACACCCCCAAAGGCAATTAGGGAGAAAGCCGAAAACTTCAGAAAAAGAGTGATCAGTGTTGGCATTATCTTTTTGCTTTATGCCATGCTAAAAACAGTGCGACTGGTGAAGCAATGAGTACCACCCAAGCTAATCCTAGATGAAAGTAACTGGCTGCAATGATCACTACGACCACAACCAGTAGACTCGGTGGATAGTGAAATTCATCTTTGAGCATCTTCAAGCCGGTAGAAGCAATTAAGCCTACGCCTACTGCTGAAATGCCTCTTAAGATACCGCGCACAGATTCTAAATAGCTGAAATGATCGTAAAGCAGGGCTAGAAGTATCACGATAAAAATTGGGCCAAGCGATAAGCCTAAAACCGAAGCGATTGCACCCCTTACACCACAGAATCGAGAGCCAACACACACTGCTAAGTTGGTTACATTTGGGCCTGGGACAATTTGGCAGATGCCAAGCATGGCACTAAATTCCTCTGAAGTGAGCCATTTCTCTTGTTCCACAATCGTGCGTCTTGCCCAAGGCAGAACACCCCCAAATCCTGACAAGCCAATCCTAGAAAAGCCGATAAATAGTTGTAGAGGAGTAAGGGTTTTCAAGGGGGAAAAAATTGTTATGGCTTGAAGGGCATGGGTACTGGTTTCTGATCTAACCATGCTTCCAAAGTTTGCGTGATGCCTTTGGAGAAGGTCTCAAAAATCGGTTCTGCAATAAAACCCAGGTGAGGGGTAACCAGCAAGTTAGGCGTATTGCGAAGTGGGTCGTTTTGCGGAAGTGGCTCTAGATCAAAGACATCGACCGCAGCTTGACCTGGCTTACCAGCAGCCAATGCCTTTTGTAGATCAGTCATGTTAATGAGTGCTGCACGCGATGTGTTCACCAAGATCGCATCGGGGCGCATCAGTGCTAATTGATCTGCGCTAATAAGACCTTTCGTGCCAGGACCTGCGACTAAATGCATCGTCACCACTTTAGAGGTGCTGAGCAATTCTTCCAAACTAACGGACTTTGCATTTTCTGCCGCAGCTCTTTCAGGAGTCATGCGAGGACTCCAAGCAACCACTTCCATCCCAAATGCTGCGCCTACTTTTGCTACTTTACTGCCAATCGCACCTAAGCCCATAATGCCGAGACGTTCTCCAGAAAGCATTGGGAGTAGCGATAAGGAATCTCGCCAACCACCTGAAGCAATCAGATGATTTTGTTCTATCAAGCGTTTGGATGCACCTAGAATCATGGCCCAAGTCAGTTCAGCAGTCGTCTCTTTTGAGGGGCCACCATGGGTGCATGCCATGGGGATATTTCTCTTGATTAAAGCTGCCGCATCGAGCGTGCCGTTGCGCTCACCCGTAAACATCAGAAACTTCAATCTCGGTAAGCGTGCAATCATCGCCTCATTAAAAGGAGAGCGGTCACGCACAATCGCAATTGCATCTGCATCTTTAACAGCTTCATAGAGTGCCTCATCCCTCAAGGGTTCGTGATGGATGGTGAGATTCGCGCGCCGGTCGAGTTGATCCCAGGATGAGAAGCGCCGCAGTGCTTGCTCGTAATCTCCGAGGACAACAATCGTAGGTTTAGTAATTTCGGTCATTACTTTAATTGGGTGTTGAGAGTTGAATAATTTGCTTGAGATCAGCGGCTTTACCTAAATTCCAGAGAGCAGAAATTAGTTGAGCCGTTTTTTGTTTACCAATGATAGGCTCAGCTAGGCTAGTAAATTTTTGCTCCAGATTAGTATCACTCATTGGGTTTTCAACAGAGCCAATGGCATTCTTCACAAAGACGTGAACTTCTTTGCCGTTCCTCAAAATGGCTTTGACATCCACTGATGCCTCGCTAATAGCGCTATCGGTGGTGGCATTGACTTTTGCTCTCAGCGCTACAACGTCAGGACGATTCACGATGTCATCGGCGTACTCACTCTCACCTGCCTGCCCAAAAATTAAGCCCATGGCACAGCCGTGGTACACACTGAACTTGCCTTCCAGACCTGTCTTCGGTGTCTTTTTGCCAGTAAGCTCAAGCACGAGAGGGTGAACACGCAGCTCAATTCGCTCAACCTCATCCGCTTTAACACCCTGGGCGCGTAATTGCGCACAAGCATCAATCGCAGGATGAATCACAATGCCGCAAGCAAAAGGCTTGTAGGTATTGAGTGAAATCTCAAACGATTTGCCGAGATCACGATCAATTTCTGACCAATCATTTTTAGTGGAGACGGTTTGCATATAACCTCGACCTGCCTCTAATGCACGCAAGCTCGCGGTAAAGCCATGTTTAGCTAAGAGGGCTGACATTTGTCCTGCACGGGCAGCACCTCCCGGATGAAAGGGTTTAGTCATTGTGCCGAATTGCTCACGCATGCCAATGGGTTGTGAGGCGGCAATACCTAAAGCCATCATTGTTTTGTGAGTGTCTAAACCCAGAATGCGAGCACAGGCTGCAGCAGAACCTAACATGCCGGTAGAGCCGGTGATATGCCAGCCACGATGGTAGTGATCTGGGTACATTGCATTGCCCACTCGACATTCGACATCTATACCTAGAACCATCGCATCAATAATTTGACGACCGTTCGTATTGATGTGTTCACCAAGCGCCAAAATGGCAGAGGCAACTGGGCCCGCTGGATGAATAACAGTCTTCAGATGGGTATCGTCAAAGTCAAAAGTATGTGAGCTGATGCCATTGATTAATGCAGCGCCACCCATATCCACGCGCTCTTTCCGTCCCAGGATAGAGGCTTGCGGTGCTGGTTGAAACTCTTGAACAGCTGCAAGGGAAGACGTTACGCTCTCGTGCTGGGCTGCGCCAATTGCGCAACCTAACCAATTTAAAAAAGTGCGGTGAGCCTCGTGCTCAACTTCTGCAGACCATCCCTGAGATGGGTGAGTGCTGACAAAGTCCGCCAAGGTCTTGGTGACTGGTGGAGCGTTCAAATCGGCTGCTGCGGCGATAACTTGTGACATAAGAATTCCTAATGAGAAGTGAGGAGTGAGATGGGTTATTCAATTTCGATGTGACGGTCTTTAGCTACTTTGCTCCAGCGTGCAATGTCATCCTTAATATAGGTAGCGAATTGTTGTGGATTCATTGGCAGCACGGTAAGCGCCTCTGCAGACATTTTGTCTGCGAACTCGGGACTCGATAACACCTTATTAAGTTCGGTATTTAATTTGGCGACTACGGCTGGTGGCATATTGGCAGGACCTGCAATGCCATACCACTGTTGACCTTCAAAGCCGGGATAACCTAATTCTTTAAAGGTGGGAATCGATGGATCAGCAGGGCTGCGTTTTACACCGGTGACTGCTAAAGGGCGCACACGGTTTGTAGTGATGTAAGGCATGGCTGCAAATAAGCCTGGGAACATGGCATCGGTTTGGCCACCAATCAAATCGGTAAAGGCTGGAGCAATGCCGCGATAAGGTATGTGAACCATAAAGATCCCAGTCGCCATTTTGAATTCTTCGATCGACAAGTGCGTTAGGGTCCCAGGACCAGAGCTACCGTAACTCAGCTTAGACGGATTCTTCTTTACATAGGCAATAAATTCACCCAGTGTTTTTGCTGGCACCTGAGGATTCACAATCAAAACATTGGGGGTTGCACCAATCATACCGATTGGTGTGAAGTCTTTTATCGCATCGTAGTTGAGCTTGCGAACTGCTGGATTAGTGCCATGGGTTCCCACATAGGCAATCATGAGGGTATAACCGTCTGGATTTGCTTTAGCAGTAGTGATGGCTGCGATTGCGCCACCACCACCGGAGAGGTTATCAACAATGACGCTTTGACCTAAATTCTTCGATAGGCGTTCTGCGACTGCCCTGGCAATATTATCTAATCCGCCGCCAGCAGATACCGGCGCAATCAATCGAATGGTTTTCGTAGGATAGGCACTCTGACTAAAAGCAGAAGAGCTGATTGCCAAGATGAATGAGGATAAAAAAATCGGCAGCAGCCGATTGCAAAATTTAGACATGTCTCGCATCCTTGGGTTTGGATTAATGTATCGTTATGTAGGAATTTTACTATTTAGTGAAGCAGAAATAAGGGAACAGTCATGATTCTAGAAGTTGCCGATATAGAAATTGATCCAGCCAAGCAAAAAGAGTTCGAAGAGGCTATTTTGCGGGGCATCCAGACCGTCATTTCAAAGGCCAAGGGCTTCCAAGGCTTTAAAGTGAATCACAGCCAGGAAAGCCCTGGACGTTATTTACTCATGAACTATTGGGACACCCTAGAGAATCACACTGTTGATTTTCGGCAATCTCCTGACTTTGCAAAATGGCGCTCGATTGTCGGACCTTTTTTCCTAAAGCCTCCAGTGGTGGAGCACTTCGATTTGGTAGGAAAGTCAGCCTAGTCAGCTTGCTAGTTAGCTGGCTTGAAGTTTTTTACGTATTGAGTGTTCCGGGGGAATGATATCTAGGCTGGGCTCGAGTGCTTCACGTTCGTCAAAGACAAAACAAGACCCCTGGTAATGGGCTGAACCAACCTCTTCAAAGTATTTCAGAATTCCACCCTCAAGTTGGTAGGTATGCTCCATTCCAATTTCACGCATATACAGTCCAGACTTCTCACAGCGAATGCCGCCAGTACAGAAACTCACAACCGTTTTGTCTAGCAATGCTTCTTTGTGCTTTGTAATCGCCTCTGGAAATTCAGTGAACTTTTCAATATTGAAGTGCAGGGCATTTTCAAAAGTGCCGTAGTCAACTTCGAATGCATTGCGCGTATCGAGCATCACGACTGGCCGTCCTAAATCATCAGTACCCCGATCTAACCATTCTTTTAACTTCTGGGGAGGAAGGAAATTAGCCCGGCCCTTTTCTGGTTGAATAGTTGGATGATTCATGCGAATAATTTCGCTTTTGAGTTTGATGAGCATTTTTTTAAAGGGCTGCTCATCTGACCAACTCTCTTTTGACTCAATAGCACTAAAACGCGAGTCACTGCGTAACCAGCTTAAAAAACCACGCATCTCCAGCTCTGTACCGGCAAGGAATAAATTGATACCCTCGCCAGTGAGCAAAATTGTCCCTTTTAAATGGCGCTGTTGACACTCTTCGAGCATGAGCGCGCGCAGGTCTTCTAGCCCGTCAAGGCTAACAAACAAGTAGGCGGCAATGTTCAGAATGGGTTTCATGGATTTTCTTTCTACTACGCCCCTCTATTATCAAACAAGGCGCTGTAGGAGTGGTAATCTTATGTCCTTAAGTGGAGGAGACCTGTCAATGAGACACCTATTTAATCAAATCACTAGAGCCCTATCGATGGGCCTTATTTTGTGCGGTATGAGTAGCCTTGCGCTGGCTGCAGACTCGGGGGTTGGCACTTGGCCTACCCAGAAACCCATTCGTTTAATTGCCGTTTTCCCGGCAGGGGGATCGGTTGATCAGGTTGCCCGTATTTTGGCCCCCGCATTGCAGGCAGAACTCAAGCAGAACGTGATTGTGGAGAACGTCGGTGGTGCCTCTGGTGTGATTGGAACGGCTGCCATGACGCGAGCTGAGCCAGATGGTTACACCTTTGCAGTGGTCTTTGATACTCACGGCGTTAACCCCAGCCTTAAAGACAAATTACCCTACGACACGATCAAAGATATTGCTCCTGTGAGTTTAATTGGAACTTCTCCAATGGTCTTAGTTGCAAGTAAGGCCTCGGGTATTAAAACCTTTAAGCAATTGGTGGAAGAATCAAAGGCAGGTAAGAAGTTTAGCTATGGCTCAATTGGTATTGGAAGTCTTGGACATTTGGCGATTGCCCGTCTAGCGAAGACAGCGGGCTTTGATTGGATTCACGTTCCTTATCGTGGCGGCGGCCCCTTGATGCAAGATGTTTTGGGTGGCCAAGTGCCCCTTGGGATTGGCTCGCAATTTTTGGTCATGCCCCATATTGAAAATGGCGGGGTAGTGCCTTTAGTCATCACTACAGCCAAACGATCTCCAGAGCTACCTAATGTGCCCACTGTTGCTGAAAGTGGCTTCCCAGGATTTAATGCGCCAGCATGGTGGGGATTACTTGCGCCAGGCAAGACACCTCCAGCCATTGTGAACGCGATGAATGCTGCAGTTAATAAGGCTCTCAAGAACCCGGCTGTTTCTGAGAAATTTAAAGCACAGGGCATTCAAATTGTGGGCGGCAGTCCAGAGGTATTGGGCGATTTTGTTGGTAAACAAATTGCGATCTGGGGCAAGTTTGTGATTGAGAACAATATTAAAGATTCTCAGTAACGCAAGTAATGAATAAGCGCTTAATTGATTACCAGCCGATGGATTTGGCCCAGCCTGCAGAGTTGGTTGCTGCCATTCGGAAACGACGTGGCGGCAAATTTATCAATCTGGATCGCATGCTTTTACATAGCGTGCCAATTGCAGAGGGCTGGAATCATTACATTGGTGCAATCCGAAATCAGCTTTCTTTAGATCCCAAGTTGCGTGAACTGGGAATGTGTGGAGTGGCCGTTTTAAATGGTGCTGAATATGAATTTATTCATCATGCACCCCCCTTTAAAGAAGCTGGTGGAACACAAGAGCAGGTTGAGGCCCTTCGTTTATTAGGACAGGCAACTTTCCCTAAGCACTTATTCAATTCTATTGAGCAAGATGCTGCAGAGCTCACTCTACAAATGACGCGCAACATTCAAGTTCACCCAGAACTGATGAAGCGCCTACATACCGAACTTGGAAATACTGCAGTAGTTGAGTTGGTGAGTGTCATTGCGGCATACAACATGGTGTCACGTTTCCTCATTGCCTTAGACGTAACCCCCGAAGATCATTAAGCTAAGTTGAGCTCTGATCAATCCATCGGCTGGGAGGAGGATGGTGTAACCCATTCTGCTCTGTGGCGCTCTGAAAATGGGATTCGACCCCATCAAAAACTGGTGATTGCTGACGACACTCTGACCGCAGACGCAGCTTATCGAATGGCTTGCGAAGGAACTGCCATTTTATGGCGTGGCGATTTTCAGAATGCGCGTCAGCTATTGCAAGCCTTAGCAAGACGAGTCGATAAACCATCTAAGAAATCGGTACGTAGCAAAAAAGATTTTCATCAGAGCCAGCTAGACATCTTTAATTTGCATCGTCTTGCGCAATCACAACGCGCTCGTACTTTAGGCATGCTCTTAATTGAATGTACTGCTGAGCATCATATTGATTTAAGACGAGCGCCCGATATTGCGCAGGCTTGCGAAGAGGCTTATGGCCCCACTCGATCGTCATATCTTGTCTCGCTAAGAGAGTTGCTAGGTGTAGTTGGCGCTCACGAATGGCGCAAGAAAGGCGTTCTTATTCCGGCGCTAAGTGGAACTCAAGCATTTCACATTCATCCTCACTACGGTGTGTTCTCGCCGATACGAGGTGAATACATTGACCTAGTTAATCAAGCGCCTTTACCTGGAATCCTGGATTCATATTCCATTGCATTTGATATTGGGGTGGGGACTGGGATCTTATCCATCGTCCTAGCCAGTAGGGGTATAGCAAAAATCATTGCAACAGATTTGGATCAAAGGGCGCTGGATTGCGCCAAAGATAATATTGAGCGATCGAACTTTGCTAAACAGATTGAGCTGCTTAAAACCAATCTGTTTCCAGAAGGTAAAGCCGCTCTGATAGTTTGTAATCCCCCCTGGCTGCCTGCGAGGCCTAGCTCGCCCCTGGAGGGTGCGATCTACGATCCTAATAGCCAAATGCTTACAGGGTTTCTATCGGGATTGAAAGATCATTTGTTGCCTGAAGGTGAGGCTTGGTTAGTTCTGTCTGATCTAGCTGAGTATTTAGGTTTGCGTAGCCGAGAGCAATTACAAGCCTGGTTCGATGACGCTGGGGTCAAGGTAATTGATCGTATGAATATCAAGCCACATCACAAAAAAGTCTTTGATCAAACAGATCCTTTGCATGTTGCCAGAAGCAAAGAGGTAACTTCTTTATGGCGTCTAATTTTGAAATAAATTTCAGGTAATATCGGAAATATCAGGGATTAAATTCAGGGGATTGTTGATGAAATTCGCTATGCTTCGTTCAATCTTGGGCTATCGCCTCTTGCTTGCTTTAAGCATGTTTGCTTGCATGCTTTGCTTAGCTGCTTGTGCTACTAAAAATGAGTGGCATAACACTAACAGTAATGCAAACCTAGAAGCTGATGAGGCACATTGCGATCGAGTTGTACGACAAAGCGCGCTCCCCGATCAAGGTAATGCCCTGTTTCAGCCTATGCGCAATACTGGACCTAAGGCAGACTTATACAGTCGCTGCATGTTAGAAAAAGGTTGGTATAAAGTCAAAAACGAGAGTGAACAAAAAACCCCTTAAGATTTTCACCGTAAGGGGCTTTTGCTGAGGCTACTACTAATAATGGTGGAGTCGGCGGGAATCGAACCCGCGTCCGCAAATCCTCCACAACAAGTTCTACATACTTAGTCTTATCATTTGATTTAACCAGCTAGTCACGAATAGACACGTTACTGACTGGCGATTCACTTGATTTTCGAACTATCACTCGTGACACGAGATAGTCTTATCTCTTGTAAATGACCCTGATGTAGCTTGCGCTACCTGACCCAAGAGAGAATCAGTTCAGGGGCAACCGCATTTAAGCGGCTAGTGCGTAACGTTCGTCGTTAGCAGTTATTACATTCCCATTGATTTACGAGATAACGGGTCCTCGGTATGCCCTTGATGCTTTGTAATCCACGTCGAAACCATGTCGACCCCGAAGACTGTGCATTGGGAGATCTATTTTAAGGCGGACGGCTTAAAAAAGCTCGTTATCTTTTCCAAAGACCTTAAGGCTGACCAGGAAAGATGATTTCCATTAGTTCTTGTGGGGTTTTCACCAAAAAATCGGCTCCCCATGCTTCGGGCGGCTCTGCGCAGCCGCAATAGCCATAGGCTGCAGCAACCGTTTTCATGCCTGCTGCTTTACCAGCAACAATATCGCGGATGTCATCGCCAACATAAAGTCCTTTTGTGGGGTCCACTTTAGCTAGCTTGGCAGCATGCAAGATCGGCGCTGGGTGAGGTTTTGCATGAGGTGTGGTGTCACCAGAGACTGTTGAAGCTGCACGCTGACGTAGGCCCATCCCCTCAGTAAGAGGATGCGTAAAGCGCTCATGCTTATTGGTCACTATGCCCCAAGGTAGTTTGGCTTGGTCAAGCTGATTGAGTAACTCATCAATGCCGTCAAATAAAACACTATTTACTAGCAAGGCTTTTTCATAGTTGGTAAAAAACTCATCGCGCAAGAGACTGAAGTCAGGGTGCTCTGGGTTAATACCAAAGGCGCCTGCGATAAGACCACGAGCCCCAGCAGAGGCCCGAGGGCGCAATATTTCATAAGGGAGCGCAGCTTGCTTGCGGGCAATGAGTAATTGATTTGCAGCGGCAACTAAATCGGGGGCAGTATCTGCTAGGGTGCCATCTAAGTCAAAGAAGACCCCGCGATAAGGACTCTGCATCAAGTGCATTTACGAACAGCAATCATGTAATTGACATCCATATCGCTACCCAGTGAATAGACTTGAGTAAGTGGGTTGTAGCTCATCCCTTTCATGCCTAGCAGATCTAATTGCGCTTCACGAGTAAAGGCAATTAGCTCAGATGGCTTAATAAATTTAGCGTATTCGTGAGTCCCTTTAGGGAGCAGTCGAAGAAGATATTCAGCGCCAAGAATGGCGAATAAGTAGGATTTGGGATTGCGATTGAGTGTGCTGAAGAAAAGGGTGCCACCGGGCTTTGCAAGCGCCGCACAGGCCCTTACAACCGATGCCGGATCTGGAACGTGCTCAAGCATCTCCATGCAGGTCACAACATCATATTGGCCAGCATTCTCTTGCGCGAGTGCTTCGGCCGAAATCGCGCGATAGTTGAGTTTGGCTCCTACCTCGAGAGCATGTAATTCAGCGACCTTGAGGGCCTTCTCTGATAGATCGATACCAGTAGCACTGGCGCCAGACTGCGCCATGGACTCTGCCAGGATGCCACCACCACACCCGACATCCAGTACTTGTTTACCCTCTAGGCTGATAAAGGACTTAATCCAGTTCAAGCGCAGCGGATTAATGGCGTGCAGAGGCTTAAATTCACTATTGGGATCCCACCAGCGATGGGCTAGGGCGCTAAATTTAGCGATTTCGGATTGATCGACGTTCATGTAAACGAATATAGCGGAAATAAAAAAGCCCGGCAGAACCGGGCTTTTTTAGGTTTGAAGCGAATTACTTAGCTGTACCAACAACTTCGATATCGGTACGGCGATTCTTAGCGCGGCCTTCTTCAGTTGCATTGCTTGCAACTGGATTGCTCTTGCCTTTAGATTCTGTGTAGATGCGGCTTGCATCAATACCCTTAGCTACGAGGTATGTCTTAACAGACTGTGCACGACGCTGACCGAGGGCCATGTTGTATGCATCTGTACCAACGCTATCAGTATTACCAACAGCGATGATGACTTCCAACTTGATCTTGGAGAGATCAGCAGCGATCTTGTCCAAAGTTGCTTTACCTTCTGGTTTCAAGTCAGACTTGTTGAAATCATAGAGGGTGTCAGCTTGCAAAGTGATCTTGCTTTGGCTAACGCCAGCAGAGTGACCTTGCAAAGCGCCGTCACAGCCAGGAGCTGCGGAAGCAGGAGTCCAAGCGTTATCACGCCAGCACAATGTGCCGTCGCCGTTTTTCCAGTTCAGGGAGCCGTCGCCGTTTTGCCAGTTATCAGAAGCCATTGCTGCGGATGCAGAAACGGTAATAACGGAAGCGAGCAACAGTTTTAGGGTTTTGTTCATTTTTAGTCCTCAAAAATCTCTTTTTAATTAAAGTCAAACTTAAATGTAATTCGCCCTACTTTGAAGCAAAAACACCGCAAAGCGACACATCTCAATTTCGTACAAACTGACAGAATCTTAGCATAGGGGCCTTCCGTCATCAAAATGATATTATTTCTAAATGGAACAAGCCGCTAAAGAAACACTACCAATATCCCTAGAAGACGAAATGCGGCGGTCCTATTTGGACTACGCTATGAGCGTCATTGTCGGCAGAGCCTTGCCTGACGTGCGTGACGGCCTCAAACCGGTACACCGCCGGGTCTTATTTGCGATGTATGAATTAAACAACGATTGGAACCGAGCTTACAAAAAATCTGCCCGTATAGTTGGCGATGTAATCGGTAAATACCATCCCCATGGGGATTCTGCGGTCTATGACACCATTGTTCGGATGGCTCAGGATTTCTCTCTGCGCTATATGTTGGTTGACGGCCAGGGCAATTTCGGCTCGGTAGACGGTGATAACGCTGCTGCAATGCGGTATACCGAGATCCGTTTGCGCAAAATCGCCCATGATCTGTTAGCCGATTTAGACAAAGAAACAGTTGATTTTGGCCCCAACTATGACGGTAGCGAGCAGGAACCCCTGATTCTGCCGGCTAAAGTGCCTAATTTGCTGATTAACGGCAGCTCAGGCATTGCGGTAGGTATGGCAACCAATATTCCGCCTCACAACCTAGACGAGGTCGTGCAGGCCTGTTTACATGTTTTGCACAACCCAGACTGCACGATTGATGAATTGATTGAAATCATCCCAGCACCAGATTTTCCAACTGCTGGAATCATCTATGGCGTGCAAGGTGTACGCGAAGGTTATCGCACGGGTCGTGGACGTGTGGTCATGCGTGCGAAGACCCACTTTGAAGATATTGATAAGGGTTCACGTCAAGCCATCATTGTTGATGAGTTACCTTACCAAGTGAATAAGAAAAACTTGCTCGAGCGGATTGCTGAGTTAGTGAATGAGAAAAAGATTGAAGGTATTTCGGATTTACGGGATGAGTCCGATAAATCCGGTATGCGCGTTGTAATTGAGCTTAAGCGGGGTGAAGTGCCTGAGGTTGTTCTCAATAATTTGTACAAGGGCACACAGTTACAAGATAATTTTGGTATGAATATGGTGGCCTTGGTTGATAACCAGCCACGCTTGTTGAACTTGAAACAGATGCTCGAGTATTTCTTGCAGCATCGTCGCGAGGTTGTAACACGTCGCACGATCTTTGAATTACGTAAAGCGCGTGAGCGTGGTCATGTGCTCGAAGGTTTAGCTGTCGCATTAGCAAACATTGATGAATTCATTGCGATCATCAAGGCTGCTGCTAACCCAGTGGAAGCGAAGACAGAGTTGATGGGTAAGAATTGGGATTCTTCTATGGTGCGTGAGATGTTGGCGCGCGCTGAGACGGATACACCTGGCGGTCGCAATGCTTATCGTCCAGACGGGCTCTTACCTGAGTACGGCATGCAAAGTAGCGGCCTCTATCGTTTATCAGATAGTCAGGCGCAAGAGATTCTGCAAATGCGTTTGCAACGCTTGACTGGTCTTGAGCAAGATAAGATTGTTTCAGAGTACAAAGACGTAATGTCCGAGATTGCTGACCTGCTCGACCTGCTGGCTAAATCAGAGCGTGTGACTCAGGTTATCGAAAGCGAATTAAAAGAAGTGCAAGCTGAGTTTGGCATCGCGGGTAGCGATAATGGTCGCCGTTCATTCATTGAGATGAATGCAACTGAGCTCTTCACTGAAGATCTCATCACACCGCAAGACATGGTGGTTACGCTCTCACATACGGGTTATATGAAGAGCCAACCGCTCAGCGAATATCGCGCACAGAAGCGCGGTGGTCGCGGTAAACAAGCTGCAGCAACTAAAGATGAAGATTGGATTGACACTCTATTCGTAGCAAATACACACGATACGATTTTGTGCTTCTCTGATCGCGGTCGTATGTACTGGCTCAAGGTTTGGGAAGTACCGCAAGGTAGTCGTACTTCCAGAGGCAAACCGATCGTCAATATGTTCCCGCTGATTGAAGGCGAGAAGATCACTGTGATTTTGCCAATTAAAGGCTATCAAGATGATCAGTACGTCTTCATGGCAACCAGCTTAGGTACCGTTAAGAAGACCCGTTTATCGGACTTCTCTAACCCACGTAAGGCCGGCATTATTGCGGTCGATCTCAATGAGAGCGATTTCTTGGTGGGCGCGGCGATTACCGATGGTCAACACGATGTGATGTTGTTCTCCGATGCTGGTAAAGCAGTGCGCTTTGATGAGAATGATGTTCGTCCAATGGGCCGAACTGCTCGTGGTGTGCGTGGTATGAACTTGGGCGAAGGTCAGCAAGTCATTGCAATGCTAGTAGCACCTGCTGAAGCAGCTGAAGGTGCACAGATTAGTAACGCGGATGCTGAAGCGAATGCAATCCCCGGTAGCGTATTAACTGCAACAGAAAATGGTTTTGGTAAACGTACGCCAATCGCAGAATACACCCGCCATGGCCGCGGTACTAAAGGCATGATTGCCATTCAGACATCAGAGCGTAACGGCAAAGTTGTTGCTGCAGCACTCGTTTCTCCTGAAGACCAAATTATGTTGATCACTACGGGCGGTGTCTTAGTTCGTACGCGCGTCTCTGAAATCCGTGAGATGGGTCGTTCTACTCAAGGTGTAACGCTGATTAACGTTGACGAAGGTACACGTCTGTCTGGCTTGCAGAGAATTGCTGAGAGCGATTCAGATGACGAGGATGATCTTGGAGAAGATGATTCGATTGATGCTGGCGATGTTGGTGATGCTGCTAGCGATACAGCTAGTGATGCCTAAACTGGCATCGATTAAAGACTAGTCGATACCAACATGACGTTTGACCGCCGCATTTTCAATTTCGCTGCGGGTCCCGCCACTCTGCCAGAGGAGACTCTGAGGCAGGCTGCCGATGAAATGCTGAACTGGCATGGTCTAGGTAGCAGCGTCATGGAAATTAGTCACCGCAGCAAAGAGTTCATGGCAGTCTATGAAGAGACATTGTACGATCTGCGAACTCTGATGAACATTCCCAATGGCTATGAGATTTTGCTCTTACAAGGTGGGGGTATTGGTCAAAACGCGGCAATCCCAATGAATCTGATGGGTCTTGGCAAGAATGGTCCCAAGGCAGATTTTATTGTGACGGGTATTTGGTCCGAGAAATCTTTCAAGGAAGCTCAAAAGTATGGAGTGGCCCTTCTAGCCGCTTCTTCAGAGGCAGAAAAATTCACCACTGTTCCGCCACGCTCCGCTTGGAACTTATCTAGCGATGCCGCTTATGTTCACATCTGCGCAAATGAAACAATTGGTGGCGTTGAATTTGACCATGCGCCCGATGTTGGCAATGTGCCTTTAGTCGCGGACGTATCGAGCAACATTCTTTCAAAAGAAATGGATGTAAGCCAATACGGCGTCTTGTTCGCAGGCGCGCAAAAAAATATTGGGCCTTCTGGTGTCACAATTGTGATCGTGCGCAAAGATCTGTTGGGCCACTGCATGCCAATTACCCCATCAGTTTGGGATTGGGCCAAGGAGGCTGCCAATCAATCGATGTTGAATACTCCGCCTACTTTTGCCATCTACATGGCTGGTCTTAGCTTCAAGTGGTTGTTAAAGCAGGGTGGTGTTAAAGCGATTGCTAAGCAGAATCAAGCCAAAGCCGATTTGCTTTATGAATGTATCGACCAAAGTAGTTTGTATGAGAACCGTATTGCCAAACTCTACCGCTCCAGAATGAACGTCACCTTCTTTTTGAAGGATGAGGCCTTGAACGCCGAGTTTCTGGCGCAATCCCATGCTGCAGGTTTGGTAGCATTGAGAGGTCACAAAGCAGTTGGTGGAATGCGGGCGAGTATCTACAATGCAATGCCTATAGAGGGTGTAAAAGCCTTGGTTGAATTTATGCGTGATTTTGAAAGGCGGGCTTAATGAGTACTGAAGAACAGCGACTTGCGCCCCTGCGTGACAAGATTGATGCTTTGGATGCCAAGATCTTGGATCTGCTCTCACAGCGCGCCCAAGCCGCACAAGAAGTAGGGCATGTCAAAGGTGGATTTGCTTCACCAATATTTCGTCCTGAGCGCGAGCGCCAAGTTGTGGCTAAGCTACAAGAGATCAATCAGGGTCCACTGCTGCCCGATGGGATTGCTGCTATCTGGCGTGAAGTGATGTCTGCTTGTCGCGCTCTAGAGGCGCGCCAAACGATTGCATACCTCGGACCAGTGGGAACTTTTTCTGAGCAAGCTGCGCAAACCTATTTTGGTCAATCCATCGCAGGTTTACCTTGCGTTAGTATCGATGAGGTCTTCAAGGCGGTTGAGAAGGGCGCAGCGCAATTTGGCGTTGTGCCAGTTGAAAACTCTAGTGAAGGCGCTATTTCTCGAACCTTAGACTTGTTGCTTGATGCTCCTGTGCAAATCAGCGGTGAAGTAGTGCTACCGATTCGTCATCACTTGTTGACCAAGAGTGGAAGCTTGGATGGGGTCACTACTGTCTGTGCCCATGCTCAAGCACTCGCCCAATGCCAACAGTGGTTGAGCGAGCATGTTCCTCAGTTAAAACGCCAAGCAGTTAGCAGTAATGCAGAAGCTGCTCGCATGGCTGCTGCTGATCCTACCTTAGCGGCGATTGCCGGTGAGCCTGCACAAATTGCTTACAGCTTACAAGCTGCGGCGTCTCAAATTCAGGATGATCCCCATAATCGCACTCGCTTTGTAGTGATTGGCAACTATGTATGTCAAGCGACTGGTAATGATCAAACTTCACTGGTGTTATCTGTTGATAACCAACCTGGTGCTGTGCATCGCTTACTTGCTCCCTTGGCAAAGCATGGCGTCTCCATGAATCGTTTTGAGTCTCGTCCGGCGCGGAAGGGAACTTGGGAGTATCACTTCTTTATTGACGTGGCTGGCCATGCAGACGAAGAGAAGGTTGCTAAAGCATTAACTGAGCTCCAAGATACCGCAGCTTTCTATAAAAAGCTTGGCTCTTATCCTCGCTCATCAATTTGATCATGAGTTCTTTCGGTTTAAAACATATTCAGGCTATTGCACCATACGTTGGTGGTAGACCCATCAGCGAGGTTGCGCGTGAATATGGTTTAGATGAGAGCAAGATTATCAAGCTGGCATCTAATGAAAATCCTCTAGGCATGCCTCAGTCGGCTCATGATGCGATGCTTAAGGCAGCTAGTGACTTAGGTCGTTATCCCGATTCCAACGGTTTTGAGCTTAAGAAGGTTTTATCGGAGCGACTAGGTATTCCAACAAACTGGATCACACTCGGCAATGGTAGTAATGACATTCTTGAGCTCACTGCGCGAGCAGTTGCGGATACCGATGATGAAATTATTTTCTCTAAGCATGCCTTTGCAGTTTATCCATTAGCTACTCAGGCAGTTGGGGCGCGCGCAATAGAAGTTGCTGCAACACCGTACTATGGCCATGATCTAGAGGCAATGCTCAAAGCCATTCAGACTTCAGGTGCAAAAGCAAAATTGGTTTTTGTAGCAAATCCCAATAATCCGACTGGCAGCTATTTAAGTGCGCAAGAGATTGAAGCTTTTTTGGAGAAGGTTCCTGCTAATGTCATCGTAGTGCTAGACGAAGCCTACAACGAATACCTCTTACCCGATCAGCAATACAACGCAATCGATTGGGTAAAACGTTTTTCAAACTTGATCGTCTCACGGAGTTTTTCTAAGGCCTATGGTTTGGCGGGGCTGAGGATTGGCTACGGCATTGCACAGCCTGTCCTCACCGATTTACTCAATCGTATTCGTCAACCCTTTAATGTGAATAGTTTGGCGCAAGCTGCAGCGATTGCAGCATTGCAAGACACAGCGTTCTTACAAAAAGGATACGACCTCAATCGTGTGGGCTATCTCCAATTAACCGATGCCTTTGAAGAGATGGGATTGACATACTTGCCTTCCGCAGGTAATTTTGTTTTAGTTAAAGTGGGTGACGAGGCAGATGCTGGAGCGAAGGTGAATTTGGCTCTGCTCAAGCGCGGCATTATTGTGCGTCCAGTCGCAAATTATGGTTTGCCACAGTGGCTCAGAATTTCTATTGGCCTGCCCGAAGAAAATGCGGCATTTATTGACGCCCTAAGAGCGATTCTGGGCTAAGTGATGACAAAACCAAACTACGGCGTGGTATCAATTGTTGGCGTGGGCCTGATTGGTGCCTCGCTTGGTTTGGCACTAAAGCAGGCTGGAGTAGTCACCAAAGTACTTGGTGTTGGCCGAAGCCAGTTGAATTTGGAGCAAGCATTAAAGATTGGTGCGATCGATGGTGCAGTGGATTTAGTCGACGCTGCCAAGCAATCTGATTTGATTGTCCTATGTGTGCCCGTTGCGCAAATGCGCGCTACCTTTGCAGCTATCGAACCCCATCTTGCCTCTAAGACTTTAATTACCGATGCTGGTAGTACCAAAGGTGATGTTATTTTGGCTGCTAAAGAAGTCTTAGGTAAGAAAGCTTGCCAATTTGTACCTGCGCATCCAATTGCTGGCGGCGCTCAGCATGGTGCATCTGCTGCTAAAGCCGATTTGTTCTTCGGTAAGCAAGTCATTATTTGCCCCCTGCAAGAAAATTCTCCGCAAGATATCGCATTGATTGAGAAGTTTTGGCAGGCAGTGGGTGCGCTAGTGAAAATGCTTTCGAGTGTGCAACACGATGCTATTTATGCAGCGGTCTCCCACCTGCCCCACATACTCTCTTACGCTCTGATGGCAAGCGTGATCAATTCTGAAGATGCTGCAGATAAATTAAGTCACATTGGTGCAGGCTTTAAAGATTTCACCCGGATCGCAGCCTCAAGTCCTGAGATGTGGCGTGACATCTGCTTGGCTAACAGTACTTCAATCCTCAAAGAGTTAGATCAATATTTGGCGATCGTTCAGCATTTACGTAAATTGATTGCAGACAATGATGGCGCTGGAATTGAAAGGCTATTTGCAAAAGCGAGTAAAGCGCGACAAGACTTGGATGCAAGCTAATGACTGCTTCTCCCAGTATCACAATCGGTCCATTGGCGCGAGCCCAAGGCGCAGTAGTTCTACCAGGATCTAAGAGTATTTCAAATCGAGTGCTACTGCTAGCGGCGCTCTCAAATGGTAAAACCACACTTAAGAATCTCTTAGATGCCGACGATACGCAAGTGATGCGCAATGCTCTGCGTAAGCTGGGTGTATCCGTTACTGACCAACCTAATCAAGTCTGCGTGATCGAAGGATGTGGCGGACATTTCCCAGTCAGGGATGCAGATTTATTCATGGGTAATGCAGGTACCGCCATTCGCCCACTCACTGCTGCGCTTGCGATGCAAGGCGGAGACTATCGTCTATCGGGCGTACCGCGCATGCATGAACGGCCCATCCAGGATTTAGTCGATGGTCTTCGTCAAGTCGGTGCAAAGATTACTTATGAGTTACAAGAGGGCTACCCACCGATTCAGATCGGGGCTGCCCCAATCAAGATTACCGATATTGTGAAGGTACGGGGTGATGTATCGAGCCAGTTTTTGACTGCGCTACTGATGGCATTGCCGCTAGTTGCAACAGAATCTATTCGCATCGAAGTGATTGGTGAATTAATTTCACGTCCATATATCGATATTACGCTCAAACTCATGGCGCGTTTTGGTGTGAAAGTCATTTGTCCTGATGCGCAAAGTTTTATCATCCCCCCGAAAATAAGCGACCAGGTCTACTCCAGTCCAGGCGAGTTACTCGTTGAAGGGGATGCTTCATCAGCTTCATATTTTTTGGCGCTTGGCGCCATTGGTGCTGGCCCCGTGAAAGTCTTGGGTGTAGGATCCAATAGTATTCAGGGTGATGTAGCCTTTGCTGATGCCTTAGCCAAGATGGGCGCCAACATTACTGCAACAGATGAATCGATTGAAGTCTCTGGAGTAAGCAATTCAAGCGGCAAGCTCAAGGGAATTACTTTGGATTGCACCGAGATTCCTGATGCAGCAATGACTTTAGCAGTCGCTGCTTTATTTGCTGAAGGGCAAACGCGTCTGAATAATATTGCCAGTTGGCGCGTTAAGGAAACCGATCGTATTGCGGCAATGGCAACTGAATTGCGTAAGCTTGGCGCCGCTGTGGAAGAGGGTGCTGATTACATTACGGTAGAAGCTCCAGCCAAATTAGCCGATTGGAAATCTCCTGCAAGTGGAATTGATACGTACGATGATCATCGGATGGCAATGTGTTTTTCGCTCGCTGCCTTTGGCCCCAATGCCCTCAAGATCAATGATCCCAATTGCGTTGCAAAAACCTTCCCTGCGTACTTTGCTGAATTTGCCAAGATTGTTTCCTAGCTCGCTATGAATTTGCCCCCAGTTATCGCTATTGATGGACCCACCGCCTCTGGCAAAGGGACGGTCGCATCCTTGGTAGCTCAGAAGCTGGGCTTTCATTATTTGGACAGTGGCGCTTTGTATCGTTTAGTTGCGCTTGCTAGTCAAAAAGAGGACATTGATGTCAACAATGGCCCTGCCTTGGGTCGGTTAGCAGAAAACCTTCAGATTAGCTTCAGAGATGGCCAAATTTTCCTCGGGGGCGAGAAGGTAACGCAAGCCATTCGGACTGAGGCTAATGGGCTGCGAGCTTCAAATATAGCTACTCAGCCATCAGTTCGGGGGGCTTTAGTGGGCCTGCAGCGTAGTTTTAGGCAAAAACCCGGCCTAGTAGCCGATGGGCGAGATATGGCCAGCGTTATCTTTCCAGACGCCAGTTTGAAGGTTTTTCTGACGGCCAGCGCCTCAGCTAGAGCCGAGCGTCGGTATAAGCAATTGATAGCTAAGGGAATTTCTGCTAAACTAGAAGACTTGCTGCAGGATTTAGAAGAGCGTGACGCCAGAGACAGTAGTCGAGGTGCCTCCCCTTTAGTTCTTGCAAAAGGTGCGCAACTGCTTGAAACATCGAATTTATCGATCGATCAAGCGGTCCAAACGGTGTTGGATTGGTACCAATCCACATCAGCGTAAGTAGTTGAATGCAGTAGTTTTTTGGCGTCTTCGGAAGCTCCACAACGCGATTTCTTAATCAGCGTGTTTCTTGAGACTTTTACAACCTAACCCGTCAGGCCTTCTGACGGCACAAAGTGAATACACATGTCTGAATCATTTGCAGAACTATTTGAAGAATCATTAACCCGATCGAATATGAAGACCGGCCAAGTTATTTCGGCTGAAGTCCTCCGCATCGACCATAACTTCGTTGTTGTTAACGCTGGTTTGAAGTCTGAAGCGTTTATTCCTGTTGAAGAATTCCATAACGACGCTGGCGAAATTGAAGTAAGCCCTGGCGACTTCGTTTCTGTTGCGATCGATGCCCTTGAAAACGGCTACGGCGACACCATCCTCTCACGCGATAAAGCAAAACGCTTAGCGTCTTGGATGAATCTAGAAAAAGCACTCGAGCAAGCTGAGATTGTTACTGGTACGGTTACCGGTAAAGTTAAAGGCGGCTTAACAGTAATGGTGAACGGTATCCGCGCATTCTTGCCTGGCTCACTCGTTGACACCCGTCCTATTAAAGACACCAGCCCTTACGAGGGCAAGACCATGGAGTTCAAGGTTATCAAGTTGGACCGTAAGCGTAACAACGTTGTCTTGTCACGTCGTGCAGTGGTTGAAGCTAGCCAAGGTAAAGAGCGTGCTGAGTTGATGTCGAATCTTAAAGAAGGTGCAGTAGTGACTGGCCTCGTTAAGAACATTACTGACTACGGCGCATTCGTTGACCTTGGTGGTATCGATGGCCTCTTGCACATTACCGATTTGGCATGGCGTCGTGTGCGTCACCCAAGCGAGATGTTGACTGTTGGTCAAGAAGTTACCGCTAAGATTTTGAAATTCGATCAAGAGAAGAATCGTGTATCCCTCGGTGTAAAACAACTTGGTGATGATCCTTGGGTTGGTATCGCTCGTCGTTACCCACCAAATACCCGTTTATTCGGCAAAGTAACCAACTTGACTGACTACGGCGCATTCGTTGAAATCGAGAGCGGTATTGAAGGTCTCGTTCACGTTTCAGAAATGGACTGGACCAATAAGAACGTTGCTCCAAGTAAAGCAACTGCCTTGGGTACTGAAGTTGAAGTCATGGTCTTGGATATTGATGAAGATAAGCGTCGTATTAGCTTAGGCATCAAGCAGTGCAAAGCCAATCCATGGGAAGAGTTCTCACGCGCCCATCAAAAGGGTGACAAGTTAAGTGGTGCAATCAAGTCAATTACTGACTTTGGTGTATTCATTGGCTTGCCTGGCGGCATCGATGGTCTGGTTCATCTTTCCGATATCTCTTGGAATGAGCCTGGCGAAGAGGCTGTTAAGAAATATAAAAAAGGTGACGAAGTTGAAGCTACTGTGTTGGCGATTGATGTTGAGAAAGAGCGTATCTCTCTCGGTATCAAACAATTGTCTGGTGACCCATTCAACAACTACACATCTGTTAGCGACAAGGGTAGTCTTGTTACTGGCACTGTGAAGGCTGTTGATGCTAAAGGCGCAACCATTCATTTGGCTGACGAAGTTGAAGCTTACTTACGTGCTTCTGAAATCTCAACCGATCGCGTTGAAGATGCACGTAATGTATTGAAAGAGGGTGATAGCGTGACTGCCATGATCATTAATATTGATCGTAAGTCCCGCGTCATCAATCTTTCGATTAAGGCAAAAGATAGCTCTGATCAACAAGATGCAATGAGCAAGCTCCAAGGTGATGCGCAGTCTGGCACAACCAACTTGGGTGCTTTGCTTAAAGCAAAAATGGACAATCAAGGCTAAATCAATATCGCCGTCTCCAGAGTTGGGGACGGCGGTTTTTTATTGATAGATCATGTCAGATCAAGAACAACAAGCAATCACACGCTCCGAACTTGTGGAGAGCCTGGCGGAACAGTTTCCCCAGTTGCTTCCAAGGGATGTAGAGCTGGCCGTCAAAACATTGTTGGACACCATGACCCACGCTTTGGCCGAAGGCAAGCGGATTGAGTTACGGGGTGTTGGCAGTTTTGTTTTGCACAGCCGTCCTGCTAGAACTGGACGCAACCCTAAGTCTGGCGAGCAAGTGCTTATTCCAGAAAAACGGGTGCCACACTTTAAGCCTGGTAAAGAGTTACGCGAACGGGTTGATTACAAGCCACTGAAGCAGTCAGGGCCCAAAGAGGGTTCTGGTGCCTAATCATTCGGCAAACCACCAGTGGTCCATTCGGACCATTTTTTTATTAAAGAGCCTAGCGCTATGATTCAGATCGCTACCGCTTGGTTATTTCTTATTCCAATTTTATTTGGTTTGGGTTGGATGGCGGCACGCTGGGATCTTCGACTTGAGAACCGGATGGATGATCGTGAACGTTTACGTCAACAGCGCTCTACCTTTAAAGGCCTAAGCCTATTATTGAACGAGCAACCTGATCAAGCAATTGAAACTCTGGTGAAAATTGCACAGCTTGATCCAGAAACTATTGAACTTCATTTTTCCTTAGGAAATCTATTTCGCCGCCGCGGTGAAACTGAACGTGCGATTCGGGTACATCAACACTTAGCCAATCGAGATGATTTAAAGCCGCGTGATCGGGATCATGCTGCTTATGAGCTCGGTAGAGACTTTCTGCGTGCTGGTTTATTGGATCGTGCTGAAGCCTCATTGAACCGCGTTGGAGAAGGCAAATATGCTGCTCCAGCAAAAGAGAGCTTGCTCGAGATGTATCAGATCGAGCGAGATTGGCAAAAAGCGATCATTGCTGCACAGGAGTTGGAATCACTTCAAAGCAAGCCCCATCAAATAGAAATCGCTCAGTTTCATTGCGAGTTAGGTCAAGAGGCATTGCGCCGTCAGGATTTAGTCGGGGCAGAACAATCGATCACTCGCGCACTTCAAGCGGTGCCTAATCATGCACGTGCCCTCATTTTGCAAGGCGATTATTTGATGGCGATGGATCGTCCTGTGCAAGCGATTGAGACTTGGAGCGTGCTTACTAAGCTACATCCTGCTTACATGCATTTGCTGGCCGACCGTTGGATGCTTGCCCATACCAATTTGAATAAAGCTGAAGAGGGCTTGGATCGCTTGGTGGACTTGTTAAAAACCCAAGCATCAGGCGAATTGCTGGATATTGTTCACAAGCACATCACCCAATTAAGGGGCTCTCATGTTGCACAGACCATGCTAGTTGAGGTGATGCAGAGCTCACCCAGTTTGAGTGCCTTATCCAAGCTTGCCGAAACCCGTTTAGCTCTAGCACAAAGCAATGGCTCTGACGATAAGGTTGCAGAGATCAAGGCTATTTTGGGCTTATTAAAGCAGCGTACGACTAGCCTAGCCCGCTATACCTGCGGTAATTGCGGCTTTAGAGCCCGTCGTTTTTACTGGCAGTGCCCTGGGTGTAATCATTGGGAAGCGTATTCTCCTAGAAGAAGCGAAGGGGTGGCTCCTAGCGGACCATCAATGTGATTGGTAGATAAAGAGAATTAACTAATTCGTCATTAAATTACAGTTTAATGACGATTACATTATTAAATCAGTCGGAGGCGTTTTGAAAGTTACGATTATTGGTAGTGGTTACGTCGGTTTGGTAACTGGTGCATGCTTGGCAGAACAGGGCAACAATGTTTTTTGCTTAGATCTCGATCCCAAGAAAATTGATATTCTCAATTCTGGTGGCGTGCCTATTTACGAGCCTGGTCTCAAAGAAATGATTGAGCGTAATCGTGCTGCAGGACGCATTCAGTTTTCGACCGACATCAAAGCATCAGTAGACCACGGTGAGATCCAATTCATTGCCGTAGGTACCCCTCCTGATGAAGATGGTTCAGCAGACTTGCAATACGTCGTTGCAGCGGCTCGTAATATTGGCAAGCATATGAGCACGCCAAAGGTGATTGTTGATAAATCAACAGTTCCTGTAGGCACTGCTGATAAGGTTAGCGCCGCTATCATTGAAGAACTATCAAAGCGCAATCTTAGCCCTGAGCTGTGTTCTGTTGTGTCTAATCCAGAATTCTTAAAAGAGGGCGCCGCTGTAGAGGACTTTATGCGCCCTGATCGCATTGTGATCGGTACCTCTAGCGATGCAGCAGGTCTGCGCGCTAAAGAGCAGATGCGTAAACTCTATGCTCCCTTTAATCGTCACCACGAGCGTACTTATTACATGGATGTGAAGAGTGCTGAATTGACGAAGTACGCCGCTAATGCCATGTTGGCCACCCGCATCTCTTTCATGAATGAATTGGCTAACTTAGCTGATCTGGTTGGTGCTGATATCGAAGCCGTTCGTCAAGGTATTGGTTCAGATTCTCGTATTGGTTATGGCTTCTTGTATTCGGGAACTGGTTATGGAGGCTCATGCTTTCCAAAGGACGTCTCAGCACTGAGCAAAACAGCCATTGAGCATGGTAAAGATCTCAAAATCTTGGTAGCTGTTGAAGCAGTCAATGAAGCTCAAAAAACGATCTTGGTTGAAAAGATTGAAAAACGCTTTGGTAAAAACTTACAAGGCAAAAAGTTTGCTTTATGGGGCTTAGCATTTAAGCCCAATACAGACGATATGCGCGAAGCCCCAAGCCGCGTCATTATTGGCGAGTTGGTTAGGCGTGGTGCCGAGGTTGTGGCATTTGATCCGGTAGCAATGCCCGAAGCGAAGCACGCGCTTGAATTAGACTTTAAAGGTAATCCCGAGGGCCTGAAAAAAGTTGCGATGGTTGATGACCCTACAACAGCCTTAGAGGGTTGTGATGCTCTTGTGATCGTGACTGAGTGGAAGGCCTTCCGTAGCCCTGACTTTGATGTTGTTAAGCAAAAACTCAAGCATCCAGTCATTTTTGATGGCCGAAACCTCTATGAGCCTCAAGCTATGCAAGAATTAGGCATTGAGTACCAAGGTATTGGTCGTCATAATTAAAATTACTTAAATTGCATTTAAAGACTCATTTGCCCGTGGAAAAAGCTAACCTAGAACAATTTGCCAAAACCCGCTTACTGGTTGTTGGTGACGTGATGCTCGATCGCTACTGGTTTGGCGATACCCATCGGATCTCTCCAGAAGCTCCTGTGCCGGTAGTACAAGTAGGCAAGGTTGATGAACGTTTGGGTGGTGCTGCTAACGTAGCGCGTAACGTTGCAGCCTTAGGCGGCCATGCCACGATTTTGGGTGTGATTGGCGATGATGAGCCTGGTCAGCGCGTTACTCAACTTCTCACAGCCAGCGGAGTAGATAGTCAGCTGGAAGTCGATAGCAAAGTCCCAACCATTGTGAAGCTGCGGGTGATTGCACGACAACAACAGCTCATTCGTTTAGATTTTGAAGAGCCCCCTAGCGATAAGGCGCTCGCCAGAAAGCTCGAGCGTTTTGAAAAGTCTCTTGCTGATGCTGATGTCGTGATTCTGTCTGACTATGGCAAGGGTGCCCTGGATCAAGTCACGCTGATGATTGAGCAGGCTCGCGCTCAAAACAAAATGATTCTCGTTGACCCCAAGGGGGAGGATTATGAAAAATATCGTGGCGCCACTGTCCTAACACCAAACCGCAGCGAGCTGCGCCAGGTGGTTGGTCGCTGGAGTAGTGAAGAGGACCTCACTAAAAAAGCCCAAGACCTGCGCCGCTCGCTTAATCTACAGGCGCTTCTCTTGACTCGTTCAGAAGAGGGTATGAGTTTATTTACCGATGCAGGTGTGAGCCATGTCAAAGCCCAAGCACGTGAAGTTTTTGATGTCTCAGGCGCTGGTGATACTGTGATTGCTACCCTAGCAGTTGCATTGGCTGCAAAATGGCCGCTTGAGAAGGCGATGGCATTAGCTAATCGTGCTGGTGGCATTGTGGTTGGCAAGTTGGGTACTGCAACCGTTACTTCCGAGGAATTACAGTGACTATTATCGTAACTGGAGCCGCCGGCTTTATTGGTGCCAATATTGTTCAGGGCCTCAATGCTCGTGGCGAGAAAAATATTATTGCAGTCGACGACTTGTGTCCTGCTGATAAATATCGCAATTTAGCCGATCTCGATATCATTGATTACCTTGATAAAGATGAGTTTCTAGAAGCTTTTAGAAGCGGTCGCTTTGGTAAAGTGAAGGCCGTTTTTCATGAAGGCGCTTGCTCCAATACGATGGAAACAGACGGCATCTTCATGATGGCGAATAATTATCGCTACACCATGGATCTGCTCGATATCTGCACTGAGCAAAAAGTGCAATTACTCTATGCCTCTTCTGCAGCCACCTACGGCGGATCAGATGTGTTTGTTGAAAGCCGTGAGCACGAGAAGCCTTTAAATATCTACGGCTATTCCAAATTCTTATTCGACCAAGTGATGCGTAAGCGCTTTTCTGAAAAAGCCAATACCGCCCAAGTGGTTGGTTTTAGATATTTCAATGTGTATGGCCCACGTGAATCCCACAAAGGTCGTATGGCATCAGTAGCCTTCCATCAGTACCACCAATACAAGAAAGACGGAGTGGTTAAGCTCTTTGGTGAATATGGTGGCTATGCACAAGGACAGCAAAGCCGTGACTTTGTCTCGGTAGAGGATGTAGTGAAGGTCAACCTCTTCTTCTTTGATCATCCAGAAATCAGCGGCATCTTTAATTTGGGAAGCGGCCGTGCCCAACCCTTTAATGACGTAGCCCATGCCGTAGTGAATTCACTCAGAAAGCTGGATGGTGCTAATTCAGAATCATTAGAACAACTTGTCAAGATGAAGGCTATTGAGTACATTCCCTTCCCAGAAGTACTCAAAGGTAAGTATCAGTGTTTTACACAGGCAGACCTCACCAAACTCAGAGCCGCCGGTTACGCCGAACCCTTTCTCAATGTTGAGCAGGGCGTCAGTCGTTATATCGACTGGCTGGCCGCTAATGCGGATTTCTTAGCTAATCCGCTGTAAAGATTTATTGATCTCTTTGTAGTTGTCTCTAAAGAGGTCAACCGAACATCCTGTATTCCGTTGTAAATGATCCACGTCCTTTTGGCGTGGATTTTTTATTTACTTCTGGAGAAAAGATGATTAAACATTTTGCATTGAATAATTTTGTTGTTCCTGTCGCTGCTGTATTGCTATCAGCTTGGTT
>Ga0209697_10000862_pt1 | contig 49312 bp, 33 predicted proteins | sample AliMusrvi5mmetaG_FD_184115 | JGI IMG/M metagenome (GOLD analysis project Ga0209697, IMG submission 184115) | Freshwater lake bacterial and archeal communities from Alinen Mustajarvi, Finland, to study Microbial Dark Matter (Phase II) - Alinen... | ecosystem: Environmental > Aquatic > Freshwater...
TTTTTTATAACATCGCCATCGCCTTCAGCTTTTTCGCCTTTAATGGTTTTTGTTTTAAGATCAAGAGTTTTTCCTGCATATTTGAGATAAGGTGTTGCTTCAATTTTAACTTTTTTAGGAATAGCTTTAGTTTGTACTTGTGCTTTTATTGCAACAGAAACTTTTCCGCCATGGGTTTCAAGTACTTTTGGTGTTACATCATATTTTTCTGGCATTTTTACACTACCGCATCTTGATAATAATGCAATGGATAGAACGACCATCGCAAAAAATTTCATGTTAAATTGTTTCATAGAAGATTGGATTTATTATAGTTATTAATTTTGCATAGATTGAATTATTGAGCAAATATAAAAAAAACTTCTCAACCCTATATTTTTTTTCAAAAATAATGATGAACAGGTTCTTAAAATTTACCTTAAACAAAAGCATTTTATTAATCCGGAATTTTACGATATTTGCATAATTGATGTTTTTTTATGAGTGGGATTTTTAAAAGATTAATTAAAAGAAAATTTTATTTGCGGCTTAAGCATAAGTATCGCTTGGTAATCATGCAGGATGATACGTTTGAAGAAAAATTTTCTTTCAAGTTGTTGCCGATGAATGTATTTATTGCTGTTGGTGTTTCAGCGATTGTTCTTATATTTTCTACTACGTTTATTATTGCTTTTACGCCTCTTCGCGAATATATTCCGGGATATGCAGATGTAAATATCAATAAAAAATTCAGATATTTATCTTATTCTGTTGACTCGCTTGAACATGGCTTGGCGCAAAAGGAAGCTTACATGAAAAATCTGAAAACGATTTTAGGTGGAAATATTAAAACTGATTCTTTGCCTGAAAAACCTGCTTCGCCAATAAGTAAAAAACAGGTAGGTAAGCTCGTCAAATCGCGAGAAGATTCAATCCTAAGAGGCGAATTTGAAAATTCGGATGACTTTAATTTATTGTTTGCTGAAGATAAAAAATCGACAGTCGGTTCTATCTCAAATTTTTTCTTTTTCACACCAATACGTGGAATAGTGATTAATAACTTCAATCTTAAGAAAGAACATTACGGTGTTGATATTGTTGCAAAAGAAAACGAAGCTGTTAAAGCAACGCTTGATGGCACGGTGATCTTTTCATCGTGGACGCTTGAAACTGGCTACTGCATTGGGTTGCAACATACCGGAAACATTGTTTCCATATATAAACATAATTCTGCCGTGCTGAAAAAAACAGGCGATTACGTGAAAGCCGGCGATGTGATTGCCATTATTGGCAATTCAGGTGAATTATCTTCCGGTCCGCATTTGCATTTTGAATTATGGTATTACGGAAATCCTATCAATCCGAAAGATTATATTGCTTTTTAACCGGCCTTTGGGTTTAAAATCGTATTAGTGAAATCAGTTCTTAAATAAGATTCTATTAAATACTTTATAATTCAATATTCTTTCACCTCATCCGTTTATAATATTCAATAATTAAAAAATATTTCTTAAAATATAAATAATATCTTTGCCGAAAATATTTTTCCTCTCGTGAAAAAGAATATTGCAATTCTCGGTTCAACAGGCTCAATCGGCACACAGGCGTTGGATGTGGTCAGGCAGCATCCCGAAGATTTTGAAGTAGAAGTGTTGACTGCTTTTTCAAATGCCGAACTTCTGATAAAACAAGCGCTCGAATTCAAGCCAAACGCAGTTGTGATTGGTGAAAAGAAAAAATATGCAGAAGTAGTTGATGCGCTGTCTGCTTTGCCAATCAAGGTTTTTGCAGGAGAAGAATCTGTTTTGCAGATTGTGGAGATGGATAGCATTGATATGGTTTTGGTTGCTTATGTTGGTTATGCCGGACTGTTGCCCACGATTAAAGCGATTGAAGCCGGAAAGCAGATTGCATTGGCAAATAAAGAGGTGCTTGTAGTGGCAGGCGAATTGGTGACGAATCTTGCAAAAGAAAAAGGTGTAAATATTTATCCGGTAGATTCTGAACATTCAGCCATCATGCAGTGTTTAGCCGGTGAATTTCATAATCCGATAGAAAAAATTTATCTGACTGCTTCGGGCGGTCCGTTCAGAGATAAAAACATTGAATATTTAAAAACCGTAACTAAGGCAGAAGCATTGAAGCATCCGAACTGGAGCATGGGAGATAAAGTTACGATTGATTCTGCTAGCCTTATGAATAAAGGGCTTGAAGTGATAGAAGCCAAATGGTTGTTTCACCTAAAACTTGAACAAATTGATGTGATTGTTCACAGGCAGTCTATCATTCATTCCATTGTTCAATTTGAAGATGGTTCGATGAAAGCACAGATGGGCTTGCCCGACATGCGATTGCCTATTCAATATGCGTTGTCGTATCCGCAGCGTTTAAAATCTGATTTTCCACGTTTCAATTTTATGGATTATCCTGAACTTACATTTGAAAAGCCTGATATTAGTAAGTTTCGCAATCTCTCGCTTGCGTTTGATGCCATGCACAAAGGCGGAAACATGCCATGTATCATGAATGCTGCGAACGAAATTGCGGTACAAGCTTTTTTGGCTGATAAAATAAAATTTTTAGAAATGCCCGACATTATTGAAAGATGTATGCAAACCATTCATTTTATTGCCAAACCGCTTTATGATGATTTTGTTCAAACAAATAATGAGACAAGAATTAAGGCAAAAGAATTTTTAAGTTAAATTTGCGGAAAAAATAAGAGTATATAATTTTTAAAAAATAAATTTCATGGGCGTATTCATGCAGATTGTGCAGTTATTATTAAGTCTATCAATATTGGTATTGTTACACGAGTTTGGACATTTCTTTTTTGCCAAATTGTTTAAAACACGGGTAGATAAATTTTATCTTTTTTTCAATCCATGGTTTTCTTTGTTCAAATTTAAAAAAGGCGATACTGAATATGGTATTGGCTGGCTGCCACTTGGCGGATATTGTAAAATTGCCGGCATGATTGATGAATCAATGGATAAAGAGCAGTTGATGAAACCCGCAGAACCTTATGAATTCAGGGCTAAATCAACATGGCAGCGATTGCTGATTATTTCCGGTGGCGTATTAGTGAATTTTGTTTTGGCACTTTTTATTTATTCAATGGTGTTGTTTGTGTGGGGCGAAGAATATCTTCCTGTAAAGAATGCCAAATTTGGCGCAGAATGGAGCGATATTGCTTTGAAAATCGGATTGCAAAATGGCGATAAAATTCTAAAAATAGATACTTGTGTTATTGAAAAATTCCCAGAAGTTGCCACCAAGATTCTTTTGGATAATGCTAAAACAATAACTATTGAACGAAATAATGAAGTTAAAACCATTGCTATTCCTGAATCTTTTAAAAAGCAAATGTTATCCGGAAAAATTAAAAGTTTTGTTCAACCGCTTATTCCATTTGTGGTTGATGATGTTATAAAAGGAATGCCGGCTTCTAAAACAGATATAAAATCCGGTGATAGCATTGTTGGCATTAATAAAACAGCGACTCCTTCATTTTTTTGTTTTCAAACAGAAATCCAAAAATATAAAGGAAAAAAAATTGAACTGACCATTTATAGAGGCATTACCGAGAAAAAAATAAATGTAGATGTTACAGAAAAAGGATTCATTGGAGTTAAGCCAAAACCTTGGAAAGGTTACTTTACAATGAAGACGACTCATTACAATTTGATTGCTTCATTTCCTGCCGGCATTAAAATGGGCGTTGATATTTTATCAACCTATGTAAAACAACTTCCATTAATTTTCACAAAAGAAGGATCTCAGCAAGTAGGTGGATTTGGCGCTATTGGCAGCATGTTCCCGAAAGAATGGGATTGGGAAAGTTTTTGGTTTTTAACGGCGATGTTGTCAATCATTCTTGCATTTATGAATATCCTCCCAATTCCTGCACTGGATGGCGGTTATATTATTTTTATACTTTATGAAATTATTACTCGTCGCAAGCCAAGTGATAAATTCCTTGAATATGCTCAAGTTACGGGAATGATATTATTGCTTTCCTTGCTGCTATTTGCCAATGGAAATGATATCAAAAGATTTTTTTTCTAAAATGAAATGATACCAAACCAGCCTGATTATATTGTTTATGGTGTACTTCTAATCGCGCTTGTTTTTGCCAGAATTCCAAAAATCGGGAAATATTTCAGAGTAATAGATACTCTTTTTCATGAAAGCGGTCATGCGCTCGCTGCATTATTCACCAGCGGAACTGTCATGAAAATCGAGCTTTTTCAAGATACTTCAGGTGCAACCTATACGCAAACAAAAAATTGGTTTTCGGATTTTATCATTTCAATTTCCGGTTATCCTTTTGCATCCGGCATGTCGTATTTGCTTTTTTATTTAATACATACTGAAAAATACAATTGGGTATTTATCTTATTAGTCATTTTTGTATTATTAAATCTTGCCTTGTGGGTGCGCAATATGTATGGCATCATCTGGCTGATCACGTTTGGTGGAATTTTATTTGCAATAAATTATTTCAAAAATGAACAAGCTATTTTTTGCTTTACTTTATTTATTTCAGCCACACTTCTTTTTGATTCTATAATTAAGTGTTTTCAATTGGTTTATATAAGTATTCAAACGCCACAGAAATCAGGCGATGCAACAAACCTTAAAAAGCAAACTTATATTCCTGCATTTATTTGGGCTGTTTTGTTTCTTGCCGTTTCAATCTATTTTGCTTACCGAACAGTTTTTCTATTTCTGTGATGAAAGTTTTGGTAAATTTTTTTAATGAAAATTAATTACATTTGCATTAATTTTTTAATCTGTTTTCATTGAGTAAAATAAGAACACTTGCTGGTCAGACGGCAATTTACGGAGCCAGTAATATTATCGCGCGTTTTCTGAATTTTTTATTAGTTCCACTTTATACCTATTCAAACCTTTCGCGTGGCGAATATGGCACAAACACTGAAATGTATGCGTTGATCGCATTTGTTTATGTGATTCTGACCTATGGCATGGAAACAGCTTATTTCAGATACATTGAAATTGTTGATGATCGAAAAAAGGTGTATAGTACCGCGCTGATTTCATTGATAAGTACATCCGTTATTTTTATTTTTTTTACAAATATATTTTCCCAACAAATTGCTACTTGGATGCACTATCCAACACATCCTGAATACATTATTTGGTTTGGTTGGATTGTTACATTTGATGCGATAACTGCAATTCCGTTTACACGGCTCAGAGCAGAGAACAAAGCCAACCGTTTTGCATTTATCAAAGTCATGAACATTGCGATTTGCATTGCATTGAACGTGTTTTTTATTATCATTTGTCCATTCATGTTGAAACATGGAATCTTCACAAACTTTGTAAATGCTGTGTTTAGCGGAAAAGTGGAAGTAAAATATATTTTTATTTCTAACCTAATAGCAAGTGGATTTACAACATTACTTTTGCTAAAAGAACTTTTTGATTTTCGTTCTGGATTTGATTTTAATCTCTGGAAAAAAATGATGCTTTATGCGTTGCCCTTGCTATTGTTCGGTTTTGCAGGTGTAATCAATGAAACATTGGACAGAGTACTAATTAAATATCTTCTCCCTGAAAATATTGCACTCGACCAATTAGGTATCTATGGCGCTTGTTACAAAATATCTATTTTTATGACATTGTTTATTCAAGCGTATAAATATGCTGCAGAACCTTTCTTCTTCGCACAAGCAAAAGAGAGCGATGCAAAGCAAACCTACGTTGACCTGATGAATTATTTTATAATTATTGTGTCATTCATTTTTCTAATCACCACAATGTATCTGAATGATGTTTTCATTTATTTTATTGGTCGTCCGTATCGAGTTGGAGCTGCCGTTATTCCTATACTTTTGCTGGCAAATCTTTGTCTTGGCATTTATTATAATTTATCTATCTGGTATAAATTGACAAACAAAACGATTTACGGCGCTTACCTTTCCGTGTTTGGCGCAGTAGTTACGCTTGTTCTGAACTTCCTGTGGATTCCGGTTTATAGATATATGGGTTCTGCATGGGCAACATTGATTTGTTATTTTTCCATGATGGTGCTCTCCTATTTTGTTGGACAAAAACATTTTCCAATTAATTACAATATTAAAAAAGCGCTGGGATACCTTGGTGTTGCTGTAATGTTTTATTTCATTACTTATTTTTTAAAATTACAAATTATATATGTTCGATTATCAGTTCATACAATTTTTGTAATATTATTTATTCTTATGGTAATAAAAATTGAAAAACCACAATATTTAAAACTTAAAGTAAAATCTTAAATGAAAATTAAAATTGTAAATCATTCCAAACATGCCTTGCCGGCTTATGAAACGAGCGCTTCAGCTGGTGTTGACCTGAAAGCAAATCTGGAGCAAGAGATTGTTTTAAAACCAATGCAACGTATTCTTGTGCCTACCGGTTTGTTCATTGAAATACCTATTGGTTATGAAGCACAAGTTAGACCGAGAAGTGGACTTGCTATAAAAAAAGGAATTACCGTACTTAACTCACCTGGCACGATTGATGCGGATTACAGAGGAGAGATTAAAATAATTTTGATAAATTTATCTCAAGAAGATTTTTTAATCAATAATGGTGATCGTATCGCACAAATGATCATCGCTTCACACGAACAAGCCGAATGGATTGAAGTGAATGAATTGATGGAAACCGAAAGAGGTGCAGGCGGTTTCGGGCATACAGGACATAAATAATAACTTAAAAAAGAATTCAGGAGTCAGAATTTAGAATTCAGAATGATGTATTAATTGTTTGTTAGAATTCTAAAATGATTAAATTTTATAAAAAAAATTAAATGAACATTTTTCGTAAAAATATGAATTTCTCCAGCTTCTTCTGGATTCTGACTCCTGAATTCTGGATTTCTATTGAAAACAAATAGCATCATTAAATAAATATTAATTATTAAAAATATATTAAAATGAAGATTATCATTCCAATGGCGGGTTTAGGAAAAAGAATGCGTCCGCACACACTGACAACACCAAAACCATTATTACCAGTGGCAGGCAAGCCGATTGTTCAACGATTGGTTGAAGACATTGCTGCGATTTGTCAAGAAAAAATTGAAGAAATTGCTTTTATTATTGGTGATTTTGGCAAAGAAACGGAAGAGCGTTTGCTTGATATTGCCAAGAAAGAAGGCGTAAAAGGCAAAATATATTATCAGACAGAACCACTCGGAACAGGCCATGCTGTGCTATGTGCAAAGGATTCATTGGATGGAAAAACGGTTGTTGCCTTTGCAGATACACTTTTTCGCGCTGATTTCCGTTTGGATGAAAATAAAGACGGAATCATTTGGGTGAATAAAGTGGATGATCCAAGCGCTTTCGGTGTGGTGAAAACGAATGAAAATAATATTGTTACAGATTTTATCGAAAAACCAAAAACGGATGTTGGGACAAACCTTGCTATCATTGGTATTTATTATTTTAAAAATGGAAAACAACTAAAAAGTGAATTGCAATATCTGATTGATAATGATGTTTGTAAAGAGGGCGAATATCAACTGACAGACGCTTTACAAAACATGATGAAAAAAGGTACAACTTTCCAAACAGACGTCGTAACTGAATGGCTTGATTGCGGAAATAAAGATGCTACAGTTTTCACCAATCAACGGGTGCTTGAGATTAATAAAGCGCAATCCATGATTTCTTCTTCTGTAAAAAATATAAATTCAAATATCATTGAACCTTGTTTCATTGGCGAAAATGTTGTGATAGAAAATTCAAAAATCGGACCTCATGTTTCTATCGGAGATAATACACAAATTAAGGATTCTGTTATCACAAATTCGATCATTCAAAATAATTGTAACCTTTCAAATGTAACCTTTGATAATTCAATGATTGGTAATCATGTTGCATGCAATGGCAAACTGAATGATGTCAGCATTGGTGATTATACAGTTTTAAAATAATTGATGATTAAATCATTTTATATATTATTATTTTTAATATTTATTTTCTACGGTTGTAGTACTTCAAAAAAAATACAATCGCCAAATGATGGTTTGTCATACGGCAAGAAGATGGAGAATACAGGCATTTTCATTGATGCCTGTAAAGAAAAAATGATTGGTAATTATGATGAAGCTGCAAAATTATTTGAACGATGCATTGAAACAGATCCCAGTAATGCCGCTGCAATCTACGAATTAGCCGGACTTAAATTTTTAAATAAAGATAAAGCGGCGCTTTCTCTTACTGAAAAGGCTGTTCAGCTTGAACCTGACAATAAATGGTTTTTATTGCAGCTTGGAAAAATTTACAATCAAAACAAACAATATAGTCAGGAAGCATCTGTTTTTTCAAGGCTTGTAGCATTGGATGCTTACAATACTGATTATTACAATGATTGGTCAAATTCCTGTCTTTATGCCGGAAAACCTGAAGAAGCAATAAAAGTTTTGAATATTGCCGAAAATAAAATCGGTATTACCGAAGAATTTTCCTTAAAGAAAAAAGACATTTATTTTTCTATTAAAAAAATTGATAAAGCAATTGCAGAAGTTGAAAAACTCATTGCTAAATATCCTGAAAATAGCAGATATTATGAGTCTTTGGCGGATCTATATTTGAAAAATAAAAATATGGATAAAGCGTTGGCAACTTACCAAAAGATACTTGAACTTGATCCTTCCAATGAGTATGTTCATTTACTTCTTGCTGATTATTATCGTTTGACAGGAGATAGAGAAAAATCTTTTTCACATTTGAAACTTGCTTTTTCAAATTCATCGCTAAATATAGATACAAAAATCAGCATTTTATATTCTTATTATAAACTGACTGAGGTTTACAAAGACTATAAAAATGAAGCATTTGAATTGTGTAAACTGCTTGTTCAGGTGCATCCTGAAGAACCAAAGGCACATTCGATATTTGCAGATTTTTTGTTTCGTGAAAAAAGAATTGATGAAGCTCGCAACGAATACAGATTAGTAAATAAATATGATAATAGTAAATATATTGTTTGGGAACAGCTTCTTCTTTGTGATTCTGAACTTAAAGATGATAGCTCACTTATCGTTGAAAGCGCTAAAGGAATTGATATTTTCCCCGAACAACCGACTTTATATTATTTCAATGGTACTGCAAATTTTCATTTGAAAAAATATGAAACTGCGGCAAATGCTTTTAAACAAGGAAAAGAATATGTTGCTGACAATAAGCCGCTGTTAACACAATTTTATTCATATCTTGGTGACACGTATTATCAACTTAAAAAATTTAATGAGTCAGACAGTGCGTATGAAAAGGTTCTTGAGCTTGATCCAGACAATGCTTATGTTATGAATAATTACGGATATTATCTTTCAGAGCGTGATATGCGCTTGGATTATGCTGAAAAGCTTGCAAAAAAAGCCAATGAATTGAAGCCAAACAATGCTGCTTACCTTGATACGTATGGTTGGATATTATTTAAATTGAATAAAATTGATGAAGCAAAAATATGGATTTTAAAGGCGATTGAGCACGGCGGCATGCAGGATGCTGTTATACTTGAACATTATGGAGATGTTCTTTTTAACATTGGTTCAGCAAATGAAGCTGTTGAATATTGGATAAAATCTAAACTTGCAGGAAATGATTCTGCGTTGCTTGATAAAAAAATTAAAGATAAAAAATTGTATTTAAAATAGATAAAGAATTTTTCTATGCGAAATTTAAACATTAATAAATATGCCTATTTAAAAGGTGTTTTATTGCATTTTTTAGTTTTTGTTCTACTTGTTTTTTTTATTGTTTCATGTAGCGTGGAACGCAAAGTTATTAAAGCGCCTTTGAAAGAATATGGCGTTGATACTATTTTTAAACGTTTAAAAAAGAATGAATTTAAATTTGAATCATTGTCTGCAAATTTTAATGCTGAAATTGAAATCAACCAGAAAAAAAATTCATTTAAAGGAATCCTTCGAATACGTAAGGACAGCGCAATCTGGATTTCTGTTACACCAGTTCTTGGTATTGAAGTGGCAAGATTATTGGTTACGAATGATTCAGTAAAAATGATGAATCGACTTAATTCTACTTATTTTACTGGGAATTTTAAACTAATCAATAAATTATTTAATGCAGATATTGATTATGATATGTTTCAATCTTTTCTAGTAGGGAATGATTTTACATATTACGAAAACGGAGTTTCAGGAAAATTCAAAGCAAATATTGAAAATAAACAATATCACTTAAGTACCGCTGAACGAAGAAAGCTTAAAAAGTATAGCAAAAGTAAGGAAGATATTGATCGTTTATTTATTCAGAATTTATTGCTTGATCCAGAAACATTTAAAATTAACGCACTGACGATTAAAGAGAAAAAATTTAAAGATGAAAATCGTAAATTGGAAGTGAGATATAATGATTTTCGTCTGGTTGAAAATCAATTATTTCCTTATCATTTAGAAGTTGAAATTAGTGACAAAGAACAAAAAGTTATTTTGAAAATTGATTTTTCAAAATTGGTATTGAATACACATCAAAATTTCCCATTTACTATTTCATCTAAATATCAAAAAATAGAGAAATGAAAAGTATTTTAAATGTATTTTTATTGTTATTTTTCTTTTGGACAATGCCTTGTAGTGCCCAGCAGGACAAAGAAAAACTGAAAACCAACAAACAAAAGATTTTAAAAGAAATAGAATCAAATAAAAAGCTTTTAGACGAAACAAGAAAAGGGAAAAAATCATCATTGACAAAACTGGTAATTTTAAATAATCAAATTAGCAAGCGGGAAGAATTGATTAATAGCACCAATTCGGAGATTCAAACGGTTGATGCAAAAATTATTTTAAACAAAGCTGAAATAAATCGCCTTCAAAATAATTTGCAATCGCTGAAACAGGAATATGCAAAGATGATTTGTTATGCTTACAGAAATCGTAATTCATATGATCGTTTGATGTTTGTTTTTGCTTCGCGAGATTTTTATCAGGCATATCGCCGATTGAAATACCTTCAGCAGTATAGCCAATATCGCAAGAAGCAAGCGGAAATGATTCAAACAATGCAAATGCAATTGAGTGAAAGACACAAAGTTTTAAGTTCTACAAAAGATGAGAAAATAGACCTTGTGAAAGGGCAGGAGCGGGAGAAAGTTAAACTGGCAGATGAAAAAAATGAACAAAGCAAGACTTTTCAGGAGCTGACAAAGAAAGAAAAAAAGATAATAGAAACACTTAAAGAAAAAGAAGAGTCGGCACGAAAACTTCAGAAAGCCATTAATGAGATTATTGCTCGAGAGATTGCCAAATCTAGAGAAAAAGTTGCAAGTGTTAAACCTGCAAACAATAAACCTTCAGGTAATAAATCTACAGTAGAAACGTCTAAGCCTGTTGTTCATGGCGAATTGCCTCTGACGCCTGATGAACAGCTCTTGTCGTCCAGTTTTGAAGGAAATAAGGGCAAATTACCTTGGCCTTCTGTGCATGGCATTATTACGAGTACTTTTGGAACACACGATCATCCGATTCTACCTGGAATAAAAACTGTAAATAATGGAATTGATATTGCAACTGCTCGCAATGCCAGAGTACGAGCTGTTTTTGATGGTAAAGTTTCCGGTGTGATTAGTATTCCCGGATCAGGGAAAGCCATTATTATCAGACATGGTGAATATTTGAGTGTTTATTCAAATCTTTCGGAAGTGTTTGTAAAGATGGGTGATAAAATAAAAACCAAGGATGATATTGGCGTTGTCATGACTGATAATGAAGAATCCAAAACCGAACTTCATTTTGAAATATGGAAAGGCAAAGTACTCATGAATCCTGCATCATGGTTGACTATCCAGAGGTAAAATTTATTAGATTTTTCTTGCCTTGTTAAAATTTAAAATGTATATTTAACATCATTTTTTTTATTTTTTTATTGAAAATTAAAATTGTTTGATTTATTTTTGACACTGAATTTTTTAACAAAATTAATAAGTCAAAACTATGGATGATATTAAGTTGGATTATCTAGAAAGATTAAAGAGTTTACTGGAAAAAGATGACATTACCATTCTGAATAAATATATTGAAAAAATAAAAAAGAATGTAGAGAATGATCATAATTTTGAAGAGGTTTTTTCAGAAATTGAGAAGAAAAATTATGACCTTGCATCGAATATTGTTGAAGAACTGATTTATGAAAATTCGGATAGAGAATTTACTGAAGAATATGAAGATGAGGAATCAGCTCGAGCGTTGGATGATGATGATACTGCAATAGGTTATGGGCACGAACAGTTTAACGACACAGAAGAATATTGATTTGGTTTCGTTCATACCTACAACAAAAAAGTCCGCAATTGCGGACTTTTTTGTTGTATTGAAAAGAACTTTTATTCCAGTTTGAAAGTGGATTCGCCGATCTGTTGCGATTCAACGAAAATTTCGACAGTATAGGTGCCTTTCTGAAGATGATCGTTGCCATCCCAATAAAGACAAATATCTATAGACTTTCCTTGGTAATCAATTTCCTGTTTTACAGAATAAGCAAGGTCTTTATTGTTAAATTTAAATAAGTTTGATTCACTCTTATAAAGCACTTTTGAATCAGGCGCTGCGATGCGGAGATAAACATTCTTTTTGCCATGCGATGTGATTGGGTTTTCGCTGATTAAAAAGCAAGTTCTAATTTTATCAACACGTTTAACATTTTGAGTAGGTATCTCTGTGCCTTTTGATTTAACACGGATTCCACCGGTTGATATTTCATACGCTTTAAGCGATGAACCTATTTCCACTTTGTCTTTCAACTCCATGTTTTTTTCTGTGAGATTTTTTGTTTCGTGGATCGTGGAATCAAGAGAATTGGTTATTTGAATATTTTGAGCGGTAATTTCTTCATTCTTTGCTTTTAGTTCAGCAATCTGTTTCACGTATTCGTTCAGTTTCTTTTCGTAACTGGAAATTTTCGTTTTAAAATAATTTTCAGAACCTTTTGATTTTTTAAGTTCTTTCAACAAGCCGTCCACTTTGGTTTTTTCTGCTTGAAAAAGTTCTTTGGCAGCAGAATTTTCAGCGCTTAGTTCTTCGTATTTTTTCGACATTTCTGTCAGTTTTACAATCAATGCTTGTTTCTCACTAACCACAACATCTTTTGCTTTAGTTTCGTCCTGCAATTCTGTTTTAACATTAAACAGCATGTAAGTTAGAATGCAGCTTGTAATGAAAAATACAATTGCAAGTATTGCAAATATTGTTGTTTTTCTATCAAACGAATTGGTTGTTTCCATAATGTTTTTTTTGTAAATTTAATTCAATATTTATTTAAAACAATAAAAAAATATAATTTTTCATTTTGATTTCAAAATGATTAACGAATGTTGAACCTTTTTAGTATAATCTGTTTTTTATCAACTTAGTTAATAATCAATCCTTACAGGATGTTCGTCTTCCTTTTTTTTAGAAAAATTAATTTCACTATAAAACAAATCACTCTTTGCCTTTGTTAAATCAATCTCTTCAAAATACAAATAGCAAACCCGAGAACACAATTTACAAAATGCTTTTGCTAATTGTATTTTGCGCTTTGTAAAATGTATTTATCAAAAAGCAATTTACAAACAAAGAAAAACAATTGTAAAAATGAAAAATCTAATAGACAAAGGAAGAAAAACACATTACAAACAGAAGATGTGATTTGAAAAAAGATATTTGTAAATTGTTTTACCTCAAATGTGATTTTTAAGCTTCAAAGATTGATGTTTCTGCTCGTGTTTTGAAAGAATATGATTTTTATTGATATTTAAAAAATTTGCTATATTTGGAAAGTTAAGTGATTGAATAAAAGTAACTCTTAAAATATAAGGGTAGAAATAAAAACAATACGTTTATACATTCGTTAGCCACCATTTATAAAGGCAAGAAGACATTGAGATTTAATAAATGCATATGGGATTTATACAAAGATTCTACTAAAGGACAGGAAAGTATTAAAAAGTGGACTTCTTTAAATGACTTCCCCAATAGTGAATATAGTAGGGATTGTAAACAATCTATCATTGATGAATTACGAAAGAATTATTTGGACAAATATATTGATGGTACGAAAGTAAATTGGTATCTGCTTTTAAAAGATTATTTTTTAAATAAAGGATTCATTGCTGATAATGCTTATAATATTTATAACTATTGGATTGATGAAGGCATTGCAATCAATAATTTTATAAAAATTAGTCCTAAACATTATCAAACATGGATTGCCCATAAATCTTTTCTTTCAAGTGTTTTATCTTCAAGTTATCCTGACTATTTTTTCCCTTACACTTTAGATTGTGAATTTGATAATTTTACTCGGATTTGCAATGAGTTTAATATTCCAATTCCAGAAGTACCAAAGAAAATGGACTTGGAAAAAAGAGCCTTATATTACATTGACTTATGTGAAGCGTTATTAGAATTTCGTAAAATAAATGGGTTTACACCTCAGGAATTATATGCCTTTTTATACGATTTTGCACCCAGTGTTATAAACGAATTAAAAGATACAGAATTGCCACAACCTTCAAAAGTATGGTTTGTTGGGGGAAGTAAATACGATTTCAATTTTTTAGACAATGCAACTAAAGAAAGCAAAAGTCACTGGCAAGGTAATGTTGATGCAAGAAGGGGCGATATAATTGTTATGTACTGCGTTACACCACGAAGCTATATTCATTCGATTTGGCGAGCAGAGGGAGATGGTTTTGCAGATCCATTCTTTCGTTATTATTCTGTGGTATGGATAGCAAATCCTATAAAACTTGATATTCAAATTAGTCAAAAGGACTTGAAAAATAATTCTATTTGGTCTGACTGTCCCCTTATTCGTAAAAATCTTCAGGGCGTTAATGGGTATCCGATTAAATACATTGAGTATTTAGAATTATTATCTATGTTGAAAGCAAAAGGTCAAGACATAAATAAACTACCAACTATCCAACCTACAAGTAAATTTGAAGCAGAAGATTTAATAAACGAAAGAGATGTTGAAATTAAACTTATTGAACCATTTTTAATAACTTTAAAATACAAACCTACTGATTGGATTCGTCAAATGCCAGTTAAGATGGGGCGTGGAGAGCGCAATTTCCCTGACTATTGCTTTGGTGCTAATCCCCAACGTGGTGAAGAAACAGCAAAAATGGTTTTAGAATCAAAGTATGAAATTAAAACACAAAAAGAATTACAGGAGGCATATTTTCAAGCTAAATCTTATGCCGTAAGACTTCAATCTGACAAATTCATAATAGCAGCAAGAGAAGGCATTTGGATTTACCAACCTAAAAACATGGTTTATAAATTTGACGACTATTATCATTGTAATTGGGTTGATATTGAGAATCCAGATATATTACATAAATTGCGAAAAATGATTGGAAAATAAAAAATAAACGGTCATTGCTTTAATGTAATTCAGACCTGACAGGAAACAGACCTGTCAGAAAATAAATCATATCTCAAAACATAACTATAAAACAAACTCCCACAACAACCCATTACCAATATTCTAAAGTATTGTAATATCTTTGCACTTTAACTAATTTCATTATTTGTTCAATGAAATCGAATGAGATTTGTGGTTTATATCAGGAGCATATAAACACGAAACGGATTGTTGCTTTGTTGCAGGAAGAGCAGGTGGTACATCATTTGCAACTGAAAGGATTGATGGGTTCGTCAGCGGCATTTGTTGGAATGGCTGTCAGCAAGATGCTCAACAATATTCAGTTTTTTATTTTCCCTGATAAAGAAACGGCTGCCTATTTTTTTAATGATATTGAAGCATTGACGGGCGAACAAACATTGGAGCTGAAAAACAAGAAAGTGTTGTTTTATCCTGCATCAAACCATACAACGGGACAAGCCCGCAATACTGATAATACTGATGTTTTGATAAAGACGGATGTGCTGAATAAAATTCGTTCGGGCGAAAAATGTATTGTGGTGAGCTATGCCGAAGCGATTTGCGAGAAAGTGATTTCAGGTGATTTCTTTGTTGAAAATACGCTTAAGCTAAAAGTGGGTGAACGTGTTTCCATTGATTTCATTAATGAATTGCTGATGGAATATCATTTTGAACGCGTTGATTTTGTAATTGAACCCGGACAATACACCATACGTGGCGGTATCATTGATGTGTTTTCGTATGCCAATGAAAACCCTTATCGCATTGAGTTTTTTGGCGATGATGTGGAGTCCATCAGAACATTTGATCCTGTTTCGCAATTGTCGCTCAAGCATTTTGATGATTTGACAATCATTCCCAGCTTCAGCGAGATGAATAAAAAAACGCTTGATGTTTCTTTGTTCGAGTTTATTCCAAAGAAAACCATTTTGTGGATGTCGGAAATGCCTTTCATCACTGAGCTTGTGAAAAAAGAATGTGAAGAAAAGATTGAAGACATTGACAAAATAATTTCTTTTGATGAATTTACTGAAGGCATTCAGAAGTTTTCAATTGTTGAAACGGGTAAGCGCACGTACTTTGAACCGGAAGTTATGATTGAATATAATATGGTGCCACAGCCTGTTTTTAATAAGAACTTCGATTTGCTGATTACCAATCTTGAAGATAATTTAGAGAAAGGTTTTACAAATATTATTCTTGCAGATAATCGTAAACAGCTTGAACGTATTCATTCCATTATTACTGACATCAGAAGCAAAAACGGGGTTTCAAATGAATTAACGTATTCATCACAGAAGCTTTCTATTCACGAAGGTTTTATTGATAATGATTTGCGAATTGCACTTTTCACCGATCATCAGATTTTTGAACGTCATCATAATTTTCGTTTGCGCGACAGCTTGCGTGCGAAAGAAGCCATCACATTGAAAGAGTTGTATAACCTTAAAAAAGGTGATTACATCACGCATATTGACCATGGTATCGGTATTTATGACGGGCTTGAAAAGATTGAAGTAAAGGGAAAGCAGCAAGAAACCATTCGCCTGATTTATAAAGACAATGATATTTTATATATCAGTATTCATTCGTTGCATCGTATTGCTAAATACGTTGGTAAAGAAGGCACTCCGCCTGCTGTGCACCGACTTGGTTCAAGTGCATGGAGTAAAATTAAAGAGAAGACAAAGCAGAAAGTAAAAGATATTGCACGGGATTTGATTCAACTATATGCAAAAAGAAAATCAGCTAAAGGATATGCTTTTTCCGGTGATAGCTTCATGCAGTATGAATTGGAAGCATCCTTTATTTATGAAGATACACCCGACCAACTAAAAGCCAATCGTGATGTGAAACGCGACATGGAAGCTGAATATCCGATGGATAGGCTTGTTTGCGGTGATGTTGGTTTTGGGAAAACGGAGATAGCTGTTCGCGCTGCTTTCAAAGCAGTTGCCGACAGCAAACAGGTGGCAGTGCTTGTGCCTACTACGATTCTTGCTTTGCAGCATTATAAAACATTTAGCGAACGGTTGAAAGATTTTCCATGCAAGGTGGAATATATCAATCGGTTTAAATCAGCGAAGCAACAAAAGGAAATTATTCGCGAACTCAAAGAAGGGAAAATTGATATTATCATAGGCACACACCGCATAATCAGTAAGGATATTCAATTTAAAGATATTGGTTTGTTAATCGTTGATGAAGAACAGAAATTTGGTGTGTCAACAAAAGAAAAATTGAAACAAATAAAAGTGAATGTGGATACGTTGACGCTCACTGCTACGCCGATTCCACGTACACTTCAATTTTCTTTGATGGGTGCCAGAGATTTATCCATTATCAATACGCCGCCGCCAAACAGATATCCGATACAAACAGAGTTGCATTCTTTTAATGAAGATGTCATCAGAGATGCTATCAATCATGAATATGATAGAGGCGGGCAGGTGTTTGTGGTGCACAACAGAGTGCAAAATATTTCTTACGTAGCAGAAATGATTCAACGGCTTTGTCCTGAAGTGCGCATCACCATTGGTCACGGACAAATGGAAGGACATGAGTTAGAAAAAGTAATGATGGAATTTATCAATGGTCAGTTTGATGTATTGGTTGCTACCACTATCATTGAGTCGGGGCTGGACATTCCGAATGTAAATACAATTATCATTCATGATGCACATAAATTTGGTCTTAGCGATTTGCATCAGCTCAGAGGCAGAGTTGGGCGTACGAATAAAAAAGCATTTTGTTATTTAATTGCGCCGCCATTGACAACGCTTTCTGATGAATCACGGAAACGACTGAAAGCGATTGAAGAATTCTCTGGTCTTGGAAGTGGCTTTAATATTGCCATGCGAGACCTTGATATTCGTGGAGCAGGCAATATTCTTGGCGCTGAACAAAGTGGATTTATTACTGAAATCGGTTATGAAACGTATCAGAAAATTTTGGAAGAAGCGCTGCATGAGCTGAAAGAACAGGAGTTTAAAGGTCTTTATGAAAATGAACTGAAAGAAGAATATGTTAAAGATTGTGTGATTGAAACGGATTTGGAATTATTGATTCCTGATTATTATGTGAACAATATTTCAGAACGATTAAGTTTGTATAAAGAGCTTGATAATATTGATACTGAAGAAAATTTAGTTCAATTTGGCATTCGTCTTTCAGATCGATTTGGTCCTGTGCCAAAGCAAACGGAAGAAATGTTTAAAGCCATTCGTTTGCGCAAAATGGCTGCTCGTGTAGGGTTAGAGAAGATAGTACTTAAAAAAGGAATCTTTATTGCCACATTTATCGGGAACAAAGATTCAAGTTATTTTCAAACTGAAAAATTTAATGCAGTTTTATCCTTCCTTCAGAAATTCCCGATTAGATGCCGCTTAAAAGAAAAAGCAGACAAACTCGCATTGATCATTGACGACATCAAATGTGTGGATGATGCCATGCGGTTTTTAAATAGTATAAATAGTTAATTTATTTTTGAATACGATTGTTTATTTTTACTTCAATTATAAAAAAAAATATTAAAATAAAGATTATGAGAAAAATGAATTTTTTTAAAAGCGGTTTAATCCTTGTATTTACAGTAGTTTTAGCGATTCATGTTTTTGCACAGAAAACAAAAAATGTGATTATCATTGTTATTGATGGCGCTCGTTATACTGAAACGTTTGGTGATTCCGCACATCAATACATTCCGAAAATATGGAATCAGTTGCATCCGCTAGGAGCTATTTATACTTCTTATTACAATAATGGAACTACATTAACAAACTCTGGTCATTCCTCAATATTAACAGGAACTTGGCAGAAATTACCAAATGATGGCTCTGCACGTCCTACCAGTCCTACGATTTTTGAATATTATAGAAAGCAATGCAAAGCATCTCAAAAAGAAAATTATGTTGTGCTTGGAAAAGATAAATTGAATATGCTTTCATACAGCACAGATGCTCAATATGGCAGTGATTACGGCGCTTCGGTGCAAACATCCACTGCGCAATACAATGATTCCGTGACATTGAAAAATATTAAATTAGTTTTATCAACAGATAAACCACATTTGCTAATTTCAAACTTTGCAGCTACTGATCATAGTGGTCATGGCGGTATTTTTAAAGAATATACAAATAGTTTAAAAATTGCTGACAATCTGGTTTTTGATTTATGGAATTACATTCAAGCTGATCCGAATTATCGTAATAGCACTACTTTGATAATTACCAATGATCACGGGCGTCATACAAAAGATTTTAAGGAACATGGCGATAATTGCGATGGTTGCAGACACATCATGTTAATGATTCTCGGACCGGATACACCTGCCGGTATTATAGATAATTCAGTCTGTGAACAGATTGATATTGCACCAACAGTTGGTTCCTATTTGCATTTTGCGACGCCTTCAAGTCAGGGAAAAGTTATTCGTTCTGCAGTTGCAAAATTTGCGTTTGAGAATAAGAAATAAGGTTTAACTATTTCTTTTTATGTATCTCAAAAAGCTCGTCAATATGGCTTTTTGGGAGAATATAATTAAATGGTTCCGGTGAATATCCATATGTGCCGTTAAAGCCTTGTGCTCCGTTATATCCATTGGTATTGCAAGCTTCAGAACCACAGTCTTGATAACCGCCTTTTCCACCTTTGCCGCCAATTCCGCCAATTCCACCTCTACCGCCTTTGTTTTGCAAAAGAATTATGTCAAGAAATTTAAAGGCAATACTATCTGAATAAGTGATTACCATACCGCCATTGCCACCTTCTCCGCCGTAACCGCCATTGCCAGCGTTTCCACCATGACCGGCATTATGATTTGTTGATGCATCAAATCCATCTGATCCATTTCCACCTTTCCCTCCATCACCGCCATTGCCGCCTTTGCAGTGTATAATTAATCGTCCTTTTTTAGTATTTAAAATAAATCTATATATTGAAGAATCTGTTAAAACTAATATTTTCAACAATGTGTCTTTTTTATTGATAATTGATTTTATGATTATTTTAACATCTCTACCATTTCTGCCAGTCTGACCATCTTCACCATTTTGACCATCTTTTCCATTATAATCTTCATTCCCAATACCATTCAATCCTTTTTTCCCAGTTATTCCATTTTTACCATTAAAATGTAGCGTGTAAGTAGAATTATAATCAAGCGGAATATTTAAATTATTTGTCAGAATTGTATCAAGTTTATATTTTGCAGTCAATGGAATATATTCATGAAAATTTTCTGGAATGTCAGGAATAGCAATGGTTGCGTTAGAAAGTGGTTTGTTAAAAACAGACAAGCTGAAATTATTTAAGTTAAGCAATCCATTTTCATTTTTTTGTTCAGAAGTGTAAACTTTTTTATTACTATAAATTGCTTCAATATTTAAAGGTATTCTTGTTCCTGGTTTTGCAATGATTTTTATATCATAATAAATCTTAAATGAAACAAGATAGGGGATTGAAATCAAAAAACTTTTTTTAAATGATGGATTATCTTTTGGAGCTATTTCACATTTTATTTTGTGTCCGTTTTTGTAAACTTCATTCACATCATAATGAATAAAACCATTGATAAACTTGCAATTTTCAGTATGTATATCAAATGCATCAGCATATTCATTTGTGAAAGATTGAATATTTTTTGTTTTTCCATTTTCGGTTTGGAATGAGAATCCAACCGGTAAAATACTATCAAATTCAGGTGTTCCGGAGGTGTCAATCAGTAAAGTGAAATCTTTGATGAAATTTTTATCTGTATTTTGAGAGAAGCAAAATTGGTGTGATAAAATCAAAACAACAACAATCAATGTCTTTTTTACCAAGGCTTTCAAGATGGATTGTTTATCTGTTGCAGACTGAAACGAACGGACAATAAATGCAGTTGTCTTTATTTTCGGTTTGGCTAAAGGCAATATTGGGATTGAAGATGTCATCAAAAAGTTGTTTCAGAATAGGTTCAAAATTATTCAAAATATAGTTCTCTGTAACATCTTCAGGCAAAACAATTTTCATTAAACCTTGACTCAGATTTCTAAAAGAAAAAATCCCAGCTTCCAAAGGAAAAGCAGAAACTGATTGATTTTTAATAAACATATACATGTATAGCAGCAATTGAAAACTTTTGCTATACGTGGGATTGGTGATGAGTTCCTGCCAATCAGTAATCAACAATTCTTTCTTATCTGTTTTTCCTGTTTTGTAATCTATTATTCGTGTTGTTTCGCCTGCTTGATCAATGCGGTCAATGATTCCAGATAAAGTAATAGTTGGTCTTTCAAAAGTTGAAAACGGAAATGATGTTGTGATTCTTTGTTCAAGATTTTTTATGATTAATGGAATCCCTTTCTTGTCAAGGGATTGAATGTATTCAATTTCTTTTTGTAGAAAATTATTGATGAATTTTTTAATGACTTTTATGATCAGAAAATTTTTTCCATATTGTAATTCTCCATCTGCATAGTTGTTCTTTATAGCATCAATGGTGGCTTTTTCAGTTGATGCTAACATTTTTTTTATGTCAATTTGTGTAATGTTTTTTCCAATATAAGGTGTGTAAAGTTGCTGCAAAATCTCATGAACAACAGAACCCATCGTGTTTGCAGCCATTGTCTCTTCAGCTTCTTCAATTTCTTTGATGCCTGCCACAGTTTGAAAATAAAATTGAAGAGGACAATTAATATAAACGTTTAATGTGCTTGCCGAAAAGCCTCTCTCGGCCCGTTTACCAAGCTTTTCGAGAATATCTTTATCCTTTTCAATAATTATATTATTTATATTTTCTGATTTAATAACTGGAATATTAAATATTTTTTGAGTGATCGAAATATCCTTATTATACTTTGGCAGTTCATGAATCATTTGTGTAATGAACCTGCTTTTTTCTCCGCCACCAACTTCATCATTTTGTGTATTATAAATTAGAAAAACGTTGGATGCCCTTTGCAGCAAGTGATAGAAGTGATAAGCATAAATGGAATCTCTGTCTTTGTATGTGGGTAGATTAAATTCTTTTCGAATATCATAAGGAATAAATGAGTTCCGGTTTTTGTCGGAAGGAAGAATATCTTCATTTGCGGACAACAAAATAATATTTTTAAAATCAAGATTTCTGGTTTCGAGCATTCCCATGATTTGCAAGCCTTTCAGCGGTTCACCACGAAATGGCAGACTAACAGATGAAACCAACTGATTGAAAATAGAACGTAAAGTTTTTATCTCATTCAGTTGAATTTGCTCTAAAGGCAAGGAACGGATTTGATGTATGATTTTAATAAATTCTGGTAAACATTCCTGTTCCAGCGGATTTTGCAGAAAACTATTTTTTGTTTTTTTTGTTTGCTCATTAAAAAATTGTAAAAGAATATCTGTTAAGTATAAGAGGCAATCCATTGATGAATCTATGTTTTGATGCCAATCGCTGAAAAGCTTTTCGATTAAAGTCAAGAAGATTTTATCATTGCCTGCAAATAATTTCTTTAACTCATTTTGCTGATAAAATGATTTGTTTGATGAACGAATGATGTCACTTATATCAGGTATATCTCCGGAATATTTTTTCAATAATTGAATAAAATACGGATGATTGAAAAGCTTAAGAATGTCCTTATGATAAAAAATATAACCATCCTTATTTCGCACGTGGCTCAAGCGTTTAGCGTTGTCATGCAAAACGAAAAGTGAATCAGCTAATGTGAAAAAAGAGAAATTTTTCAAAGGCATTCCCATCGTAATATTCAAATGAGAAATATTTTCGGGAATGGAATTCAGCATTGGCGTCAGCAAGGTTTCATCGGCAAGAACTACAGCAGTATCTTCAAATTCATTCTCAGAATTAATTTCATTTGAAAGTATCTGCCCGGCTGCTTTCACTTGTCCTATCTGCTTTGGAACCGCAATCAGCGTTATTTTTTTTTGACTATTTTTAAATTGATCTTCTTTCTGATTTTGAGAAGATACTTGCCATTTATTAAAATATTTTCGGATGAATTTTCCGGCTTCTTGTTCTTTCTGGTCAACATAATAGGCATCTGCATCCCAGTATAATTCAGCTTTATTGTTTAGGATAAGCGTGTCAATTATTTTTTCTTCAACCGCATTTAAAGCATTGAAACCTGCAAAAATGATTTTATCTATTTGTTTGTCTGCAATGATTTCGTCAGTTTTTTCTGATGCAACACGATACGCCAAGCCTTGATAAGCTTGATTTTTTTCAAGAAGCGATTGTTTTAATGATTCATAATATTTTTCAAAAAGATTAAAAAATTTAATGTAATTTTTTTCATAATCTGTCAATGGTTTGCTTTCAAGATTCCATACTTTCAGCGCTTTTGCTTCAGAAAGATATTGATAAATTTTATCAGGTTCAATGAGGTAAAGGTCAATATCATTGAAATCATTGAGCAGCGTTTGTCCCCAACGAATGAATTCATCAAATGTTCCGGTTTCTTCTTTTTGAATGGATTTATGAATTAAAAAGAATTCGAGAAACAGTGGAAGATTATCTAAAATAGTGAGCCCTGAGATTTTTTCAATGTATTCTTCTATGGAAAAAATTTGTGGCGCCCAGATTGGTTTATTAATTCTTGCTGAAATGTATTTGTTGAGATATAAGCGTGACCGGCGGTTTGGTAGAATGATCTGAATGAGGCCAGTTTTATCCAAATATTTGGTCAAAATATATTCCGCAAGTTTATCTAAAAAACTAATCATAATATTTTTTCTAGATTAACTGTTTTTTGAAATAATTTTTTCTGCAAGAGCAATATTTTCAGGTCTTCCAACATCCAACCATGTTGTGTCGGAATGATCAAATCCCATAATCAAATGGTTGGATAATAAATTCAGATATACATCAACGATTGAGAATTTTCCTGTTTGATTTATCCATTTAAAAATTTCAGGATTCAATACTTGAATGCCGCTAAAGGCAAGACGTTTGAGGTTTTCTTTCTGATCGGTAATTAATTTTTTTTCTCCAGAAGAAATGTTTTCCCATCCATGCAAACGAAGATTATTGTCAAATAAAAAATAGCGGGAAGTCTTTCTATTTCTTACAGCCAGTGTTGCCAACGCTTTTGATGAAATATGTTGATGATATAATTTTTGCAAGTCAAGCGAAGTGAAAATGTCAACGTTATACACCAGAAAAGGTTTTCCATCATCAAAAAACCATGAAGCATGTTTCAGTCCGCCGCCTGTATCAAGCAATTGGTCGGTTTCATCTGAAATTTGAATGTTAAGATTAAAATTATTTTTTGCCAATAAAAACTCTTTTATCATTTCAGAAAAATGATGCACATTGATGATGATGTCGTTGAAGCCTTGATTGACGAGCTTTTGAATGGCAAGTTCAAGCAATGTTTTTCCATTGATTTCGACCAATGCTTTGGGTTTATTGTCTGTCAAGGGTTTCAGCCGTGTGCCAAGACCGGCGGCAAATATCATTGCTTTCATTCGTTGTTGATTTTTTCAGTTTGTTCGCGGTGAATCAATTCAACAAGAATATTGTATTTTTTTTTCAAATGTTTTGCCAACGCTTCGGCGCAATACACCGAACGATGCTGCCCGCCGGTACATCCGAAGCTCACCATCAGATTGGTGAAGTTTCGTTTTAAGTATGTATCTACAGATTGTTCAACCAATGAAAAAACATTTTTTAAAAAATCACTAACTTCATTTTCTTTTGATAAAAAGTCAATTATCAGTTGGTCTTTACCGGTCAATTGCTTGTATTCATCGTATCTTCCCGGGTTGTGCAAAGCACGACAATCGAAAACAAATCCACCGCCATTGCCACTAAAATCAGAAGGCAAACCTTTTTTGTATGAAAAACTGTAAATGGTAACTTTCAGTTTATCGTTGTGGTTACTAATAAAATTAAGCTCTTCAGAAAGAGTAATTCGGTGAATCACATCAAGAAGCACAGGAATATCAATAGGTAGAGCGATTGTTTTTAGTAATTCAGAAAGATTTTTTAACGCAAAAGGAATACTTAATAAAAAGTGTTCTTTCTTTTCATAAAAACCTCTGAAACCGTATGCTCCCAATGCTTGCAGAATTCTTATCAACACATATCCTCTAAAAAAAGTTTTAAATTTTTCTTGGTTGATTTCCTTGTATTGACTGATAACATTGATATAATGGTCAAGTAACTGATTTCTTATTTCGGGTGAAATATCCGCTTTGGCATCATATAGTAAGGATGCAAGGTCATACTGTAAAGCGCCTTTGCGTCCTCCCTGATAGTCAATGAAAAAAGGTTCGCCTTCATAAAGCATGATATTGCGCGATTGAAAATCACGATATAAAAAATAATTGCAATCTGTTTGAAGCAGAAAATCAGAGAATTTATTAAAATCATCTTCGAGCGCTTGCTCATCAAATGGAATCTTTGCCAGCTTTAGAAAATAATATTTAAAATAATGAAGATCCCAAAGCATGGATTGTTTGTCAAAATTTTTGCGAGGATAACACACGCTATAATCCAAGTCTTTCGCACCTTCCATTTGAAATTTGGGCAATGCTTCAATCATCTTTTTATATACAGAAACAAGTTCTTCGCTGAATCCGTCTGTTTTTCTTTTTTCTGTTAAAAAACTAAACAATGTTTCATCACCTAAATCCTGCAACAGATAAATGTTTTCTTCTGCGTTTTCGCCATATAATTCAGGCACAGGAAGACCTTTGGCTAAAAAATGTTTTGTAAATGATAAAAATGCTGTGTTTTCCTTTATGTCGGAATTGCTGACACCAATTGCAGATTTTGTTTTTCCTGAAATACGGAAATATCTTCTGTCGGAACCGGAGATTGGAAGCGGTGTATAGTGAATTATTTTTTCTTTGCTCCATTGTTCAAACAAAGAAATAAGCTGGTCTTTTACGTTCGTATTCAAATTGGATAATTTTCTTTTGTGCAAATTAAATAAATATTCAATCAGTTGAAAATAACATACAGAAAAAACCTGCCGGAATTCGACAGGTTTTTTTATTTGTTGTCTGTTTTGAGAAATAGTTGTTTTAATAAAGTAATATTATAAAAGGATATCTCAATGAAAATACTCTTTCATTTTAGAAAAGAAACTTTTATCAGAATCAACAGGATTTGGTTTAAAATTGGCTGATTGATGAAGCTTTTCGAGAATGCTTTTTTCTTCTTTTGTAAGATGTTTTGGCATCCAAACATTAATATTTACCAGTAAATCTCCTTTAGAATAAGATTGTATATGTGGCAACCCTTTGCCTCTTAAACGAAGCACTTTACCTGGTTGAGTACCGGGTTCAATTTTTATTTTTGCTTTTCCATCAAGCGTAGGAACTTCAATGCTGGTGCCTAATGTAGCGTCTGGTATGCTGATGAAATGTTCATATAAAAGATTTTGACCATCACGAATCAGTTGTGGATGCTCAATTTCTTCAATCACAATAATCAGATCGCCAGGAACTCCGCCACGTGCACCATCATTGCCTTTGCCAGATACTGAAAGGTGCATTCCATCTTCAACACCAGCCGGAATATCAATGGTAATAACATCTTCTGCTTTAACAACGCCATTTCCCGAACATGCAACACATTTTACAGAAATGATTTCACCTTCACCGCCACAGTGTGGGCAAGGCGATGTGGTTTGCATTTGTCCAAGAAATGTATTCGTTACTCTTGTTACTTGACCTGTTCCATGGCACGTAGAGCATTTGTTGAAAGCCTTGCCATCTTTGGCACCTGTGCCTTTACATTCGGTGCATGAAACAAATTTATTTACTTTGATTTTTTTCTTAACACAATGCGCAATTTCTTCCAACGTTATTTTCACTTTCACTCGAAGATTAGAACCTCTGTTGACTCGTCTGCCTCTGCGCTGACCACCGCCAAACATAGATTCAAAAGGACTTCCGCCACCGCCAAAAGCATCGCCGAAAATATCTCCAAAATGCGAAAAGATATCATTCATGTCCATGCTGTAACCGTTTGTGCCTGCAGCACCACCAACACCGGCATGTCCATACTGGTCGTATCTTTTTCTTTTTTCTGCATTGCTTAAAATGTCATAAGCTTCTGCTGCTTCCTTAAATTTATCTTCAGATTCTTTATTGTCAGGATTTCTATCAGGATGATATTTAAGCGCCAATTGGCGATATGCTTTTTTTAGTTCATCTTCGCTTGCATTCCTTGAAACGCCTAGTATTTCGTAATAATCTTTTTTTGACATTTATTGTTGAATCTTTTTAGTGAGATATATTTTATTAATTAGCAACTATAACTTTTGCATAACGAATTACTTTTTCGTTCAGATAATAACCCTTTTCAGTTACTACAGCTACTTTGCCTTTGTCTTCTTCTTTCGTTGAAGGAATTTGTGTGATTGCTTCTTGTAAATCAGGATTGAAAGGTTCTCCAAGACATTTCATTTCCTGCAACCCTTTTTGTTCAAGTATAGAAAGCAGTTTGGTGTAAATCAACTTTTCACCTTCTTTCAGTGCAACAATATCATCCGTGTTTTCCATTAATGTGATGGCTCTTTCAAAATCATCAACAATAGGTAGAATAGCACAAACTATTTCTTCCGAAGCATTTTTAATTAGTTCAAATTTTTCTTTAATCGTTCTTTTTCGGTAATTGTCAAACTCTGAATACAACCGGAGAAATTTATCATGTTGTTCTTTTAACTTAATATCAAGTTCAATAATTTTTGATTCAAGTTCTTTTTCTTTGGAATGTTTTTTTCCGAATTTCAATTTCTTTTCATCTTTCTTTTCATGCTCAATATTTTCAGTATTATCAATACTTGCAGATGTGTCGGATGCTTTTTCGTTTTCAGAAATATTTAATTCATCTTTTTCAATATCATTATCTTTTTCACTTTTTTCCATAGTATCATTCTATCTATTAATGTCTTTGAGAGTTATCAAATAATTTGCCACAATCCACAAATGGACAAATTGGCATAATTAAATTTTTAATATTATTTTCTAATTATTTCTGCTCCCAGTTTATTCAAACGACTGTCAATATTCTGGTATCCTCTGTCAATCTGCTCAATGTTGTTTATCACGCTTTTCCCTTCTGCTGAAAGGGCTGCAATCAACAATGCAACACCGGCGCGAATATCAGGAGATGTCATTTGAATTCCGCGAAGCGGATGATGTTTATCAAGACCAATCACAGTGGCACGATGAGGATCGCAAAGAATAATTTGTGCGCCCATATCAATGAGTTTGTCAACAAAAAACAAACGGCTTTCAAACATTTTCTGATGAACAAGCACACTACCTTTTGCCTGCGTAGCAACCACCAATACAATACTTAATAAATCTGGTGTAAAGCCAGGCCAGATAGCGTCAGCAACAGTAAGAATAGAACCATCTATGAAAGCTTCAATTTCATAATGATCTTGCGATGGAATAAAAATATCATCTCCACGTCTTTCAAATTGAATGCCTAAACGTTTGAAAATATTTGGTATAATGCCAAGATGTTCGTAAGCAACATTTTTAATGGTGATTTCAGAAGCTGTCATCGCTGCCAAGCCAATAAAACTGCCTACTTCAATCATATCAGGTAAAAGTGTATGTTTGCAACCACCTAATTGTTCAACTCCTTGAATAGTTAAAAGGTTTGACCCTACACCTGAAATTTTCGCCCCCATGTTATTGAGCATTCGGCAAAGCTGCTGAACATAAGGTTCACAGGCTGCATTGAAAATTGTTGTAGTGCCTTTTGCAAGTGTAGCAGCCATTACAATATTCGCTGTTGCAGTCACAGATGCTTCTTCAAGAAGCATATAAGTTCCTTTCAGTTGTTTGGCAGTGATATGATAGGAGTGATCTTTTTCATCATAATGAAATTCAGCGCCGAGTTTTTGTAATCCGATAAAGTGCGTGTCAAGTCTGCGTCTTCCGATTTTATCACCACCGGGTTGAGGAATAAACCCTTTACCAAAACGAGCTACCAGCGGTCCAATGATCATGATTGATCCTCGTAAACCGGAAGCTTGTGCTTTGAAATCTTCTGTGTGAAGATAATCGAGATTAATATTTATTGATTGAAAAGTAAACGTTCCTTCGCCAATTTTTTCTATCTGAACACCAAGTGCAGCAAGGAGTTCGATTAGTTTATTCACATCCCTGATTTCAGGAATATTGGAGATTGTTATTTTTTCGGAAGTAAGAAGTGTAGTGCAAATAACTTGCAACGCTTCATTTTTAGCGCCTTGTGGAGTAATTTCTCCTTTTAATTTTTTACCGCCTGTTATTTCAAATAAACCCATAGCTACAGTTTATATTCAGTGTTCCTGTCTATTTTGATTTATATATTTTTATTTTTAATTATATCCGTTATAATTTTTTTTGTTGTTATCGTTGATCTTGGTGTTTCGGTTGTTTCTGCTGTTGTTATTGTTGTTTGACGGATTATTTTGCAACTGAATTCTTTTTCTTTTATTGTTATTATTGTTGTTTCTGGCAAGAATATCCTGTGTTCTGTGCAACGTATCATTTGCATTCAGTTTTAGTTTACCATCAGACAAAATAGACAAATGTTCTGAAATCACATCATCATCAACAGCTTCACGATTCCAATTGAGATATGATTTTTTCAAATGATTTGCAATGGTCTTTATCAACGCATCTTTTTCCGGACCATCTTCATACGTTGTTGCTTTTTGAATAATCATTTCAATATTATGACCGTAATGGCGGAAAGGTATATTTCTGTAAGGATAAGATACTTTATCCGGTTTTGAAGTCAATACACTTGCCGGTGGAATTGGATAAGGAGAATCAACATCAAGTTTGAAATCAGAGATTAAAAAAAGATGATCCCAAAGTTTATGTTTATAATCTGAATATTCTTTGAATTGTGGATTAAGTTGCCCCATGATAGTGACAATTTCTTTGGCAACTTTGCATCTTTTTTCACGATCTTCAATCGTTAATGCATAATTTACCATGATCTGAATGTGCCTTCCGTATTCGGCGAGATTGAGTTTCGTTCTGATTGTATTGTATTCCATTGAAAAATTTAATTATGTAAGTTTAAATATGTGATGTAATCTATTATTTGTAGCAGTACTATTTTTGATAATTTATTATCGCAATGTTATTCGAATAAATTTTGATTCAAGCAAAACAGGGATGGTAATGAAAACAAGGATACTAAATTCTTTGCAAATATATGAAATTTTATTATTTCAAAATTTTAAGTCGTGCAAATTTTAATAAAAGCTGTTTTTGTCCTGCTGTTTTAAATAATACAGTTGCCTTGATATTTGAACCTGCTCCTTCAATTTGAGTAATCTTTCCAATACCGAAGCGTTCATGCTCAACCTCAATACCAACAGCTAATTCAGAATTTAAATTGTCAGTTTCAGTATCGGTTGATTTTTCAGTGGTATTGACTTTTTTCAGTTTCCCTTTTTTAATTTTTTCATTAAAAACAGAATTCTGAAATAGCTGACTATCTTCTTCTGAATGGTTATTGATAGGTTTGTATGCTTTTTTAATTCGAGACATGTCAAGATATTCGGGATCAATTTCTTCAATAAAACGGCTCGGTTCGCAGAAGGTCAGATTGCCCCATCTGTAGCGATTTTCAGCATACGAAAGAAATACTTGATTTTGCGCTCTGGTCACTGCAACATAAAACAAACGTCGTTCTTCTTCAAGGTCTTCGCGGTTTGTAATTGTTTGCATAGATGGAAATAAATTTTCTTCCAACCCTGAAATATAAACATAAGGAAATTCAAGTCCTTTGGCTGAATGTATTGTCATCAGAGAAACCTTGTCCATATTGTCTTTGTCATCTTCATCAGCATCAGTGAGTAAAGCAATATCCTTCATGAAAACGTCCAGTGTGCGCAATTCGTTTTCTTTCGGCTCTAGTTCGTTTTCATTTTCTATTTCTTCTTCAGTAAATTCTTTAATTGCATTCAACAATTCTTCAATGTTTTCAAAGCGACTGACACCTTCATTTGATTTATCATCATACAAATCTTTCAGCAATCCTGATGAGTTTGCAATAAGTTTTGCTAGTTCATACGCATCTTTTGTTTGCAGCTGAACTGAAAAACTTTTTATCATTGTAATAAAATCTGAAATTTTATTTTTTGTTCCCTGATGAATATCTATTTTGTAAAGTTCAGAATGATTTAGAATTTCCCAAATACTCACATTGTTTTCAGACGCAAGAACAGTCAGCTTATTCAGCGTTGTATCGCCAATTCCTCTTTGCGGATAATTTATAATTCTCAACAACGCTTGTTCATCCTGATTGTTGTTGGTCAGTTGAAAATAGGCAAGAAGATCTTTAATCTCTTTTCGTTTGTAAAATGAAAGTCCTCCATAGATTCTGTAAGGAATATTCAATCTTCGCAATGCTTCTTCCAATGAGCGAGATTGAGCATTTGTGCGGTAAAGAATTGCAAAATGACTGTGCGGCAATTGATGATTCATCTTAGTTTCAAAAATAGAATCAGCAATGATTCTGCCTTCATCGCCATCAGAAGCTGCTTTGAATATCTTGATTTTATTGCCTTCTGCATTCTCCGTCCAAATTTCTTTGTATAGTTGCTTTTTGTTTTTTGCAATGATGCTGTTTGCGGCATTCACAATATTGCCTGTTGATCGGTAATTTTGTTCCAACTTAAAAATATTTACATCAGGGTAATCACTTTTTAAACTGAGAATATTTTCAATATTAGCGCCTCTAAAACCATAGATACTTTGCGCATCATCGCCCACAACGCAGATGTTTTCATTATCTGCGGCTAATTTTTTAAGTATTAAATATTGTACGTGATTTGTATCCTGATACTCATCCACCAAAATATATTTAAATAATTTTTGATATTTGTATAAAGCTTCAGGATTTGTATGAAGTAGCAAATACGTGTTAAACAACAAATCATCAAAGTCCATTGCTGCAGACTTACGCAAACGCTGCGAGTAGATGGAATATATTTCTCCAAGCCTTGGTTTCATTGAAGCTTGGTCTTGTGTTTGAATGTCTGGTTCTATATTGTATCTGGCAGCATCAATCAAACTTGTCTTCGCGGCTGATATGCGCTGGAGAACATGTCCTGTCTGATAAATTTTATCATTTAGTTCGAGTTCTTTAATGATTGAACGAATCAATTTTTTTGAATCTTCTGTATCATAAATACTAAAGTTTGCAGGATAACCAATCTTTTCGCTTTCTATTCTTAATATTCGAGAAAAGACTGAATGAAAAGTTCCCATCCACACGCTGCGAGCTTCTGTGCCAACAAGTTTTTCAATTCGTTCTTTCATTTCTCTCGCCGCTTTATTTGTAAAAGTGAGCGAAAGAATATTGAATGGATCAACGCCTTGTTTAAGTAAGTATGCAATACGATAAGTCAGCACTCTTGTTTTGCCTGAACCGGCTCCTGCCAAAACCAGCACTGGTCCTGAGATACATTTAACTGCATTCTGTTGAGCTTCGTTCAAATCTTCTAATATATTCACTGAATGTTTTTGCAATGGTATCCTTAAATTTAATTATGGGAGTTAAGAAAAATAGACTTCAAAATTACAATTTAAAGTTAAGCCTATGATTTTCATTTTTGTGAAATTTATTAACAGCGCCCGATAAAATTATTCTATTCACATTTGATAAAATCGCTTTTTAACATATTCTTTCTTGCATATGATTAAAATATCAATTTATTTATACTAAAAATAATAAATCTTTTTTCAGGAAATAAATTCCATTTTTTGGAATCTGTTGATTTTATTTTATTTTATAATGTATTGATTTGTATTTGGTTAATTGTTTTTTGTTAAATAGGTATTATTGTTGTTATTGTTAAAGTTAAAGAAATGAATGGTTTTATATTTATTAACAATCAAATATTTAGCATCTTAATTCCTTATATCTATAATTGTGAATTATTAAACATAGTTTCGCCATTGAATAAAAATAACATTAAAAACAGCATTATGAAAAAAACATTATTTTTAATAGTATTAATTTTTACAGTTGTCAGTTTAAATATTAAAATATTTGCACAAAACTGTTCAGTGAATGCGGGTGTTAACCAATCAATATGTGCGAGTGGTACATTGACATTGGGAGCTGTAACTACTGGATTGTATGCCTCTGGAGCTTCTGGAACTCCTACATGGTCTCAAATCAGTGGTCCTTCTGTAAGCATTACAAATCCAACATCTCTTACAACAAATGTAACAGGTTTTTTAGGAAATTATAATTATGTTTTTATGATATCAGTTACATGTGCGGATGGTTCATATATTTTAGATACTGTAAAATATACAGTAAAACCTGTAACTATTGCTAATGCTGGTTCTGCGCAAATAGTATGTCCGACAGGTGGTCCATTCCACATGGCGGGAAATTCTCCTGGAACAGGTGAAACTGGTGCTTGGTCTGTACAAGGAACAAATTACGGTGTATCGGTGACAACAGCTGCTTCTGCAACCAGTGCATTTACACTTACAACTACTAAATCCGGAGCGCAAACTGAAAGATGGACAATCACAAACTCTAATGGATGCAGTTCATACAGTGATGTGGTGATTACGAATAAAGGTGGTGTCAGTGTGGTTTCAGCAGGTACAAATCAAAATTTATCAAATTGTTATAGTTATACAACATCAGCAACTTTAGCTGGAAGTTATGCAGGTGATGGAACTGGAGGACAAGGTGGTTTATGGACAGCTATTACAGGGCCAAGTACTCCAACAATTACTACTCCAACATCAAATACTTCTGGGATTTCGAATTTAATTCCTGGAACATATAAGCTTAGATGGACGGCTACTGGAAGTTGCGTGAATGGATCGAGTGATGTTCAAATTACAGTTCCTACTCCGGTTGGTTCGGTGACTTCAGCTTCAGCAAGTGGTCAAACTTTTTGTGATACAAGAACTTTAGCTGTATTATCTGGAAACCTTCCTTCGTTTACAGGTGAAACAGTAACTTGGGCGAAAACTGCTGGTAATAGTTCTATTGCAATTTCAAATTCGTCTGTTAATGTAACTGATGTAACAGGTTTAACATCTTCACCCACACCTACATTTTCTTATACAATAACAAATCCGACGACAGGATGTTTTTCTTCTAAAACAGGAGTTGCAATTTCTTATGTTACTGCACCATCAATAACACTAACTTCTGTACAAAATATGATATTAGCTGTTGATGCTACAACAGCAACTGTAACGTATACAACCAGTGGTGGTAGTACTTTTCAATATGCACAAGTGAGTAATCCTTCTGGTGTTGTGGCTTCTCCGGTGTATTCTAATGCGGGAGCTTCCTCTCAATTAATTTCGGGACTTACCAGTTCGGGTAAATATGTTTATCGTTTTTGGAGATATACAAATGGTGGTATAGGTGGTTGTGGAGAAGCATTGGTTGATGTAAATATTTATGTTTCAAAAACGCCTACAGCATCTAATGCCGGCTCTAAGCAAGTTCTTGCTTGTAATATAACTTCTACTGCTTTAGCAGGAAATATACCAGCAGTTGGAACAGGAAAATGGTATCAGTTAAGTGGACCCAATACAGCATCTATTGCAAATTCTTCTTTAAATACGTCAGGTATTTCAGGTTTAACAAATGGGAAATATACGTTTAGATGGTCAATTACTTGTGGTGTTAATAGCCCAACAAATTATGCAGATGTAAATGTAACTGTTGCTAAAACAACTCCTACGACTGCGAATGCAGGTTCTCCAGCAACAGTTTGTTATAATACACCCGTCCAATTACAAGGAAACGCTACACAATTAAATGAAACAGGAACATGGTCTGTTTCGCCAAGCGCAGGTGTTTCTTTTAATAATGTTAACTCACCAACAGCAATTGTTTCAGGAATGGCAGCTTCTACAGCTTATACATTCACATGGACTATTGCCAATGCGTGTAATACGAGTTCAAGTTCAGTAGTTTTAACTACAACCGGAACACAAGGACCTGTAAAGGCAAATGCAGGTGTTGACCAATGTAAAACTTCAGGAACAACATCAATTACTTTAGCCGGAAATAATCCTAGTGGATTGGGAACCGGCACATGGACAAAATTATCAGGACCGGCTTGTACAATTACAAATTCAAGTTTGTATAATTCAACAGTTACCGGAATGACAAATGGAACCTATTATTTTGGTTGGGCAATAAATTATAATGGATGTACGGGAAGTATTCCTGATACAATGGTTGTAACAATATCTGCGGCTGCTACTACTTCAAATGCCGGATCTGCACAAACAATATGTAGTAATTCCGCTACAATGGCTGCAAATACTCCATCTGTTGGAATCGGCTCATGGAGGTTTATGACAGGCCCAAGTGTTCCAATAATTACAGATACAACTTCTGCTACAACAACAGTTACAGGTTTAACAGATGGCACATATGATTTAAGATGGACAATTTCAAATGGTGTTTGTGCCAGCAATTTCACAGAAGTTTTACTGAATATTGGAACTGCGCCAACAACAGCCAGTGCAGGTGCAAATCAAAATATTTGTTCTCCAACTACAACCGCTACGCTTGCAGGAAATACCATAACTGTAGGATCTGGTGTATGGAGTGTAGTTTCAGGACCTAATAATCCAACTTTTTCAAATATAACTTCTCCAACATCTTCCGTTTCAGGGATGCAAATGGGAACTTATACATTCAGATGGTCATCACAAAACGGACCATATTGCGCTGCAACTACAAGTGATATGCAATTGACTTATGCCGTTACTGCTACAACCTTAACTACACAAAATCTTTGTAATCAGACAACTTCAACACTTGCCGGGTTGCCTGCTACAAGTATTGGCACATGGACTTGGGTGAGTGGTACAAATACCCCAACAATAACAAATAATGGAGGTAGTATTGCAAATGTAGATGGAATGATAGTAGGTGCTTATGTTTTTCAATATACTATTAATGATGGGCATTGTGGTTCTTCAAGTAAAACAATAACAATAAATAATAATGCACAACCAACAGCAGCAAATGCAGGTGGAGATCAGCAAGCATGTAATGCGGCAAATGTTTCTATCGTTGGGAATACACCAACAGTAGGAACTGGTAAATGGAGTTTAATTTCAGGTTCTGGATCTTTTGGAAATGTAAATAATGCGAGTACAACTTTTACAGGTACTGGCAGTTCGATTTTACAATGGACTGTTACAAATGGAACGGGTTGTACAACTGCTGATCAAATTCGTATTGATAATTATGCTTTGCCAACAACAGCTATTGCTGGTAGCAAACAAAATATTTGTGGGTTTTCAACTTCATTTGCTGGCAACACGCCAACCACAGGAGTTGGTAATTGGGCATTAGTTAGTAAACCAAGCGGAGCAAGCGATCCGGTAATTACAGCGCCGATTTCACCAACTAGTAGCGTGTCATTTACAAACATTGGAACATATATTTTTAGTTGGACTATATCAAACGGGATTTGTACCTCAAGTACAAAAAATGATACTATAGTCATTAACGGAAATCCACCAACAACACCTATTGCCGGTTCACCACAAAGCCTTTGTAATGTGACATCTACTAATCTTGCTGGAAATGTTATTTCTCCAGGATTAGGGACATGGTCGAAAGTGAGTGGCCCAAATACTGATACAATTGCTGATGTTAACAGTCCTACATCTAATATCAGAGGATTAATTCCAGGTGTATATGATTTCAGATGGACTGCTACTAACGGTTCTTGTCCATCATATTATGATGATGTTTTAATAACAATTTACGCACCTCCTACAACATCAATTGCAGGAACAGATCAAACAGTGTGTAATTATACAACGATTAATTTAGCCGGAAATACTCCATCAAATGGGACTGGACTTTGGTCGCAAATATCAGGGCCAAATACTGCAACATTTAGTGATGCAACATCTCCTACAGCTACTTTATTAGGAACAATAGTTGGAACGTATCAATTGCAATGGACGATAACAAATACAGGTGGATGTTCTCCAAGTACAAGTACTGTTAATATTACAATTAATGATTTGCCTTCGCTTTCTGTTCCTGGTATTTCTCAAGATGTATGTAATTTAACAAGTGTTACTTTAGCCGGAAATACACCAAGTGTAGGAACAGGAACATGGACATTAGTCAGTGGGCCAAACACGCCAACAATCACATCTCCAGACAGCGCTAATTCAAGTGTTACAAGTTTAATTAATGGCACATATATTTTTAGATGGACAATTGCAAATGGTTTATGTACTTCAAGCAATACAACACAAGTACAGAATGATGCTCCGGCAACAGTTGCAAATGCAGGTATTGCACAAAGTTTCTGTAGTCTTACATCAGCAACTATGGCTGCAAATACTGCAACTTCAGGTACAGGTGCTTGGACTAAAGTGAGTGGCGCTGGTTCTCCGGTAATAACAACACCAAGTTCCCCAACTACGACAATTACTGGATTGTCAACAGGTACCTATATATATAAATGGACAATTACCAATGGTGCTTGTACTTCAAATAATAATGTAACAATTACAAATTTCTCAAATCCTACAGTAACTGCTGGTGGCGGCACAATCTGTACAGGTTCTTCACAGAACATTACAGCCAGTGGCGCAACGTCGTATGCATGGAGTAATAGTTTAGGTAGTGGAAATACTAAGACAGTCAGTCCAACCACATCAACTACTTATATAGTCACCGGCACAGATGGTAATAATTGCAACAATACAGCCAATGCAGTTGTTACAGTAAATTCATTACCAACAGTGACTACAGGTGGAGGAACTATTTGTATAGGGTTATCTCAAAATATTACAGCTAGTGGTGCAACGTCGTATGCATGGAGCAATAGTTTAGGCAGTGGGAATACCAAGACAGTCAGCCCAACGACATCAACAACTTATACAGTCACCGGTACAGATGGCAATAATTGTAGCAATACAGCCAACGCAATTGTTACAGTAAATACTTTACCAACAATCACTGCTGGTGGTGGTACAATTTGTACAGGTACTTCACAGAATATTACAGCTAGTGGCGCAACGTCGTATGCGTGGAGTAATAGTTTAGGCAGTGGCAATACCAAGACAGTCAGTCCAACCACTTCAACAACATATGCCGTCACCGGCACAGATGGCAATGGATGTAGTAATACTGCAAATGCAATAGTTACAGTTAATTCAAACCCAACTGTATCAGCAGGTGGTGGCACAATTTGTTCAGGCACATCACAAAATATCACAGCAGGTGGCGCTTCTACATATGCATGGAGCAATAGCTTAGGCAGTGGTAATACCAAGACAGTCAGCCCAACGACATCAACAACTTATACAGTTACCGGTACAGATGGCAATAATTGTAGCAATACAGCCAACGCAATTGTTACAGTAAATTCATTACCAACAGTGACCTCAGGTGGCGGTACAATCTGTATAGGTACTTCACAGAACATTACAGCCAGTGGCGCAACATCGTATGCATGGAGCAATAGTTTAGGCAGTGGTAATACCAAGACAGTCAGTCCAACGACATCAATTACTTATACAGTTACCGGTACAGATGGTAATAATTGCAGCAACACAGCCAATGCAGTTGTAACAGTAAACTCATTACCAACAGTAACAACAGGTGGCGGTTCAATTTGTTTAGGTGCATCAAAGAATATTACAGCCAGTGGTGCAACTACTTATGCATGGAGTAATAGTTTAGGTAGTGGCAATACCAAGACAGTCAGTCCAACGACTTCAACTACTTATTTAGTAAGCGGTACAGATGATAATAATTGTAGTAATACAGCCAATGCTGTTGTTACAGTTAATTCCAATCCTACAGCTAATGCAGGAAAGAAACAAATCACTTGTCCAGGAGTTAGCTTAACAATAAATGCAACAGGAGGTGAAACATATTCTTGGAGTCATGGCAGTAATTCTGCTTCAGCAGTAGTAACTCCTACAGCAACTTCTACTTATACTGTTACAGTTTCAACTTCTACTAATTGTACTGCAACAAGCAGCGTAGTAGTTATTGTAGCAACAACATTATACAGCAATAATACAGGAAGTTGGGATATGGATAATAATTGGGATGCTACTGTTACACCTGCGCCATGTAATGATGTAATCATTAGTAGTAGTCATATTGTAAACTTAGCTAATTTAGCTGGTCGTTGCAAGAATCTAACGGTATTGGGGACTCTGAATATTGATGGAACTTCGTCAATCACAAGTGCAGGAAAAATAATTAATGGCAGTACGGGAATAATAAATATAACAGGCAGTATTAGTGCTGCATCTTATGATTTTACAGCGCCAGGTAATACGGTTGTTTACAACAATACTACTGTAGATCAAGCAGTCATCCCTGTAAAATATCATCATTTAAACATTCAAAATTCAGGCCATACAGCCACAATGACCAGTAATGACACAGTAAATGGAAATTTAACTATTTCAGGAGCATTGCAAAGCACCAACCAAAATTTATTTGTTGCTGGAGATTTTACTAATAATGGGGACTTTACACATAATAATGGGAAAGTTGTTTTTAATGGAAACACCAATTACAATGGATCATCTACTACTACTTTTAACAAAGTAGATGTGACAGCTGGCAAACTATTAACTATACAAGCTGGTGGTAAAACAATGCGAGTTTCTAATGTAATCAGATTATTAGCAACTGGTTCTCATAACATGGGACAATTAGCTATTGCAGATAATACTTCACAATTGACAGGAACAGGAAGCAATGATTCCGTTTATGTACAAGTGTATGACACATTGGATAACTGGCATTATATATCTGCACCAATAGATTCTAACTATATGGGAGCTATGTGTTATAAATATTTTTATGGTAAATTATATACAGAGTCAAAAGGTATTTATGAATGGTATGATGGAAAGTTTCCATTGATAGCTGGTAGAGGATTTACTATTAGATGGAACTCAACATATGTAGATCCAATTACAAATAAACCTATTCGTCCGGCAGATCGTTTAGTAACTATTCCTGCGAAAATTTCAAAACTTCATACTGGTACGATTACTTATCCAGTTACAAACACTTCAGGTAAAGGTGATGGTTGGAATTTGGTTGGAAATCCATATCCTTGTGCCATAGACATGGATGCAGCGAATGGTTGGCTCAATACCAATATTGATCCAACGGTTTATGTTTATGATTCACAACATCAAAGTTATACAACATACAATCTAACAACACATATAGGCACAAATGGAGGTATACGCTATATCCCTTCGATGCAGGGTCTTTATGTGCATTGTACAGCCAATGGCGTATGGAGTATGGATAACAGAGTGCGTGTAGCATATAATCAACCATTCTGGAAGGGAGAAGAAATCAGTACTTCAAATATTAATCAAGTACGATTATTAATCAAAGGAAATAATTTTTTCGATGAAAGTGTGATAGCCTTTGCAAATGAGGCAACCAATGGATTTGATGCGATGATAGATGCGTATAAATTATTTAGTCCAGAAGAAAATGTTCCACAGATAAACACTAAAACATTGGAAAATAATTCAGTAAAAGTTGCATTGAATAATTTGCCGATTTTAAAAATGTATAATTCAACTGTACCAGTTGAAATTACAACAGGTGTAGCTGGCAAATATACAATTTTGGCAAATAATTTAACTATTGATCCAGCAGTTGATGTAACGTTGGAAGACTTGAAAACAAAGACATTTACAGACCTTCGTTCATCAAGCTATACATTTACGACAGATGCTGTATCAAGCGAAAACCGCTTCAATGTTCTGTTTGGTGCACGCCCAACAACTATCAAAGAAATAAATACTGAAAACATCAGTATTTATGGAGATCACAAACAGATTGTTATAAAAAATAATTCAGGTTCAACAGAAAAAAGTTTGGTAACTGTTTATGATATATTAGGTAAACAGATTATAGAAAAGAATTTGGAACCAAATACAACTTCCATAATAGACATGAATCCAAGCAATGCTCAATCCATTTATTTTGTTAAGATGACAACAGAAAATAAAACATTCACAAAGAAAATTTGTATTACTCGATAAATACAAGTTTACAATAATAAAAAAAAGCCTTGTTCAGCTATGAACAAGGCTTTTTTTATACTACAAATTAAAATAATAGAAAGTGTCGTACAACTTAATAGAATATTTTTAATTGTTCAAGATTTCAGATAACATCGTCGATTGATTTGTCTAAATGAAAGTTTTTTTGAATTGTTATATACGATTCTGTTTAAGGAACGTTTAATAAAACTAATTTCAAAAAATATCTGCTATTTAATAATAATTGATTTTATTCCAATAACGCATTCTGATCATACATATGTTTTAGAAAAGCAACAAAATCATTTTTCTTATCAGAGTTCATCCAATCAATTGCTGCTTTCGGATGTTCGTTTAAAGCGCCAGTAATTAGATAAGGAATATGATAACCCCAATCAATCTGTTTCTGCATTGGGATTAGATGATTTTGAATAGCATCAAGAATAGGCAGCAAGCGGTATTTAGGATTCTTCAAGAAAGAAATAAGTATTTCCAACGGACAGTTTCCGGCACCTCTGCCCATACCGAGAATCGTTGCATCAAGCATATCGCAACCTTCAATAATAGCTGTAACAGTATTTGAAAAAGCCAACTGCATATTATTGTGTGCGTGGATTCCTATGGTTTTCCCAGGCAAAGCATTTTTATATCTTCTAACAAAGTCTTGAATCTGTTCATGATAAAGACTTCCAAAACTATCAACTAAATAGAAAATTGGAACTCGTGATTTTGCAATATCATTTAAAGCTTCATCCAGATCTCGTTCAGTCACTTTTGAAACTGACATCAGATTGATTGTTACTTCATATCCTTTATCCAAGCAATGTTCAGCATGTTGAATCGCTTTATCAATTTGATGAACATAACATGCAACGCGAGTCATGTCAATAATACTATCTTGTTTTTTAGGTATATCTTTCAGTTCAATTCTGCCAATATCAACCATTACAGAGAGTTTTGTATTGGTTTTATTATCGCCAACTATGCGTCTGATATCTTTTTCGTCACAAAATTTCCAAGGACCATTTTCTTTTCTGGAGAAAATTTTATCACTGCTTTTATAGCCAATCTCCATATAGTCAACACCGGCTTCAACGCATGATTGATAAACGCCTTTGACAAATTCATCAGAAAATTGCCAGTTGTTCATTAGTCCGCCATCTCTGACTGTACAATCCATGATTTTAATATCTTTTCTATACATACAATTTTTCTATTTATATTAATTTGATTTTATTTGAATTGTTATTTTTTTTGAGATAGCAATTTCATTTCTTCATCTATAAAATAATTCATCAGTTGTCTGTAAATTTTTTCAATAATATCAGGGTTTAAATTTTTTTCTTCAGCGATTTTTCTGTTTTTGGCAATCACTTCATCATATCTTTTTTGCGCAACTATTTCTTCCTGATTCGTTTTAAATCGTACAATTTCTTTTACGTAACCAAATCTTAATGCAAAAAGATTGATGATTTCTCTGTCAATTGAATCAATCTCATTTCTTATTTCGTCAATATTTTCGCACGTTTCAGGTGATTTCATTTGTAATAAATTTTTATTTAAAAAAGAGTTTAACAAGTTCTTCCCGGATAAACTTTTAAAGCTTCTTCAAGGCATTTCATTGCTTTTTTAAGGTCATTGGTATTTAACACATAAGCAATACGAATTTCATTTAATCCTTTTCCTTTTGTAGAATAGAAACCGGTTGCAGGAGCAAACATAACGGTTTCATTCTTATAATTAAATTTTTCAAGCATCCATTGGCAAAATTTATCTGAATCATCAATCGGAAGCCTTGCTACTACATAAAATGCACCAGATGGTTTCGGACAAAAAGCTCCATTAATTTTATTAATGGATTCAACAATAACATTTCTTCTTTTAATATATTCTTTAAGAACTTTATCAAAATAACTTTTTGGTGTATCTATGGCAGCTTCTCCAAAAACCTGCGCAAACGTTGGAGGACTCAAGCGTGCTTGTCCAAATTTTAATATTGTTTGAATAAGTTTTTTATTTCTTGAAATAATAGTGCCAAGCCTGACGCCACAAGCGCTATAGCGTTTTGAAAGAGAATCTATAATGATGAGATTGTCTTCGATGCCTTTCAGAAATAAGGCTGAATAATGTTCTTTGCCATCATAACAGAAATCACGATAAACCTCATCAACAAATAAAAACAGGTTGTGTTTAATAACAATATCTCTTAAAGATTCAAGCTCTTCTTTTGAATAAAGATAACCTGTAGGATTATTCGGATTGCAAATGATAATTGCTTTTGTTTTTGGAGTAATTAATTTTTCAAAATCAGAAATAGGTGGCAAAGCAAATCCATTTTCTATTTCTGAAGGAATTGTTTTTAACGTAACATTAGCTTCAACAGCAAATCCATTGATATTTGCATAGAATGGTTCAGGTATAATTACTTCATCTCCGTTATCCATACAGCTCATCATGCCAAACACAAATGCTTCGGAAGCGCCTGTGGTTACCATTATATCGTCAATATCTAAAGATATATTCAGTCGTTTGTAATATTCAATTACTTTTTCTCTGTATGAAAGAATACCCGCAGAATGGCTATATTCCACAATGTGAAATTCTGTCTGTTGCAGTTTTTTTAAAGCGTCAATCGGTGTTTCAATATCCGGTTGTCCGATATTGAGATGATATACTTTAATACCTTTTTTTTTAGCTTCTTCAGCAAAAGGAACAAGTTTACGGATTGGGGATTCTGGCATGAGAGTCCCTCTATTAGCTATTTTTGGCATTTTGAAAAATAAAAAGTCCTGATAATTTTATATCAGGACAAATTTACTAAAAAAAATAATATTCGGAATTTTATTTATCTTGCAAATGGAGCACCATCATTTGTGATAGGTTTAAATGGTCCATTATTACCTGGTACATCTTGTACTATTCCTTTGATGTGAAGAACTACAGGAGTGTTTTTAGCATTTGAAGTAACAGTAATATTTTTTTCAAATGCTCCAACTCGAGTGGTATTATAAGTAACTTTGATAACACCTTCTTTCCCTGGCATCACAGGTTCTTTAGTCCATGAAGGAACAGTACACCCACAAGAAGCATGAACATCAGTAAGAATCAATGGCTCATTGCCATTGTTTACAAATCTGAATTCGCAATCCCCATTAGCTCCTTTAATTATTGTTCCGTAATTATAATCTTGATAAGTGAATTTTATTTCAGTTGAACTTGTAGAATTGGATTTGTCCTGTGCCTTCGCTTGATGTATTGCAAGTGTAAATAGAAAAGTACAAATAATATAAAATATTTTTTTCATTTTATATATTAAAGATTATTATCGATTATTTCTTTTCTGGAACAGCTGGTGTTTGAGGAGTAGCAGCTGGAGTATCTAAAACATTTCCTTTAATTTTAAGCACGATAGGAGAATTTTTAGCATTTGAAGTTACAGTAACTGTTTTTTCAAAAGCGCCTACGCGATTAGTAGCATAATGAACTTTGATAGTTCCTTTTTTACCAGGAAGAATAGGTTCTTTTGTCCAAGTTGGAACTGTACATCCGCATGAACCTTGGCAATTAGTAATGATTATAGGTTCTTTGCCTGTGTTTTTAAATTCAAATTCACAGTCTCCGTTTGCATCTTTATTGATTGTTCCATAATCATGTTCTAGATTTTTAAATGTCATCTCAGCAGTACTTGTTGTTTGTGTTGTTTGAGCTGGCTGATCTGCATTCTGTGCTTTAATTTGAGAAAAAAACGAGCAAAGAAGCATTGTGCAGATGATTGAAATAGTTTTTTTCATAATGTTAAGGATTTAGTTTTTTTTATATTTATATTTAATAATAAGGTTGAAAAGCAAAAATACAAAATTTGTGCCAATAACAATTTCTAGTTTTTAATTTAATTCTTTCCAGACCAAAGCGCTTGAACCAAGAACAGCCGCCTTCGCACCATCTAGTTTTGATAATACGAGTTTAGTTTTATGTTGAAATATTTTTAATACATTTTCTTGCATATATTTATTGGTAGGTTCAAGAATTAAATTTCCAGCTTGAGCAAGTCCTCCGAAAAGGAAAATTGCCTCAGGACTTGTGTAGGCAATAGAATTAGCAAGACATTTACCTAGAATCATTCCTGTAAATTCAAATGCTTGATTAGCGATTTTATCTCCTTTGATGGCAGCGTTATAAATTTTTTTGGATGAAAGATCATTAAAAGATATAGATCTCAAAATACTTTCTTCTCTTGAATTTGCAAGTAATTCAAACACGGTGCGAACAATTCCGGTTGCAGAAGCATACGTTTCAAGACATCCTTTTTTGCCGCATCCGCATTCGCGACCATTTTCAATAACTGTCACATGACCTACTTCTCCTGCAAATCCATCATGTCCGTAAATTAATTTACCGTTAGCTACAATTCCACTGCCAGTGCCTGTTCCAAGAGTAATCATGATAAAATCATTCATTCCTTTGGCTCCACCATAAATCATTTCACCGATTGCAGCTGCATTTGCGTCATTGGTGAGATATGTAGGCACATCCAAATGTTTTTTTGATGCTTCAACTATATTTACAACACCTTTCCATTCAAGATTTGGAGCAAATTCAATAGTGCCTTTGTAAAAGTTACCATTAGGCGCACCAATTCCCATTCCTTTAATATCTACTTGTTCTTCCAAATTTGAAACTGATTCTTTGATTTTAAGATGTAAAACTTTCATAAAATCATTAATATCAGAATATCCTCTTGTAGGAATTGAAGTGTCAAAAAGACAATTTCCATCTTTGTCAATAATTCCGATAACAGTATTTGTACCACCAATGTCAACACCTATTGCAACAGCTTTCATAAAATATAGATTTAATTTTTTTATAAATTTTTAAGATATTTAATTTTACAAATGTATAAAAAAATCAAAAAGTTTCTTAATTCAGAATAATTTCATTTTATCAATAGGTTAAAAAATTTATTTTTTGTTAAAATGATTTTGAAAAATATTATACAAATTCTTAAATCAATATTTTTGATAATTAAATAATAAAGTATAATTTTGCATCTCTTTTTGTATAAATCAAATCATTAACAATAAAATTAATTAAAAATTATGGCAAAAATTAAAATCGGAATCAACGGTTTTGGTCGTATTGGCCGTTTGGTATTCCGCGCTGCATGTGCAAATCCAAACATTGAAGTAGTAGGTATCAATGATCTTCTTGATGTGAATTACATTGCATACATGCTTAAATATGACACAGTTCACGGTCAATTCAAAGGAACAATTGAAGTAAAAGACGGAAAATTAGTTGTTAACGGACAAGCTATCCGCATCTCAGCTGAAAAAGATCCTGCAAACCTTAAGTGGAATGAAGTAGGCGCTGAATATGTTGTTGAATCAACAGGTTTATTCTTAACAAAAGAAAAAGCTGAATTACATATTCAAGCTGGCGCTAAAAGAGTTGTTATGTCAGCTCCTTCAAAAGACGCTACGCCTATGTTCGTAATGGGTGTTAACAATAAATCATACAAAGCTGATCAGTCAATTGTTTCAAATGCTTCATGTACTACAAACTGTTTAGCTCCTATCGCTAAAGTTTTGAATGACAATTGGGGTATTGCTGAAGGTTTAATGACTACAGTTCATGCTACAACAGCTACACAGAAAACTGTTGATGCTCCTTCATCAAAAGATTGGAGAGGTGGTCGTGCTGCTGCTGGTAACATCATTCCTTCTTCAACAGGCGCTGCAAAAGCTGTTGGAAAAGTTATTCCTGAATTGAATGGTAAATTAACTGGTATGTCTTTCCGCGTTCCTACTTTAAATGTATCTGTTGTTGACTTAACAGTTCGTTTAGACAAGCCAGCTACTTATGATGAAATCAAAAAAGCAATGAAAACTGCTGCTGATGGTGAATTAAAAGGTATTTTAGGTTATACTGAAGATGCAGTTGTATCAAGTGATTTTAATGGTGATGCAAGAACATCCATCTTTGATGCTGAAGCAGGAATTCAATTAAGTCCTACTTTCGTTAAAGTTGTTTCATGGTATGACAATGAATGGGGTTATTCAAACAAAGTGCTTGACCTTATTCAATATATGGATACTGTTAAATAATTATTGATTTTTTTTAAATAAAAAAGGGTTCAGATTTTGAATCCTTTTTTTATGCTTTTTATTCAGCATCATTTTAATAAAAATTAATTTTCTCGTGACATTAAATTTTCTGCAAGCGTTTTCAATTCTGTTTTTTTAATATCTGGAAGATTGATAAGATCAAGATGAGTTAATGCTTTTTGGTAAAATTTATCCATTTCGATTTCAGTATATTTTTTTATATTCAAAAAATTATATATGTCTTTTACTGAATTTATTTTTTCAACTTCATCGGTATTTTCAAAAGCATCTTTTAATTTATTAAAATCTTTGCCTTTGGCTATTTCAAATGCTTTCAGGTAGAGAAATGTTTTTTTATTCGTAGCAATATCTCCACCGGATTTTTTACCAAATTTTTTTTCATTGCCGAAAACATCTAGTAAATCATCTTTCAATTGAAAAGCAAGTCCAATGTTTTCACCAAAAGAATATATGTTTTTTTTATCTTCCTGATTTTTTGCACCACCAATCACAGCGCCAATCATTAGGCTAGCGCCAAGCAATACAGCTGTTTTCAAACGAATCATATTCAGATAATCGGGAATGCTGATGTTTTTAGCAGTTTCAAAATTCATATCATATTGTTGCCCTTCGCAAACTTCAAGTGCAGCTTTATTGAAAATCTCAATAATTTCAGGTAAAATAGTTGAATCAGTTTGCGCTAAATATTTATAAGCCAAGATAAACATTGCATCACCTGAAAGAATGGCGATATTCGTATTCCATTTTTTATAAACCGTTTCTTTTCCGCGGCGGATTGGAGCTAAATCCATGATATCATCATGAATCAATGTGAAATTATGAAATATTTCTAACCCAAGCGCAGGCATTAAAGCTTTATTAATATCTCCGCCATATAAATCACATGCCAGCAAAGTTAATGCTGGACGCATGCGTTTGCCGCCAAGAGAAAGCATATATGAAATTGGTTTGTATAGTTCTATTGGTGCATCATTAAAATTTTGATTTTTTAATGTTTGATCAATCAGCATTTGAACGGATTTCAACGTATGCATTTTAATAAATATGTTTTTGATAGTTTTAAATAATGTTCAGAAGATATTGTCCGTAACCGCTTTTCAGTAAGGGTTGCGCAATTTTTTCAAGTTGAGTTTTATCAATGAATTTCATTCGATATGCCACTTCTTCAATACAACCGATTTTCATATTTTGTCTTTCTTCAATCACTTGAACAAATTGAGCAGCTTGAATTAAAGAAGCAAAAGTTCCAGTATCTAACCAAGCTGTGCCGCGGCTTAGAAGTCCGACTTTTAATTTTTCGTTTTCTAAATATTTTTTATTTACATCCGTAATTTCATATTCGCCACGCGCACTTGGTTTCAAATTTTTAGCTATTTCAATCACTGAATTATCATAAAAATAAAGCCCGGGAACAGCAAAATTTGATTTTGGATTTAATGGTTTTTCTTCTAAAGAAATTGCATTTAAATCTTTGTCAAACTCAACAACTCCGTATCGTTGTGGGTCTGAAACGTGATAGGCAAAAATAACTCCACCTTTAGGATGATTGTTATCATTTAATAACTTTTGAAGTCCAGTTCCATGAAAAATATTATCTCCAAGAATCAAAGCAACACTGTCATCACCAATAAATTTTTCACCAATAACAAATGCTTGTGCCAAGCCATTTGGTACTTCTTGTCTGGCATAACTAAATTTGCAACCAAGTGATTCTCCATTGCCAAGCAGTTTTTCAAAGTGTGGCAAATCATGCGG